>JGI24159J19872_10001183_pt1 | contig 27901 bp, 15 predicted proteins | sample Ectturendosymbi4_FD_19872 | JGI IMG/M metagenome (IMG submission 19872)
GGGACATATTTATCTGTCCCATTCCCATCCCATAGCAATTTATGCCTGTCCCATCCCATGGGACGTTTCCCATGGGATTCCCATAGGAATGACGTACCCATGGACAAGCCTGGCAATATTTGATGGAATAATTGTGCTGCCTTCATTTATTTTTGTAGTTCATTTAGGTGAGATATAGCACTGGTTGATGGCACGAATTTACAGTACTTCGTATAATTTTGTAACTGAAAATTGCGGTTTGAGAATTGATAGCGGACGTAAATTTTGGGAAACCCAGCTGGAATCATTTGCTGATCCACTTTCACCAGACATCCAATACAAATCACATTAACCAGTCGTCTTTGTTTTGAGTGCGTTTCACATTTTTATGGTCTATAACTTGTGTTGAATTTGACTAAGGACATAATACTAAACCATTAACATTGTTCACTCAAACCATAATCTTCGAGGCATCTTACAGCGAAAGATTGAAATGACAGCTCAACTCATCAAAAATGTTTCTGGCGAGTCACGGTTCATTCTACATTTAGTTTTTACGATCACGTAATGACAAATTCTTAATTAGAGTCACAGTTTATAAAGAAAAAGCTTCTCGAATGTCAGTCACGAGATATCACTTTCAACACTACGAAGAAATTTTGAGTGGGCGTGCTTTGTTGCATAAAATCAGAGAGTAAATATTTTGATTCAAGTCATTTCTCAATAGCTCGTCATACGTAGGACCCCCATAGGCCTTAATTGTTCTGCTATATATTAATTAAACCTGAAGTTGAATGAAAAGTTCTGTTGCTGAAGCATTTCCTTCTTGTCAGTTGCGCTATTTAAAACCAAAGGCTGTTGCATCTTCTTCCTTTTTCTTTACAGTTCATTCTCTTTCGCGTTTATTTAAAAATGTCAAATTTGGTCAAATTGTGCTTGCTCAGATGTTTACTGATGTGTAAAAAGTAATTAAAAATGCTCTGCTACGCCCGATTAAGCTAATTTGTACGACTTACAAAATGTTGCTCGAAAATTCAAGATTTTGTCCCCCAACCTTTTTATGCGCATTGTTTTTTACTAGCAAGCTTGACTCCACGAACCTTTTGATTTCTAATCTACCGGTACTTTCTGGGTCCACTTTAAATCACGAGTTTGGCCCGTATTTTGGGAACAACGTTGATTGGGAAATCATGATAATTAGATTTCCTTGCAACGACCTGGATAACATCAGATTGCATTCAATCTAACTTACGATCATGCGTTTCGGTTTACAAACGCCTCTACACCCGCTGCAGGTAAGATGCAAAGTAAACTGAAAATAACCAGCAACCTGCAATGTTTCATGTAGAATGCAAAAATATACTCGTCTATCACTGTTCTTCCTTTTCAACCGAAAACGTGGCTGTGGGCTGATCTGCCACGTGCTGCTTTTACCAATCTACACAAAATCTTTAGAATCACCTAAGAAGGTTATCCTGTCTACTGCTTAGTCATACCTTTCAATTGGGCCAGAACGCTCTGCAGCTTCTTGCCAGACTCGTTTAAGAACTGAAGTGTTCGAAATACTCCTACGAAAACTTTGATGTTTATACAATACCAGTTTTTAACCAAGATCCCAACGAGCTGATTCTGTAAGCAAACGCAGTATTGCGATGTACACCAAAGACTTTGTACTCAAGGCCTTTCTATCAGTAAAAGTGCTTTCCCAAATTCCACGACAGGAAGAATGCTGTGACTGTGTAGATCGATCCCTTAATCATATCCTTTCGTGAACTGCTCGCTGTAGTTTTACATACAGATGTTTTTTCATGAAACGCAGTTCATACACGCGAGGATTGGTCTAAGTGCCATGTTGTACATCCTATTACCTGTGAAGAAAAACGGAGAAGACAATAAATATTGTCCCATTTACAACTAGACAATATATTTTTGGTTTTATTCGTGGCAACGCTTTCTTACCTAACTGTTGAAAAAACAGCAGTAGACAAACAGACAAAACATTAGGTTTCCGGTGATGGGTGTCATTTCGTAAAACAAACTGATAATTACATATGCAAGGAGCAACACCAGTAGCTATGCTTGTTGATACAAAACAAGGTAAAAGGATAACTCAAAGCCGAACAGAAGAGAATTAGTATCCGTCACTGAATTTGTTTGTCCACTAAATCAATAAGACACATTCCGGGTGATGAAACACAAGGGTACTTCCAAGAAACCTCAAGTTGTCTTTGTTCAAAGTCACGAAAACTTTACTCATAGAACAGGGATGGGCAATTAATTTGACTCGGGGTCCACTTTGGGAAAGCCGCTTTTCGCGGAGAACCATGTTTTCTAAGGGAAATAAAAGCAAGTCGATGGAAACAGAAGCAATTCTCGGTTCAGGTTAGCCTCAGCACTAACATTTAATGTGATAAATTAGAGGACATTTCATATTTGAAGATTTTTCCTGAATGTTAGCGGGTCTCTGAAAATGCTGTTGCCGGCCAAATGTGGCCCTTGGGCCCCTAATTTCCCTCCTTTGCTTTAGAATAATGCAGCAGTCAGTAGCCACACACAAGAATCTGCGCGTTACTTGCTTTACAAAGACACTTTTGTTTCTCAGCGGGGTATAACATTTTTTCGGAACATAGAAACGTTAATCACACGCTAGTAAGAAACATGCATCTAAAAGCGTCCATTTTGTCAAACAACTTTTAAACGTATCACTTGCGTTGCGTTTGCCTGCCCTTTTTGAAATATATAAGGCATAGGCCATGACAAAACACCTGAGTCGCTAGGTTTTGTGTCTGTCTTGTTTGTATGTATTAAACATTCAAGCTGATGTGAGCGTGTTCATATATTTAAAGTTAAACACACTCACAACAGGTTGAATATTTTCACAAACGCCATCTTCACAAACGCGACTCATATTTTAGGTTTTTCCTGCGGCCAACATTCGTATACCGTCGTTTGTTTTTATTGCAACACACTTAGGTAAGTTATCTTATTTTGCCACGTTGCTTGCTTAAGGTAACGTGGAAAGCAAAGGAGCAACAAACACGCTCCAGCCATGGGCATCGGAAGGGAGGGCAGGGGTAGCCAAGGCCCCACTGGATTTTGAAAGTTTTATCAATAAAAGGTTGTTTTCTTAGTTTCGTGTTTAAAAAAAAAAATTTCACCACTTTTGCCCACCTAGAAAACTTTTGGAAAAATTCTAATGGCCACACCTGGAAAAAATCCTCCCGACCCTCATGGCTCCAGCTATGGATACTACGAGAGTTCGAGCTCTACAAAACTTCAAACTCCTTGCTCCAAAATTTTATTTCAGTTTTTATGTCAATCTTCCCTTTTGGTCATAAGTCCCGCTAATCGCTAAAAAAGAAAAATCATAGATGCAACGGGCGAATGTGATTTTTTTGAAGCATTCAAGGTACGTTGCTACAGAAAAAAGGAAAAAACGACAGAGCAGCCAAGCTGCATGATTGCCTTTTGTAGGGGGTTAAGCACGTTTTTAAACAGAAGGATCACAGTTGCAATTACAAGGCATTGCGAAACTAATTCCTCCTAGACGCAGTAGGCAGTAGAGACCCACATTTTCCCGGTCACAAAAACTCTACTACGAACCTGACAACAACATTATATCACCAAAAGTGACTCTATAACGACTGGAGGTCGTCAAAATTGGTGAGTTCGTTGAAAGACAATGCATTAAAAAGGGGGATTGGCAAATGCAGTTTGACGCCTTTTCATCTTACGCAGACAGTAAGATCTTTTTGAAAGATAAATTTTGATCCGGAAGAATTTTCAAAATCACCATGGTTGTGAGTGTTGGAACTTGGAAGTGAGAGCATAGGTTGTGGAATCGCATATCCGGTCACGAGATTGCCATTCCATGTCGTGCGTGTGTTTCTAATAGTTTCAGAACTTTCAGAAAGGGAAGCACTCGCGTTCGCACACGCATGCACAAACACAAGCGCTGGAAAGACAGTTGGTGCAGTATTAAGTCATTAGCAACAAAAGACTGAGCAACTTCTTGCAAACTTTCAACCGTACGAACACGTCACGTCTGTGCATTTGCTACCTTCTGCTTTTCGTTTCTTTTCAAATTGAAGAGACGGAGTAGGGCACAGAATAGACCATGCTAAAAGTGCTGAGCTGCTAATTTTTGTGTTATCACTTTTTCATGCTTGAAACATTTGCAAAGCACTCTCAACGTATTATCACCACTTAAAAAGCGTTTTGTCAAACTGTGTTGTATTTACTATTTGTGCGTTATCTGCAGCCTATCATGCGTTGAGCACTTATTTCCAAATGCGCAAAGTAAAGGATATGACAAAAGACTCTCAGCAGCTGCCCCACAAAACTTGAAATACCCAGGGCTCTTCCGTCCGTGCCTTTCCCTGCTTGCATTTATTGTTGCATTTGGTATTTTGCATTGCTGCATGTTTTGTTTTTCTATACATTCCACATTCCTAATTCAAACATAATTGCAGTGCTACTGTCTATTAGAAATCAGGTTGCCTACGCCAAAACTCAACAAAATTGAAAATAAGTGACACTGCCGACACTGAACAGCGTAGATTTATTTTTAACTAGCCAATCATCAAATAAAAGACACCACTGAAATACTTACGTGTTGCTGTTGCGAGAATGACCAGCCATTGCTGGAGTCTGAGTCGAAGAGGTTGCGGAAGGGATCGAAGTTGTAGGAGTCGATGCTGAAGTTTTTGAAGTAGTGGGTGGACATGGGTAGGACGGTGTCTTCGATTTTAGGCGTGCATCAATGTCGACCACGCAGAGACAGAAAAGAACAAAAACTTTGACTCTAACCACGGAAGGTATCATCTTCAATGCCAATGTGCCTCTTATAAGGGCAACACCAACCCTAATTTTCTAAAATACAACTTATTATTAGACTTCTAGGCTTGTCCTTCAACTTATTTTCTTACAGTAACTGAACTGACGATTTTATAAGAAATGATATATAGTTTAGTGAATCCAAAACACAAAAAGGTAAAAATCGAGCGGACAACCCAAAAATCACTTTAGATTACGTTTTGAGTCAACGAAGATTTACGGCTTTTCTCGGCTGAAATTTAACGAATTTCTTATTTTGTCAAAGTAAAATCGAACACGCCAGTTTTGTAGACAAGATCTTGATACAACTGTAAAGTTGATTTCTAAGAAAAATATGCTTATAATAAACTGGTTGTTACACAACCACCTCCACAAGAGGCTCATTTCCTAACGTTTTATCGACATAGCTGCTACCAGGGTTTTTTTAAGGAAAATGGATCTGTAAGGAACCGGTTTCTCTGATTCTAGGGACCCGCTTTTCTCTGATTTTAGGGACCCGATGATAATTTTCTCTGATTCTAGGGACCAGATTTGAAATTCTAGAGACCCGAATCGGGTCCCTAAAACGCCTTAAAAAACCCTGCTGCTACTGATACAAAACAATTCTCACCTGCTACACTGCAATCTCTAATTGTTTAGAAAGTTATCAGTATTGGCGCCAATATTCCACCTTTAAGCATGCATGTTCGATGACTAACCAAAGTGCTGAAATATACAAGCCTGCGTATCGTGCTTCACAAGGTCCAAAGCTTTTCCTGAGTTGCAGGACGTCGTGGCATGCGGTGACTACATGGCAAGCATGGTTTGATTGGTGCTGTTTTTTGATGCCTTGGTGTTAGCGATTTTTTTTGCATTTCATCAACTTGTGTTTGGTTTCTTCGAAAAGTCTGGTCATTTTGTTTTGGAGTGTGCCAAGGGTGCAATATTTAAAAAAAGAAGTGTGGGAACGCACCCAAAAAGCTAGCCATTTACAACAGCACTTCATTAAAAAAGCATTCACTTTCATTACACTACAAACGAAAATATTTACAATTTTTAGGGTGCCAAGCAAACTATAGTTGGTCATTTATTTATTTATGCGACGTCTGGAAGTACACACAGGAAATCTGAGTTAAACTCAGGGGCGCGTACTGCGGGTGCGCTAGTTGTGCGGCGCACACCCTGTCAAATTGATCATGACGTAACATTTTCCAGATCTTGCGATCGAGGGAAATCACAAAATAGTATCAGTTCTATTAAGCCAGAAGTTGTATATTTAACAACCACATAGAAACGAAAGCTTTTTTCGTACTTTATGCGCATTCTCAATTCTTTTGTAGTTTAACATGTTTCGATATGGCAACCATGCGTTTGCGCCTAGTGGCACACACCTGGACTCGACCGCTTGTATTCGACGAGGCATTCGCACAGCCGCAGACTGTTTTTGCAGTTGTGAACTGCGCTGCTGTAGGGCTGAGTATATTTTATTCCCCTGTTTGTTTCGAATTTTCAACCTTGGGTGTGCGCCTGAATGGTACACACCTTCAGGGCTCGACAGCGCAGCGTTCCCTCTAAGGAAATTTTACACTGAGCAAACGTTTATTTTGATGAGGATAATTATTTTAAGGCTGAATTAGCAGAGTTCTGAATGAATTACAAACGTTTTGAAATATTAGGCTAAGTATAAAATCTTATCAAGATACGCACAAAGCACACATGTAATTCAAGTAGCTTCTTGTTTTCGTGCTTTTTCTATGTTTTGGAAAGTTGCGAGTGCGCGAGAATGAGATTTCACTGCACAAATTGTCTGTTGGTAATGCGCATATGCTCAGGCGCACACCTCGGAGCAGTGGTGCCACTCCTAGTGTTTTTCAACAAGATCTAGTGTTTTTGCATTTCATTTAGTGTTCTTAGTGTTTTTAATAGCTATCTAGTGTTTCTAATGAGTGAGCTGAGTGTACTTAATTACACAATTTTGTGTAATTGTAACTGTAATTGAGACTTTTTGATTTTGTGGAATTGTAATTTGCCAAACATTTTACCTGATTACAACTAAAACAAACACAAGAACATATAATCTGTTTTGAGTTAAACCGCTGCGAAGTAAGTGTGGTCATCTGTTAAACGTTTCAGTGACCTGTGCAAACAAACACTAGAGTTGCTGCTATCTCCCGTTTTCTTTACATCTGGTTTACAATGAGTTGCGCAATGTCTTTGTTTGTATTGCAACACATTTTCTGGCCAGTTTCATTGTGTGTAAGTTTGCCTTTTGGATGTGCGATTGGTCTTTTTCACCTATGCAGTAATTTACCATGTGTAAAGGTGTTGCACTTCAAGTCATATTGAAAGATTTTCAGGCGTAAAAGAACAATCGTTTGCGTGTGTGTGTTCTCTGGACCATCTGGTCTGAGACAAATAAATAAATATATATATAATATTCAGCAAATATCCGCCCTTTCTTAAGTACAACACCAATTTTCTTGTAATCTGACAAATCTGTTACCTATTTGTAATGTAGTGTTTTTTGTGAATGTAGTGTTTTTTTATAATGAAATGCAATACTTTTCCGTAACAATAGAGTGACAACGCTCGACAGTATGTATTCGAGGTAGGGTTGCCAGATTATCAAAATTTTTCCAAGGCATGTTGTCGTTTCGTGATTATTTGAATTTTACTTCATGCCGTCTTTAAATACTTTTTTCATATAGTGGTGTAGAACATTTTTTCAAAAAAACATTGCTGAACAACAATGGGTAATCAACCACATTTACTATGAACGCAAAGTAATTATTACATGTACATTTTACAAGTAAATGAAGTATGGAACACAGGGGTAATACAATATGCGCAGGCCTACGCAGTGATGGAACAAACCTGCACGTTATTCTGTTCAATTACATTGTTTGATCTTCATTCTTGACTATTCCATGTAATCAACAGTTCAATCATCAACAATTTTACAAGTGGTCCAGAACTTTCAAGGACGCCGGAAAATACTCACGGACAACGAAATGTTTTCAAGTTTCAAGGACATAACCAGTTTTGATAGCAAATTCAAGGGCAGTCCTTGGCGCTCAGGACGTCTGTCAACCTCAATTCGAGGAGACATTCCCGCAGAGCCGTAGACTGCTGCGTGCATTTTAATCCCCTGTTTGTTTCGATCTCTCAAACCAGGGTCTGACCCATTCTAGGCGCACACCTGGACTCGACTGCTCGTATTCGACGAGCCATTTGCGTAGACTGTTTGTGCAGTTGTGAACTGCGCTGTTGCAGGGCTGAGTGCGTTTTACTCCCTTGTTTCAAGGTGCAGTCTGATACTTTTGCATTATGATTGCCTGGTCGTAGCGTTGAGTATATTTTGCACCGGCATCCTATGTTGTAGCGATGATAGTATAAAGTCAATACAATGCCATTTATACAACAACGAATAAGGAGTGCGTGTAGATCAATATGCATATTGTGTCAACAAACTTCGCCAAAACGTTGGATTGGAAACGTGAATTTAACATCGCAGTGTGACGTCACAAACAGCGCATACCCAGCAACAACGACCGCCAAACGCCACTGGTGAAATTACGCATATTCAAGGTAGGTCACCGTGAAAAATATGTGGAACGCGTTCCCCGTCCAACAACCCCTGGGTGTGCCAACATGTTGCCAGTAGCCAAAGCTACGAAAGTACTTTCCAACTCTCATTTTCCAATCAGTTATCTTTTCACCTTGTTTAGTTTCTTATATTATTACTGTAAAAATCAGCAGGAAACTACGAAGGGGAATCTTGTAGCTAAAGGTGCCGACTTGAATCTTTTTCCGATATAGGCGCAGCCAGAGGGTTCAAAGGGTTATCGTTCCCCTAAACTTTCTAGCGTATCTTGTCATTTTGTGACTTGAGAAGCAGTGTCCCAAGCAAATCACTGTTGCTCGCTTAACGTCAAAGGATTTGCCCCAAAAAAAATTTTGGTCTGGCTACGCAACTGTTTCCCGACGACTGCTACATTGCTTTGTAGGTATCGCGTCCGTTCTTTAACCCCTTGTTTAGACAAATGAATACTTTCTCAACAAGCCATCCAAGCTTCATCGGGGCTGCACTAAGTTTGAAAGCCCCTTGTTCTTTTCGTAGCATTGCGCAACTTTCTGGTGGCGCGTTCTCGTACTGTCCACCTTACGCTAATTAATACACAAAGGTATGCATTATTCAGTGATGCGCTTGCTTGAAGCAACTCATCCATGACCAGGTTCGTGTTTTGTACCTCATTGAAACTTCTCCTTTGACATTTTCAGAATCGTAGTGCCCTACTATTCTAATACAAGTCTTTGCTATCAGAGCTACTCTTCACAATGCGTTGCACAATGACCATTTTTATTATACAGATCAGTCGTTAAGAAGGTGAAACACAATTAAGGAAAAGACATTGGTGGAAAGCTTGTTTACAAATAACGTAAAAATCAAACGTATAGTATGGGAGGCATATGCTGTCCACCTATTCATCAGTCTTCAGCTGAATCCAACCACGGCTTTTCGCGAGTCGCAACTTCCCTGACGTCCCTGTACAATTCAAAAGATCAATAGACATACAGTGGAACTGATAGCTTGTCTGACAACAATTTCAAATATTTCCTGTGTGCGGATTTGAAAGCATAACGTCACTGAGTAGACTCCAAGTAGGATTCACATTTTCCTGTTTCTTATGCGTGTGGGATTCAAAAGACAGAAGAAAACATTATAAATATTAGTCGTGGCTGATGACATGAGAAACTGGGTGGGGCCAACATTACTTTGCCGGATTACTCCAGATTCTACGAGAAATCATCATCCGCCCCTCACTGCAGATGACGCTGCGTCAGTTGAAACATCTCGTAAAAGCTTTAGAAAAAGATTCTTCCATAGGCTACTTGCTTTCTTGAAAACCTCGTTTTCAGTATTATTAAGTGCAAAAATAAAGAAACGTATTCTTGTAGAACAACAAATATCAAAACTTACGCTCAACGAAAATGTCGACAAACGTTTGAATAAAAACAATGTGACTGCCTAGATTTGATTCAGATAAATTTGCCAGAGGTTCAAAACTACACTGCAAAATTGTACGAAACAACATCGCTATGTAAAAATATGTTTTTGAAGGTTAAACTGATGCTTCTGATGATAAAGCAAATAGCCTACTTAGGCACTGCTTAAACAGTAAATTTTACGTCCAACTGTGTGTGCATTCCTCAGATATATTTCAAAGAATACATTTCATCAGGGGCGGATCTAGGGGGTGCGGATGATTGGGAAATTTTTACTTTGTTTTATTTTCTATGCCAGTGTTTTCACCATGGGCATAATTGTGGTGAAGCATCTGCTAGAAACGTTCGCAAAGTTTTCATGTTGTTGATGAAACATTTAACAGTTCACATAGTACGTGAGTTAAAACCACATTATTTGCAATCACACTATCGGTGTTAAGCCATAAACATTTGCAGCTGAGCATATCCAGCTACTTAGTTAAAAAACGTAACGCTCCGCATTGAACTCGGAACATTGTCAATACAGCAGTGTATGGCTTACAGACTATTCTTCTTCTGATTCAGAGACACGAACCAAGACTAGCTCAGCGAGACGTACGTGATGTCCCCCTATTTGTTTGCCAGTGGCTTGACTGCACGTGGTTGTTTAATTCTTTTCCAGAAACAGTGTTTATCTGCCGCACTAATTGGACATTCCGCTAATGCAGAAAAGGTTTTCCGGTATCTGGATGCAAAGACGTTCTCTGTTGTGATCGCTACTTGAGCCCACATGCCACGTTTTTCACATAGCTTGCGTTTTCACCATTACCACGAACAAACTGCGTAATAAGGAGGTAGGGAAAGAGTAAAGAAAATTTTTGAAGTTGTGTGTAGAGAAATACAGAAATTTTCAGAGACTTCCAGGAAAACTTGTGACAGATAGATAGATAGATATGAGAGTGGTTGGTGTTTGAATTTCAGTCGTAGATCGTGTAATTTGGAAAACGTACTCTATAAAGCAGAGGACAGTTGTTTAAAACTGCGTTTAGTAACGACTATTCAGGATGCCATATTGCTTCTGAAAGGCTGAGCGACCTTGCCATTCTCCCCATTGCGCATCAGGCATGCCTAGCTATCTGAGTATGGATTCCTTTGTTAACAAATTTGCATCGGTTCATAGAAACAGAAGGATAAATCTATATTAAAAACGAATTCAAATGTTCTTAGAGAACTTTCTGAAAAGTGAGCTATTTTCTTTACCCTCAGTAGTTTCAGGTATAAGAGAAAATCATTTCGGAATTTTGGAATACTAATGCAATAGTGTAGACTCTACAAACACTCTCTAGAATCTAGATTGTAGAGAACGGTGCCATGTGTCCCTAAATAAGACTAATATGTTAACAACAACGAATTTGGAATGTGAAAAAGACCATAAAATGTCCCTTAAAAACCCACCCACCGTGTAGCATTTGTGTTACGTTGGTTATACATTATACCATGAAGACGAAGAGTTCAAAATCTTTTCGGACAATCATACCAGACCCTCTTGCGATGTGATTGCTGCCTCAGTGCCACCAAATCGAAAGGTATGGCTCGGCCCTTCCTCATTATCTATCCAAAAAAAAAACATTTACATTTTTATGAATAGGAATCTCGTCGCGGTGTCTCGTAAGTCTATCTTTGAACTTAAATCACTCAGTTAAATTAGTGGGGCATATATTGAGCAGCCAATGTATGCTTTCGTCATTACAAAACCGCATGCCCCATTAGAAAGTCGTTGTTTGGGAAACTCCAGACAACATGATCTGCGGCATGTTCCTGAGCGTCACACTTGCAACTTGCAAGCCGTTGACGGAAGCAGATTAGACGTGAACATGTCAAAAGTGTCCGACAACAGTAAGAAACCTTATTTGGGGCCGTTTGTGGACTGGATACATGTGTTGTTTACCGATGTGAAATTTGTTCGATACATAGCATTTCCTGACATAATATCTAAAATTTCAAACGTTTTTTTTCAGACGCCTGAAGTGTACATAAAAAAAACTAAACTCAAACTCGCATTTAGCGCTCCCAGTTTATAAAGAACATGCCAAGTGATTCAAGTGCATTTCATGGCCCAAAACATGTTGTACAGTGATCACCACTGGTGATTCACCTGTACCTACATTTGGGACAGACCACTGGAAATAAAATAAACGCAAACGTTCGTCGTAATTAGTTGCAAAGAATGGTTTGTCTCTGGTAATGGAATGTTGTAGAAAAATCTGCACATACTTTATTGCAGTAGGCCACATAGACCTGCACTCATTATCTTTAAAACTGTAATCAACGAAGTGAGTTTTTATTTCCTATTAAACTTTCAAAGGGGAAAATCATGCTTATTTGGTTGTTCTGCTTTTGGAGCAGTATTTTTGCCACCTAGATTTATGCCTAGCAAACGTGCGTGGTTTAGGCTGTGGCTTACGTAGGAGGCAGACCCATATTTCAAACGGCTAGCGGATCGTTACCTATCACCAATGGTGCGACTCCTTACGGGAGATGCGAACGCGCAACGAAACAACGCCAAGTCTGCAAGTGCAACGGGCGAGGGGCAATAGAGATTCCCCCCTCGACCAGGTTAACGCTCGGCCTATACTGTTGCTTGCGCGACACCACATATTTGAATTAGGCCTATTTCCCGATCGAGCGCTCAGGCATGTGACGCAGTGCGCCGTCACACCACACAAAAATGCAATAGAAACTAACTCTCTGTTCATTTTAACCTGGTGGAACATTCAATTATCTATTTGTAACCAATGCAGTATTTAACTTACTATAAGCAATGAATGCTGACGCTTTACGCTCAAGCCTCAAATACGCTCATTACCTCACAAACGTATCAAAAATGATCAGGCGATGTTATTCTAGGTCAGTATTTTTTAAACGTTTTGCTGCAGCGGAATCTTTGCGTTGCTCATGGAACTCTATGCAGCGATCCAAGTGTCTATCCTACTTCCTGTAATAAACCATATGTGTAGAAATGTCGCATCTATGTTTTATCATGAAATCATCAAAATTCGTGATTTCGTTCTGGGATCATTAATCGATATTAGCGATTAAAGATCATGTGCATTTTACAAGAAATTGAAAGTTCTCCTCGATCAAGAACAAGAGTTGGGATCACTCTTGATATTTGTACCGAGTACAAGAACTGCAGCTTCAGTTGAATAATGTTTCATAATATTACAGTTACCATTACACTACAATCAGCGGCGTAACTGACGGGGGGACAGGGGGGCTAGACGCCCAATCTAGTAAGCTAAATGTAAAAACCGCCCCCCCTTTGCTTACATTTTGATATTCAGCATTGTTTAGATATTCTGTAGGTTGTGTTTTTCCGGATGTTTTCGTTTTTTAGCTAGATACAGACATTCACATCACCCGGATTCACTACTATTTCTAAAATTTTTTTCTGAGTATTGGCTAGTGGCCCCCGTTGGCCAGTGGGCCCCTTTTAGCTAAGTTTTACCCTTGGCTCAAACCTCTATTTCCGCCACTGACTGCAATAATTCAAAACTGCGAAACTTGTGCTTGACGATTTCTGCATGTGACGTAATACAAAGGTGCAGTAATTCAAAGCAGCTGATAAATAGAGTTTTCAATATTGTTTATAGTGGCAAAGACACTGAGAAACAGTCGCATTGCTACAAACCGCGTAGAACTGCGGTTGCAAATTTCGTCCCAGGCAATTTCGGTCTGTTTCGGTGGAACCAATGGCACGCACTCGTGGAACCCTGAGATTCCGCGGAACCCCGGTTGAAAACACTGTTGTAGGTAACAACAGCAGGTACTGCTCCATCTATAAATTACAGGACAGAATAGAATACGGACTGACACAAACTTCACTAATTTCTAGTGTTTCACATTTCAATTTGGGGGGTTAAGCCCACACAAGCCCCCATGACGACGGGGCTGAATTTCGGGTCCCCTGTGATAGCATGGGCGCCCCTAGTGGGAGGTATGAAGGGAGGCTGATACGGCTCTGAGTGTAAGTCAAGTCAAGGTTTGAAATTTGAAAAGAGGTTTCCTTTGTCTAAGTGTTTACACTGGTGTGCTTGCCACACTCTCTATTTTGATGCTGCGTTTGTCCAAATCAGTCAGCCATGCGCAGACCAGCATAACACCCTTTTCCTATACAGTTATTTGCTGCCTAACACTTGATGCTCCAACATAGTGCACAAAGTGACGAGTTGCACGCTTGTTTTGCTCCGGAAAATAAGAATCTGACATACTTTCTGAACATATGGCGCGACTGCAAGTTCTAGCGAAAAGAACATTAAGATGAGCGACGTCTCATCGCTTGCCATTGCGTTAAGAAATTTAAGCTGTTAGAATATTTTTTAAAAGAATGAGCAACAACACTTTTGCATGAACAGGAGCTTCAAACCAAATTCATTTTATCTGAAAATACGAAAAGATCTTCGGATGATAAGCATAAATTCAGGACGTAGTTTTCTTATGAAAGAGTTTTTAGTTACTCGATAGTTACTCGACATGCATATTTGTGTTAAAGCAGGCTTTAGTCAACATCTTCAACTTTGATTGGCCAATCACCATCTCCAGAAAGGAATGCATACGCTGACGACCTAGCAGCCATGTGTGCTGATGGAGATGGCAAGCAGTGGAAGGAGTCATGGTGACTATATAGGGCAGTGGTTCTCAAACTGTGGTAGGCGTACCACTAGCGGTACGCGAGAGCTTTTTAAGTGGTACGCGAAGTTATTGGCTGACGGTATTTACAATGCCTGGTGACCATGATGTGACAATAAATTCAGTTGTGCATTTTGTTTTTAGATTTTTCTTCGTTTGAGCTGATGTTTTAACTTTTGAATCTTCGTCAGACGTTACAATACGCGTTATTACGTCACAAATACAGTTTCTAAATTAATCAGCATAAATTCTACATCGGTATTATTACGTCACATCTTCTTACATTTTCTGTGTGCTTGTCAGATCACTTGTACCAGACTAAAGGTTGAAGCAAATTTATCAGTAAGTTAGCAAAATAATTTTTAGCTATATCAAAACGAAAGTATGATCCAGAATACATTAAATGTGGTTTCATCGCTATCGAGCACGGAGGAGAACGTTTGCCACAGTGTGCGCTTTGCATGAAAACCCTCTCTAATGCAACCATGCAGCCCAGCTTGTTAAAACGGCACCTTGAATCGAACCATGCAGAAAAAAAGAACAAAAATCAAAGTTACTTTGAGCGGCTAGGGGAGAACGCAAAAAGACAGCGCCCAGACAAGACAGGCCAATTTCGCCAAAAGAAGGTTGGAGTAGTAAAAGCATCATATGACGTCTCTCTTCCGGTTGCTCAGAACATGAAAGCTCACACAATCGCAGAATCCCTTGTTTTGCCAGCAGCAAAGGCACTAGTTAGGAACCTGATTGGAGACGAGGAAGCGGTTAAATTGGAAAGTGTGTCCCTTTCCAATGACACTGTAAAACGCCGTATTAAAGAAATATCTGGTGATGTTGCTGAACAAGTAATCGCTGGAGTAAAAACTCAAAGTTCGGGTTTGCCATTCAAATCGATGAGTCGACAGATGTCGCCAAGTGTAGCCAATTGTTAGTTTATGTCCGCTTTATACAAAACAACACGGTGAAAACAGAGTTAATGTTGAGTCAAGAGCTGGCTGCTACAACAAAAGGGAAAGATGTATTGAATGTTTTGGCGGATTTCTTTAAACAGAATGATCTAGATTGGAGTATGTTGGTTGGATGCACGACAGACGGTGCTCCAGCAATGCTTGGGCGAAAATCAGGATTTCAAGCATATGTGAAAAATGTAGCAGCAAACGCGACTTTCGTCCACAGTTTTATCCATAGATTTGCACTTTGCACCAAAGTGCTCCCTTCGGAGTTAATGTCATGCTTGAACAAAATCACTAAAATTGTGAATTTCATAAAAACCTCAGCTCTGAATTCTCGGCTTTTTGCAAGTCTCTGTGAGGATGTCTGTTCTGAACATAAGTGTCTCCTTTTCCACACAGAGGTTCGGTGGCTTTCCCGCGGGAATATGACAAGGAGAGTCTTTGAACTTAGGCATGAATTATTCACATTTTTCAAAGAGAATAACCATGAATTTAAAGATGATTTGGAGAACGATGAGTTTATCTCACGGCTGGCCTACTTGTCGGATATTTTCCAGGCTTTCAACCTTATAAATCGTTCGTTCCAAGGATCGAACAGCAACATTGCAGATTTATTTCAATGCTGGAAGCATTTATTCGCAAGCTAGATGTCTGGAACAAAAACGTAAAGAGCAAACAGTTGGAATGTTCCAACTTCTTACCACGCTTTTAATCGAGTCCAATGATAAATTATCTCAAGAAATTGAGGATCACCTCAAGCTGCTCCGAACGGAAATGATGCATTACTTTCCGGATTTAGTAAGTTGCACCTACGCTGTCAATCCATTCTGCATCGATCCAGCTTTTCTACCCGTAGGAACCGGAGAACAAGAAGAGATCATTGATATTCAAGCTGACGACACAGCAAAAGCAAAGCAGAAGTAATGCTCTCCCATAGATGTCTGGCTAATCATGGGTTCCACTTATACTTATCCAACGTTGGCCCGAAATGCTATTCGTCAACTACTGGTTTTCCCTTCTACATGGGAATGTGAGCAAGGGTTCTCGGCCTTAATGGCCATTAAATCGAAGAGCCGAAATTGTCTAACTGAGCCTGGACATGATTTCAGATGCGCTGTTAGTACGGTCATGCCCCGAATAGACCAGCTTGTGCAGAAGAAACAGTTACATCAATCGCATTAAATTGTGTTGTTTTTTATGTATTGGTGTTATGGTATAATAAATACTTGTAGATTTTAGCAAAATAATTTATTCCGGAGTCAGTTGGTACGCAGTGCAGTAAAAAACAAATGGTTGGTACGCAATCGGAAAAAGTCTGATAAACACTGATCTTGGGAATCCACACATTTCCAGACCTGGAAGGTAAAGCTCAGCACTACAATAACGTTGTCGGCAATCTTCCATCTCAACAACAAGGTAGCTAAACGTGAGCTGAAAGCCAACTTCAGTGACGAAACTCGGCCCTGCTCCGAGCCCAAATACTTGCAGTAACGTTTGACAGGATGCTCACATATCGCCGACACGTCGAGTCACTTCGCAAAAAGCTTCTTCGTTTGAGCGAGTTCTTTCAATCCACTGCTTTGCCGTACTACATCTCGGGGCAGTTGTTAAGAGTTATTCGATTGTTTCGTCGTTTGGTAATCCAGAATCCTGAGGCCTTGTGCTCCATATGGAGGTGGATGGATAGGAGAATGAAGAACAACCTGGTCATCGGTCTGTTCTTCTGCGCCGCACTCACAAGGCGCAGAAGGGGTCATACCCAATTTGAAACGTCCGACACCAGTGAGGAGGCGGTTAAGCCGCACCGAAGCTGCTCTTGGCAGTACTATTCCTGGAGGGTGCGTGCCGATGTCGGGGATTAAAGTACTGAGTCTCGTAAAGTTCTCCAACCCGTTTGCATTCCATTGGTGATGCATACAGAGCGGCGCACTTCTGTTGTGGTCTTCGTCATATGAACTGATGAGTTGTTGTGCTACGGGTGCAAATGGGTGTCTCGATTTGCGATGCTATGCATTTCCACTCCATGGACAGGACGCAGTGGCGCCGCCAAGAATTTTTTTCGGGAGGGGCCAGTCACTGCCGTCGTCAGAGTTGAATTTTTAGCTATTTTACGCAAAGATTATTTCGATGTCACAGCTCAATTTCTGGTCTATTGCAACAGGATATGACGTCAAATATCTTCTACCAGTCGGCATTGACAAGCAAATATTTGCTTTAACAGTGATCAATGATCATTATCAAGCAGTTGTTATAACTAAACAATTTTCAATGAACATTAAAGCTGGATGCACACGGCATGCGTCCTGTGCGTTTTTTGTCCGGATGCGTCTAATTTCGCGACGTCACGTCCTTTACTGATGCGTCTGGTATGGTCTGCGTTCGACTAAAAGTGAGTCAGAACAATGAGTCTGATACGTCAATATAGAAACAGGTTCCTACTCGAACGCAGACTATACCAGACGCTTCAGAAAAGGAGGTGACGTCACGAAATCAGACGCATGCGCTCACAAAACGCATAGGATGCATGCCGTGTGCATCCAGCTTTAGACTAGCAGAAAGTGAAGCGCCATGTATGGCGGTCCTCGAGAATGTCACTGATTATGCCTATTTAACAATTCAAAGTCAACCAAAACTACGTACGTGGATTCATAGAAAAAATCGGAGGATGCCAATAGCTTAATTTTGATTTTATAAAATACAGTAGCTGCGAGCACCATTACAAGATGAAATTCAGTCTGCGTTTTTGGGACAACTCGTCAATAACCATGTGAGGAGCAACTGCCACATCATGATTAATCATCAAAAGAGCTAATCCATTAAGTCGGTCTTGTGACTTGTTCCATAGTCCTGCGTAGATAGGCTAGCAGCTGTCCCAGTGTTGAAAAGGAACGTTAACATGTTACTGTTGTGATTGGTAACGTTGCAAATAAGTGCAACACTGTGCGAATGTTTGGGAAAGAGAAAGGCTCACAAACGGCCATTGTCTCCATAATGTTTGCCGGTAGCTCAGACTTTGGGACAGTGGATCAGTGAAAAACGTCCATCTATGATATTCTGCTTTCAGGATTGACGAAGAAGAGTCAACGTCACAGCTGTACATGGCCCATTGTCTTGAAGAGTAAAAAACTGCCAAGTTAGGAAACCAGGAATCAAATACTAAAACTTCAAACAAAGTTGCAGGAAGAGAAACAAAACCGAGCCTCAATTTGATGAATCATATTCTCCAAAAGAGGAATAAAAACGTTTTTTTTTTGTAGAACTCCGCAGGACAAGATGTTTCATGATTTTCTCGACATACATGGTGCCCAATGCGCCTTGGAAGTTTGATATCGACATCCAACTGATCAGCAATGTGGAATTCAAAAGTCGTGAGTGTGATGGTCAAGTGATTGTGACAGCTTTCATCACCATGGCTGATTGGCGAATAGTAATGGTTTGTCTGCTAATGATTTTTTAAATTTGCGCTCTGAAATTGTTAGAAGTGTGATGTGATATTAACAAAGTTCGTGTGCTGCGTTGACAGTGACTTGCTATACATTTCAAACTTGAAACCCCTATATCACTACTTGACATCGCATACCCACTAGCCAGAATGCCAACCGTGCTGCGGGAAACATTGCGTTGTTGCATAATACTCCGTTGGGTGGTGCCAGGGCCGGATTAACCATTGGGCAAACCTGGCAAATACCCGGACCGCCACGATTATGGGGGCTTGACGCTGCAAGGAAAATTCGGCCTGGCCCTTCAAACGCGCCGTCTTCGACTACCTGAATACTCTAGCTTTGTGTAACCTTGAGTTTATTACAGCACATGCGAATAGCGCATACTTAGAGCTAGTTCAAACATAGGAGCCCAACGTTCGGTTTATAGCTGTTCGTACTGGGCCAGGTTCGCCAAAAATGATAATGGCACAACTACTGAAGCCCGAAATGGCTGTTACGGAACTCGGCCATGCCAGATTAATCTACTGTATGTGCCACGAGACAGGTAATGCCCGCTTGAAGAGATTTCGCGATGTTACACTGCGCTTTGTGTATATGTTAAGGAAACGGACAACTTTGGCATTTATCAATTTAGAGTGACTGCAAAGAATTGAACCTAACAGCACCACCCTTTATGACCCAAAAATTAGATCGAAATTAGCGCATCCATGGGCGTCCGCAGAAATTTTTCCAAGGAGGGAGTAACGTCGAAATATTACTTATTGTTGTCAGGCTGCTGACACTGCAATGCAAATGGACGTTCACAAAACGCTTTGCCTATTCTACGCCATTAGTCTGTGCTGGTTGAGTCTCAGTTGAGCAGTAGAACTATTATATGCTGACAAGACTATCGGATAACTTACTAAAGTTGGAACACCCCTCAAGCTTCAAAAACTGAGCAGATGAATTACGAAAATTCGCCACAGCAAATATAGCTTTGCACTTAGTGCTCACTAAGAAGTCAGAACTAAACCTTAACAAAAAAGACGTGGCATGGAGTATGGGATTCTTGGGGATACGGACCTGGAGACAATCATCAACGATTTCGCGTGCAAAAAATGCGGCGTCGTGAAGTTTTTCGTTGCCGACTTTTTTCAGAAACACACATTGACCGAGTGACAGAGACCGTGGGTCACTTCAACAAGTTCGTTACTAAGTATTCTTCGCAATCTAACGCCTTTGCAGTTACTGTATAATGGGCTGACGTAATAATTAGTTGCGAAGTGGTTTTCGTGATCGTGAGGGTATCAGTCTAGATCACGAGTGGAAAACCTGCTGCCCGCGGGCCAAAGGCGGCCCGCGTGAACATTTAATATGGCCCGCATCAGCATTTCCTTTACCCACGTTAGAACACAACATCACGTCAAAACGAAACTCAGTGACACGCAGACACATAGACAGTAAGAAAAAAATCTATTGCTCCTTGACGTAGTTTTCTCTCTATATTTTCCTTTGGAAGATAAAAGTAAAATTTTAAGATAAAATGAAAAATTTTTGCTGCCCGGCAACGATGTTCTACATTTAATGCGGCCCGTGATAGGAAATAGGTTCCCCATCCCTGTTCTGAATCAAACGAAGCGCTGTTGTCCACTAGGTCACGGAAGAGTTCATTGCTATGATTATTGTAAAGCTCCCGTCGCAAAACGTCAGTCAAGTGGTAGTGTTCAAGTTGCTTTTGCGTGTCATGACATTGAGAACATTTTTTCTAAACGGTGCACATTTTAATCTGCGAAAAAGTGTAGACATATATTTCCTCAATACATATGTGAATGGACGATTTGTGCAGTGAAGATGATCAGAGAGTCTATGACAAAAAAGATTGTTGTGCATGGTCACGGTAGCAAAAATATCTTTTTTGTGATAGAACTTTCTGTTGGAACAAATTAGCCACATGCAAACCGCCGTACCTGGTCACCCCCAATTGTCTCTAAAGTGTAGACTGTCAAATGGTATCAGTTTTGATGTTTTTAATTTGACGGTGCTTCCGCAAAGTTGAAACGAGGGCATGTGAAACCCTACGCAGTTACTCTAAGCGTTTAGGGGCATCGCGGTCACGACTTTGCCCGGGGCCTCGCGTTCATTTAATCCGGGCCTGGGTGGTGCGCTTGGGGTTGATCATGTCTTGACCAAAAGTTTCTATTTGGTTCGGAAATACAGTACTTCATGCAAAGAATTCTCTCAAAAATGTCTGATCTGAATTTAAACTCCTTTGCAAGAAAGCTGAATGCTTGCGTTTCATTCAGGTTGCACCTCGGTTCGTGTTGTCCACAATATAGGGCAACTTTGCAAATAAAGTTACATGCTTTAGTCGCATATTTTCGCATCTAATCGCAAAAGATCACGTTACACCGTGTTTGATGAGAGAACGACAGATTTACTAGTCGCTGCTTGAGTCCGACTGTTCCTTCCATTTATTTTCGAACAGTTCAAATTGATATAAAGGACCAGCGAAAAATCTTAACAAATTTGTTTCGGGGAGGGGGAGGCATAGCCTCTTCGGCCTCATTCTGGCTGCGCTACAGGGACAGATGAGCGCTGATTGGAGCAGAGATCCAGGATCCACAGTGAAGCTCCATATGTGACGAATCTCAGCAGGTTGGATGCGCGCGAGGATAGGAAGATTGTCCGCTGGTGTAGGACGCAGGCATCCAGCCTCACTTTTCGCAAGGTGTCGTAATGACAGGGTCAATGATGCGAGTGTGAGCACTGCAGCACCAGGCAGGAGCGCAGTACTCTGTTGTTGAATGCACCAGGGCTAAGGTGACTGTTCGCAACGTTGTTGTCCCAGCACCCCAGCAAGAGCCAGCATGCTGCCTTTAGAGTGCAACGGGTGATGATAGCTGTTTGGGACCCGCCGTGAAAAATATACGATCACCTTGATGTTTCTATTCTGATTCACAAGCGCAAGTATTTATCATTCATTGTAAGATTTTATCTCCAAGTTCCGCACAAATTATTCCTTCTTAGTGTTTGTGGGTAAGGACGTTAGCCATTAACTTGAGCCAAACGTTAGATCTGATGTTTTTTTTATCCATAACGTTGGCAAGGAACTTACAAATGGTGTTGAGATGTTAAAGTCCATTACCGCTTAAGTCCATGAAAACACGTCTTACCTCAAACTTTCTATGACAAAGTCCTCATCTGATATTTCTTCACATGATGAAAATTTGTCCTCATAGCCTGGGGCCCACGCCTTTCGTGTCCGAGTAAATCGCAAGCTGTAATAAGAAAACGCAACTACTGCCAATATTTTCTGGTGCATGAGAAATGGTTTGGAAAATAATTAAAAATTAGCAGTTTGCATTGTTAGAATAGAAATGACCAGCTATATCATTTGTTTATTACCAAACTGTTTCAAAAACGAAACGAGCAAACAGCAAAAGTAAAATTTTAGCGCATATACTTCTTCACTGCTTTCTCATTAACTTTCTGCTAGTTTTTTGCGCAAGATTAAGAGACGTGATTAATTTTATTAAAATCATAGCATTTTTCATCGCACTGTACGTTTGTCTTTAATTCTATGCAAATTTTGGTTGGAAATGTGTACATCACTCCAATCAAAGTTAGTCAAACGTTTAATAAATTCCTAACATACGCGCATTTTAGGCAAAGCCCTTACGTTTTGGTAACGTCAACAACGTGACGTCGATAATGTCTCCAATTGACTCCGTACCACAGGCGTTTTCATAACCGAAAATATACCTTGTTACGCCTTTACGCATCAAATAAAGTGAGTTCTCGTCACGTCACAAATGCCGTACAAGGTTCCTCACTGCATGCACTCTCTAACTGTCACATGTTAACTTCCTTTTTACTAATACGTGAGCAACTTCTGATTACAGTGGAAAAACATTTATTTCTCCTTTAAATCTGTTGTACCATAACTTTCTCTACTCACCTGCCTGTGTTTCGAGTGTCAAAGCCAAACGCATGAGCGTCCACTGGCAAAAAATAATTAACAAAATGCAAAGAAACCGCTACTGCTTTCCCAAGGAAAACTAAACGTAGCTCATAAGCCACACAGATATGAAGCATAAGGAGAAAAACACAGAGATTCATCTGGAAATAGAAGAAAAAGACGAAGAAGTTGGCCTGTGAGAAGAGAAAAACACTTTAAAAAAATTATCAAGACCTGGTCACAAAACTGCAAATCTGTGTTTAACTGACGCTGTTGACAGAAAGCAAAGAGTATGCTTTCACACCTGACAGGCAGCAATTTGAGCAGAGTAAAGCTCCACGCGTGGTAAATCTGCAACGAAGCAACACGGCGTTCTAAATCAATTCATGCCGATTGCAAGGAAATAGTGTTATGTCCACGAACTTAAATTCTTGAGCTTCTGATTTCTGTTCTCACCAGTGGTTTACGCACAGACACGGAAAGCTACTGCTTCTGCAGTACTTTACGGTTGTTCAGAACCACAAAAGCACATTGCCTGGTTCAACTGATAGGTAAATATAGGAATACCCATACTTTTGTGCGAGTTAATTTACCTTCAGTTGTAATCTAGTTTCAAGCTTTTTAGCAAAGTCTAGCACATAACCAATTGCCGAATCGCAACAAAGGAAATATCAATGATTTCGTCTTTAAATATCCTACTTGCACAAAAAAAATTTGAAAAGCAGCGGTGAATTTGTTTACTATCTATTTTTCTGATAAGTAGCACGTTTCCATCTATTGTAAGGGCCATGACCGCAAGCAAACAAAATTACTCATATACAGATTTGCGTTTACTGTGCATTCCCACAAAATTGTTTGCTTGATGACGAAGAGCTTAAATGGGTTCCAAATGCTGTTCATTTTGTTTAACGCAGCGCCATCCAGGCCGGAGTGGACCTGAGAGTAAGGATGGCTAAAGAGTAATCCAGTTCCCCAAATATACAGAACTCCTAAATTACAGCCCTATTGCCCGTTGCAGTTTAACGTCATGCCGAGCACTTGCCTATTTTCCAGTAAAAGGCGGTTAAAACCAATGTTAATCAAAGAGCCGCTGTTAATACAAGAGCAGAACTTCGAAATCAGCAAAGGAGAATCTTCCACCTAAACCTTTTTAATATATCAGTCGTAACGTTGCAGCCATTTTGCAGGATACATTTTCATATACTTGTGGACTTACAGAATTTTCTGCACGATTTACGGGAAATCATTGACTGCCATTTTCAGCCTGTCTTATGATTGTTAATGTTTGTACAATTGTTTTACAATATGCAGATGACAAAAAAACTTTCTTCTGGGAACTTTTTACGAAAAAAATGTGTGTAAACCCGCACTTATAAAATATTTCCTTTGTGGCAATGTTTTACTGACTATAGCTTTATTTAATTACAAAAGCTTTTGTTTATGGCAAAATCTCATCGACAGTTATAGTTTTATTACAAAATAATTCGTTTGTGGCAATACCTTATTGAGAGCCTTAGTTTTACTTTTCAACTTGTTTTACGTCCTTTGAAGTTTTCTGATATCTTGTAGTCTTATTTTTGCATTCTCACACAGACCTATCGTTCATTTATTTGTGACTGAATATGGATTCAAAGGGATGCGAGATGTCCCGAACTAAGACTTTGAAGAGGCTTTGCTCGTGCTGATAAAGCGTATCGGTCTACCCTGCTTTTTTGCAACAAACTATAACTATTTTTAAAACAACTAAAAGGTCTTTCGGACACAAATCCTCTTACTCAGTAGCAGTGGTTTTCAACCTGGTGTCGCGACACCCAGCAAGGTTGTGAACAATTTTTGGAGAGATCGCGAGTAGATATTTTATGTACACAGCTGCATTAGATTTACTTTATTCGAGTTTTTGATGGGGGTTGTTGGCTTTTTGATGGGCTTTAGTTGGTTGCTTGGGTCATAGAACAAAAAAGGTTGAAAAGCACTGCCTAATCTACAGTAAGCACTTGTGATCGGTGTTTGTTTGGAACCCACTTGATAAAAATTCTGTCAAGACAAGTTTTTGAATTTGGTACAACTTCGTCATGAATATTTAAGTTTCGACGCAGACAAATACCTCTGAGCAAAAACGATTATATGGTTTGAAGTTTGAGCTGAACAAATTTTTATTTTTGTGAATTTAGGATATTTATTTGTTAGCAGTGGCACTCGATATTCGCATGCAACTCATTAATAAAACTCAACAATGAAGTAGGCTGCTGAGTATAACTCCAACGTTCACAAGAGAGTCGCCAAAGGTTCGAAAAAAGTCTGAGTTAATTGTTTGATCTGGTTGAAGCAAACCAACTTTACTTGTTATATTTCCAAAATTATCTACTCCATAAGAGATGCTTCAGGCACTCTGGAACTTAGTTGATGAACGTTCCTTTATATCAGTCTACTAAAGAAAATCAGGATAAGCTATTGCGATTTAGTCTTTATTAAAAACGTTTAACCATTCGCTGCGCATCAAGACACAAAGATACAAGAACAAATGCCAATGCTCACTGCCTCAGAATTTTCACTTATTTTCATGATCATAATTTGGAGGTGCAGCGTATCTGGAGTTTTATTTTTGCTTTGACACTTTGCAATCATTTGTAGCACAGTCTGATATCTTGACAATTCTCTGGTGAACTTGTTTTTGGTCTTATATTGTTTGGGTCACGAGCTATCTCTCAACAGAGATCTTGTCGACTTTAGTTTCTCATGCTGTCACTACTTTCTTCTAGATAAAAAACAAAAAAATGTTTTACTAATTTTCACCAAAATATTTACTTCTACCACAAAAGCTTCAAATCATGTTTGTAGCCGTCTTGCAGAAAAAAATTGACAAATGAGCACTCTATGAAGCATTCACTATTGCACGCTCTCCAGCTGACAAAATCGTTCGCTTATGCAGAATGTAAACTCTATAGCTCTACCACCACATTAAAAAAAACTGTGTTCTCTGCCATATGGTGATAGGAGGCCCGAAAAATAAATGCACATTGCGGAAGTCACGTAGTATAGCTTGAGTACAACCATGGACTTAAATTGCGTTTCTTCACACAAAGTGATAATATCAGCATGAAAAACTTATCGAAGGTCTTCGGAATTGAATTTTCAATGGAAAACAAGATTTTTATTGAATACGATATCTTAGACCAAAATTTTCAGAGACCTGGTGGTTTCAATAGGCTCGTCAAGTTTTTGGTAGGTTCAAAAACAAGCAGAGCTGGCGGAACCGGGGAGGCCGCATGGACCTAGGCCCGCCCACTTTTTATTCAGAGGGGGCCTGGCCCTCCACTTTTAAATTTAGAATTTTGCTTCAGTAAGTTTAAGCAACATAATTAGTATTGGTCCATTGTTAAAGTATAAATCGCTTAATGAAAAAATTTTTCCATGCTTGTTTTGACGTGCACTTGTGCTTCCACTTTGAAAAAGGATCCTCCAACACTGAAAACAAGCGAAGCATCGCCCACCTTTGGCGTTCCAAGTAACGCAGAAAAAGACTATTTTTTCTTCCCGCTTCTACTTCAGGTTATTTGCACAAAAAGATCGAACCAGCTGTGCAGTCCCACAGGTGGATTGAAACCATCCTGTGGTGTAGGAACACATTCACACCAATGCTGGCCTGAAGTCATCGAGCAAGATGCACATTCACATTTTTCTTCGCTCAGTCTTGCAAAGGGACGTCATAGGGGTTACGCAAATAAGCATATTGCCTTCTACTACTCACGGTGGTGCGTTTTGAATGTTCACCTGCCAAACAGTTACCAACCTCAGACGATCGCTTTACTTTCTAATCTTCGAAGTGCGTTACCAAATGGTCAGATACACAGCAAGGTTTTCAGTCTTTTTTGTACCCCGACTCAATAAAGCAACCCAATATAACCTAAATACCCCTGTCCATGGCTTTCATCGTCCAATCGCAGTGAATATGTTAGGACTGTTTTCTTGTAGGCGAAACTCAAGAGCTTGCCCATCCTTATTTGAGACCCCTCAAAAAGGCTGGCGACCTCCACAAAGGTTGCGAGCTTATGGTTGAAAAGCACTGACAGTATAAATGTTTGAGCTAGTGTTTATCAACGCAGATTTTTGCTGTTCGGAGGATGCCAATAAGAACAGGTGTTTGTGTTGCTTGTAAGGTGGTATTGCGAACAATAGTGTAGAATTGGCATGCCATAGCGTGGACAGTTGCTGATTTCATGCTGTCCAGGGCCCGATTGCTGGTGATGGCCGCCCATGCCTATAGAAACTTTGCCGGCTGATTTTCACCCGAAAGGAAAATTTTTTCTGTGCCGTGTGAGAGTCGAAGGCACGATCATATAGTGTTTGAGAAATTACCTTAAATATATCAATTTTAGTTTAAGAAAGATTCATAATATGCCAGCTTAAACCTGGGGACGCAACAAAGTCAGATTCCCCGTCAGTGGTTCACGCGTTAGAACTTTACAGTTTATTGATTACTGTTGAGGTGTGTGCTTGTAATCGGCTATTTTGCCCGACAAGATATCTAAGCCGGAGAAGCAAAGGGGCCAATTAGATAGATAGATAGATAGATAGATAGATAGATAGATAGATAGATTGGGCGGTACTGAATTATTTGCGCTAGATGTACTCTCCAAAACCGCAAGTACGCCGGGACACCAAAAAAATGTGGACGTTATTTAGTCAGATGCTCCATAAATTAGATAAGATTGACAAGGTTTCCATGATGAAAGGTTGTGCCGACCGCAAGACGTGCTGTCGCAGTCCGTTGTATGGGTTGCAGGGTTAATGACAAAATTGTGAAGAGGTTACTATTGTCGGGCACAAATGGCAAATAACGTTCAACTGTCATGGACCGCAAGGTTCCATACGAAGAGGAAAAGAGAAACCCAACAAAAAGAAATCCTTCACGGTTGCCATAACCATTTTCTGATCTACGCACACCCATTTTAAAAATGGTTTATTGATTCTGGCCGTGATGCAGATTCCATGAGGATCAGGGGCGGAGCCAGACATTATCATTTGGGGGGGGGGCATTGGAGGGGCCAGTTTTGCAACAAGGGGAGCTGTCAATGGTCTGTGTAGGACTTTCAGAAAGAAAC
>JGI24159J19872_10001184_pt1 | contig 27898 bp, 19 predicted proteins | sample Ectturendosymbi4_FD_19872 | JGI IMG/M metagenome (IMG submission 19872)
TCAAATCGAGACACCCATTTGTACCCGCCGCACAACAACTCATCAGTTCATCTGACAACAACAACATACGTGCGGCGCACTGGGCGGATTACCAATGGAATGCGGAGTGGACGGACAACCCCACAAGACTCCGCATTTTCACTCCAGACACCGGTACCCACCCTCCCGGAATGTCCCTCCCAAGAAGGGCCTGGATCCGGATTAACCGCCTCCGCACCGGCTGTGCAACCGGTTGCAACCGGCTTGTACAAATGGGGTATGTCCTCCTCTGCGGCCTGTGCGTGTGGCGCAGAAGAACAAACCGTCGACCATGTTGTCCTAAAAATGTCCAATCCATCGACCCCCCACGGACTACACGGCCTGACGGTTCTGGACGTTGAGACAACCGAATGGCTGCTCAACACCTGCCCCGAAATCTAGCGCGGCTAAGCAGCGGATAGAAGAACTCGCTCAAAAGAAGAAGAATCACAACCTGTAAATGTATGCGTTGAATGCTGTTGTTTGTCACCTCTTTCTTTGAAAAACTGACATCTGTTCGGTTGGTACGCGAGTGCACTCACTCATTGACAACTGTTGTCAGATTGCTCTTAAAGCTTTCAACAAGCGTTCGGTCGGTTTTTGACGCGCCTTCTCTGGCGCACGTGGCACCAATCATGCGGTCGTCTAGACGGTTGTCTGAAATTTACGATGATGCATAATGTCTTGGTTATTGTCGGTTCTAACTTCTAAAAAAGAATCCTTGCACACGCTTCATTATTCGTGCTACGTTGATGTTAATCCTCATTCCTTCTTTTGCATGAGCGCCTGGTTTTGTTTAATTTTTCTGTTTCTATCATATATTGTGAATGGGTACTCGTTGGCCGAAAGTAGTTTTTAACGTATTTGTGCACTGCCTGTGGTAGAAAATCAATCCTGATCGAAGTGCTCCAAGTTAATAGCGTTTGTCTGCCTAGCACAATGTTTTGAATTGTCAAGAGTCTTGAGACGAATAGCTGTCTGGGTTGATGTGGAGTTCGCAATCGCGAACGTGCTCGCGAGCAGCGTCAGCTCTTCCCTCCCCAGGCCCGTAACGACGCGGAAGCAATCGGGAGCAGTTCCGCCAAATTCTTTTGGGCTCACCCAAATTTTGTTGTACCCAGAAAATTTTTTTTAAACATATAGTAAAACGAAGCATCTTTACCCCTTAAAAATTTATTTTTCCCCCTCAAACCTTAAAACCTGGTACGGGCCTGCACCCCTCGCGTAATAGTAGTTTTGAATCATGCAGTATCTTATTCCGTCATCGCCTTCACGTGGTTGTCCGTTCGACCGCCTCAAATTTATAGCCTAAAAAAGCTTTTAGTCATCTGGTTGGACAATGCTTGAAATACCGGCATCTGGTCAACTTGAGCGTTTCTCTGCCACGATGCATTATGTTAAACACTTGTCGCCAATTACGCGTATTTGCAGACTTGAGTGGCTACGTGTGATGTAGCAAATGAACTTTGTTTCTCATCTAGGCTTGCACTGCTTGGAGAAGGGTGATGAGAGAAATCGCACGTCTGACCAGTTTTCCCCTCAACCAAACGTGCGAATGTAATGCTTGGATGAACACCAGAGCATAAAAATCAGCCATTACATCAGTGGTTCCCAACCTTTTTAAGCTTGCGGCACCCAGTGGCGAACCCATACCAATTTGCTTTAAGGTTTGATGACAGTTTGAAAAGTATTTTTGATGATATATAAAAAGACATTAGTTCACGGCACCCCTGGACATTGTAAATAGCACCCCGATTGGGAATCACTGCACCACACGCAGTGTTCTTGTTTCATGAAAGGCCATCCAGTGTCAGTGCTCTCGTTTCAGTAGATTAGTGCTACTGAAGCGTTCAGATACGTTTTCAGTTGATTTTTCTTCGTGCATATCAACTTGCAGTGAAGACTACGGTCAGTTCAGCATCTGCAGTTACGTCATTCTCATCTGTGCAATACATTCTGCAAAGCGATCGAAAGGATGTAACAGAACGATCGTTTAACGACTTTTTTGAAGTGGGAGAATGTTTTGCACGTGACCACCAAGCTGCAAGAGAGTCTACCGGGTTTAGGAAGACTGTAAACTAGGTTTCTGTTTTCTGATTATGTGCAGCACGGGTCTATCATAATGTATCGCAGCATGAACACGCCCAAGGTGACCAGATACTCCGTCGCATTCCGATCTGAAGAGTCCTAATGGTTTACATTCCCATAACGGATTCTGGCGAATCCTCGCAGCGGCAATGTAAGCAGAGCTTACAGTAGGCTCGTCGGGTTCTCCGTCAGTATAGGAAGTGTAGTGGTTTTCGAGTGTTTGATTATGGCTTAAATGCCAATCAAGGCGGGCCAGAGCCTGAAAGTATCATATTTTTTTATTGCGAACGTAGTGACTGCTAGAGGAAATTAATTACGCAGATAAGTTTTAAGCACGCCGTGTATGTAAAGCTTTTGTCTCACCTGCGTAGGAGTTGCCGAAATTAGAACTGATACACCTCAAAGTTGTTTAAAATATCGAACTGCCTTTTCGTTTTTCAGCGTGTCGTAAGTGATAACGAAGTCCGATATTGGTGACCTCTGCAACCAACTTTCTAGTGTAAAACAGTTGAAGGATATGAAAGTGATTTTTTTCTCATTCTACCACGATTCTTTGTAAGATCGATCAGTCGTTTTTGTCCATTAAACTGAATCAAGTGGCAACGTTCAGTGGACTTTTTCAATGATATCGGTTTTCATTCTTAAGCCATCGGCGAACGTGTATTTGATGTTTTGAAATAGAATGTGTGAAAAGTACTTGACTGTTTCCATCACACAATTTAATTGGCACGTGCTGTTCTATTTTTTTGTAATAAAGTTGTGTTGATCAGCTTCTTAAGTGCCTTCTTAACAACTACCTCACCTTCTTCTAGTATTTTAAGCTCTTTATGTTAAGCTTTCGATATGAACCTGGTGCAAGCGTGGAGACCATACATGGTTCCCATTGTCGTCTTTGTGGCTGTATATCTATTGGCATGATAGGTATCGAGTGCCAATGAGCCATCGTACCTTCTTGTTGTCCTGGAAGTTCTTTCCATGATATGTATCTGACTGATTATGAGCACAAGTATACTGGCGGCCTCTCTTGCCTCGCTGTCGGGTATACTGGCCAATCGATCAGTCCTGGACGTGCCTCGCACATGGGCGGTATCATGCACGTGTCAGTAATCAGGGTGTGTCGCGAAATTGTCCAGTGTTTGCCGTGTCTTCTTGCAAATGAAGCAACTGCTTGATAATAAAAGGATTGCTTCTTAGTTTCATCGCGCAATGCTAGATTTTGCACGGATTGCATTCTTTGCGCTTGAACTAATTGCAATAATCTCTTACCACCCGTTAAAGCATGTTTTCAGATTTTGATTGAAAAAGAAATACTAGTTTTTGTCGCAACTCTTAATTTTTGCATTTGCAATCGTTTATTTTTGTAAAGTAATGCTCAGTTTTTAATTTTTTTTATGAAACGTCTCTTGCTGCCCAAGGTTAGAGGAACAGATCCCACAAAAAAGCTTTTCTTTAAAATTGCGACGTACCAATTGGCCATGCCTACACCTGTCCTCAGCTCATCTCTTTACATCGTGCGACCAAGCATGGGCTCTCATCCACCAGTGGGATATTCGATATTCCTGGGGCAACTTTGTTTATTTTCGAATTGGTTTTCGCTGCAACATGATCACGCATTGCACTTTTTTTAAACGTAAATTTGCGAGATTTTTTATTCGTAAATTTGTTACTCAACGTAAATTTGCGAGATAAGCTTCAAAGTGAAGTCTGCACATTTTGATTTGTTCGTAAATTGACGTGCGCAGATATGACACCAGCAGTACTTGTTGCTTGTGGTTCAACAAGTTAACGTCGAAAGTCACTTTTGGACGTTCGCGTCCTGGTCTTTGCTCTGTCTGTGCCTTTGTCCCTTCGAGCTGTGCCGTGCAAAGAGCTCACTGCCGTCGTCTCCAGAAATTACTGCGTTTGCTTCTAACAAGAACGCAGTCTGCTGAGCGGCTTCTTTCCAGCTTTTAATCCATTTCAACGTCTCTTGTCATTCCAGCTATTGTCGAGGTGAAATCTCTGGTATTTCAACGTAAGCGTAAACTGTGAACGTGTAAGTTCCTGCCATTCTCCGAGCCGAAAAACATCTTACGAACGGTGTCGGATTGCGGCAAGTTTTCAATGGCAATGCTCGGTAATATTCGAAAAGACCAATTCCACGGCTCTGTCTATTACTGCACAATGTGGAACGTCCCAGTGTGGGTAAAGAGCGGCAACTTGTAAATCCAGAAGCGAAGCTTCAAGAAAGCTTTCATCCACGATGCGGTGTTTCTTTACATGTGCCCTGAACGGTCCGGCTTCATTTTCTATTTCAGGCGGCGCGGCGGATATTTGTCAGTTGTGCGTCGGCGACGAAATTCTCGCCATCAACGACGTGAGACTCGACTCCACCCTGACCCAAGACAACATCGTGCAGTTGATTGTTGACAGCGTCATAACAGGGAGCTTGTCGCTGGACATACGACGTTACGGAAAAGCGAAGAAGCGTAAGAGTTTCTTTATCGCTTTCAAAATTTAAAATCGCGGCACTTCCGGCCAGGGCCCGCCCTGGTGCACGCGAAGCGAGGGCGCTTCTCCCCTGCGGCCAAGCCATACGCGTTTTGCGCCGTCTGCTGACCTACGCACAGGGTTAATTTCTTCGTGGACCAGAAATTGAGCACTTTTCGGTGAAAACATGTTTAAAAGCATCAAATAGGATTTGCAGTCAAAATACGAAGTAACATAAGCAACAGATCTCATGTGAGTGAAGTTTTGTGATGTCACAATGGAGCCACGGAATCTAACTCAAAGCAGAAATCGAAACATTCCGTCTGATGGATCAGTTGTTGATTTCACCGGCAGTAGTTTTCAATTTCAACTGTTTATTCCGCTTCGCTAGCGTAATAGAGATGAAAATTTCTGAGAATAAAAATACAGTGAACCAAAAAATACGTACACAACTAAAAATTAAGCGCTTGTCTTGGAAATATGCGTGGTGATATTTTCTAAGATCTTGTTCCTAAAAATAAGCACGATCTGGCAACCCTGTTTACAGGGCAGCACACATCAAACTAATCTCATCGCTTGCTTCGCGTACCGTTGATCCGTTGATGCTGCGACGTCACCCGCGCATCTTATTTTTGTATTTTTGCCGCTTACGAAAAAGCGGCAGCTGTTGTTGTCAATTCTTTTTTTGTTGAAAAAACACACACGTGCTGAGAAGGCCATCGTGCGTTTTGCAGAAAATCCCCTCCGCCTGAGCGGAACCAAAGTGGTGATGACCCCGGGGGGGTTCGTGCAAGTGCGCTCGGACAAAGGCAAAGCACTCAGTCCGAGAATGGCGACCATGGTCAACGGTGGTCCGGAGGTGAACGGAGAAAAGGTAGGTCCAGGAGGAGAGCGATGTTGTGGTACGTGGCGGCAGCTCGGAGGTGAGCAGATCGTCTTGTTCCGGGCAGTTTTCGTTGGTCAACGTGAAGCCACTCAGCCGTTTGTCGGATTTGTTTCCGACGTGGAAGTTGAAACGCCCCGGGCCTTGTTTCGCCGAATCGTGTCTCTGTGCGTTTCTTCTTAGTTGTGATTGCTTAATAATAGTAAGGGCTTGTGACGGCAACAACGAAACCACGGCAACATTGCACGTAGGCGTTGGTTTTTCAGCAAAAAATTCGTGAACCAGCCCGCTAGGCGGTAAAGTTCCTCTTCTTGAGTCACAAGATAAGTTAAACAGAAAGTCCCCCTTGTTTAAGTCTGAGTCATGAACCAATGTCGTCATTTTTATTAACATTGCCGAAATTGCTGCTTGTTGTTCTCCGTGGATGTGTCTGTCTGTGGCATATATCATTCACTGTCCAGCTATCGTGTGAAAGCCACGACCGAAGCAAGGTAAAAATCCATCTTTTGCAATCTCACTAAATTTACTCAATGTTTAATGCAAAGATTTCTGCAAAGATTTCTTTCCGCGAACCGATGATCCTGCAGGTCTCATCGCTCTTACCGACGTAACAGCTCCCCAGCAGCAAAACGTCAACACAAACATAGTAGTTTATTTCAGTTGTCGTATCTGAGTTCGTTTTTTCAACTGTAGCATCGTTTCAGGAAAACCACTCCCCAGACGACGCCGACGACCTACCCCCTCCGCCAGCTGATTTGCTGCCTGCATCGCACCCGCCGGTTCCAGTCGAGCCCCCTCCTCGAAGGAAAAGCGCCATGGCGCGTCTCGCTCCTAAGCAACCTTCCCCCAAAGGGGCCACCTTGCCTTCAAGCTACCGGTGCGAGTTGATTCTTCATCTACGCTTTCCTATGTTTACTTGACATGTTCTGTGTGATCCTCAGAGTCTGGAAAGCTTTAAGCACGTTTGTACAGTCAAGGCCTCCTAGAAATAGACCAAGACCTCTTTCTCCCTACGAGTACTTGGTCCAATTCCCAGCCTGTTTGCTGATGTGACCACACGCACTAATTCTGGGGGGGGGAGCTTTTTCATGATGTAACCCTCATGTGATTGTGATTCCCGCCGTGAGTCGCCCGGGGTATTTTTTATCGATAACTTCGATACACCATAGTGATCAGTGCAGCGTCGTACACATCCCGTTCATAAGCCACATTCCAAAAATAACTTGCGCGCCGGGTCGAGTTACTCCGGGCTTGTGCTGCTGCTAGAGCATTGTTTTCACGCTGCCGCTTGAAGTAAGGGGCCACGCAGTTCGACGAAGTTGAACGGTAGCTGCGCACAGACAAGCATAACAACCGTTGCTTTGCTGGCGATCTGCGCACTTCGCAACACGTCTTCCTGACAAATACTTCGAGCTTGTGCGACAATTTTGCTTAGAAGACTGCTCTTTCCCGGTCCTTACGTCCTGTCTTGGTGAACATTAAACGTGATTACTTGATTACAGCTGCTGTTTGGGATTTTTGATTTTAAGTTGCCGTGCGGCAGTTGAGGCTGTAAGTCATTTTTTCTGGCACAGCGGTCACCCCGTGAACTGCCGTAATGCATCTGATATTTTCTGCACACACTGAATAATTCAACGCGTAAAATATCTTCCTTACTCTTTTTATGGTCTTTCTAACAACATGCATTATTCAAATTGCTCCGCAGAACGGCGTGTCTGCGCGCGTCATGTTCATATTTCAAATTTCATAGTTTTTTAATTCCGAAGACAAAAAAAAATAAACCTTGAATGAGACCCTGGCTGTTGAGGTCCGCTGTCAGTGGTGACTCAAATGTACACACGTCGGTTGCCATTAGCAACGGTGTTTCGATTGTTTGCTGTCGCAGAGCGACCGATTGTCAACGTGTTGATTCGTAAAAAGTCGGTTGTTTGCGAAACAATCCAAGGTAATAACATCCTTGTTACTGTGAAGAGTTCGAAAAGGTTCCGTTTACACTTCACTCAGAACGTATTGGAAATAGTCACTGGGTCTTGATTATCACGCATATCACGACAGACACACGCGACCGAACCACGCCTATTAAATCTTTCGCAGAACGTCTAGCCCGCTCAACGATCTCATCCAATCTGCGCGGAAACCAGAGAAGCCGAGTTTAGGTGAGTCGCGAGTTGCTGGCTTTGGGCCATTGTTCAGGAAACGTTGGATTTAATTTTGAAAAGCATAACTCACCATTGCGGCGAAGGTCGGACTTGAGAGCTCCAGCACGCCTGCGCCGGGTGATTGCGTCACCCGACTTGCCAACGTCACTTCATTTGTTTATGCGATCACGTAATTCACTCCGTGCTCTCTGAGCCCGGGCCGGAGCGAAATTCAGCACGGTTCGCGTAAAGCGGTGTATGTCGGGAATGTCACGCCTGCGCCTGGGTTTGAACCACGTTGCGCATCAGCCACAAGCGGCTGTGGGCTGACGAGCGGAAGTTTTGAAACTTTATTGACTTTCGTGATTAATCTGCTTTAACGCTAGTGATCCAACTTGGTCTGTCGATGTGCGGTTTAGTTTAAATAATTGTGATGGCTGCGTGATGAGGAGGTTGCTGATTTTGCCTTCATGATAAAAATGGAGCCGAAAGCAAATCAATTAGAAAAGTTGATATTGTCTGGAAGCGACAACAACAATGTCGTGGTTTTTCGCTCTACTGGCAATGTTGTATTTTTTCACATTCAGACGAAAGTATCCAGGTATTTAGCGACGAAAACGAACCTATGACGCAATAAGCGTACACAGTCATAAAAATTATACGTCTATCAAAAAGATCGAAAGGCTCGTATTTACAGCCGATACGAACGCTGGACCCATAAAAATGGAATTGCTAGTCGTTCAACAAAGCCCCTTGTCTGGCCGTGAACCCTTCTAAAACTGTTCATTTTTGTTTCGTGCTTTCTTGGACGCCACAGACCAGTGTTCGGGGCCAACACGCGCATCTTCGTGTTTGTTTAGGGCCCCATTCAACATGCTCGGCTCGAACCAACACGAGCCGGTAACAAAGCGCGAGGTCGTTTGTGAAAGCATCGCCTGTCGTCGGCTGATTTCACCGCAAATAACTTAAGCCTGACGTCGAGTCCGCGGCTCACCCTAATGCTGCGCCACTTGTTGTGACTGCTCTTGGCCGACGACGTGGACTTGTATAAATAATTGAAAAAATAAATGCGCCGCATGGAGCAGATGCCCGCACTTTTCGTCGCGCGATAAGCTCGCTTGCAATGCTGGCGTAGAGGCATCGAAGTAACCGGTTAACTTTCTACGTGTTGGGCCAATGCCTCCTAAATAGACACTCAGGAGGCCGTGGTTAAGCAAGCCGCGCTAACCGCTGAACTTTTTACACAGGGACGGTGGAAACAGACGCGCGTGGATTCACCACCAAGACACGAGAGGTAAGCGGGGTTTCTTGCTGACGCGCGAACCTGCTTTAGCGCTGGGAAGTGAAAAACGAGACAAAGGATTTGGCCAGGACGCTCGAAACTGCACTGAACGGCTAATGTCATGTAGGATCGCGGTACTTTCCAGTCGAGGGCTACCCAAAAATTCAGGGTGCTTTGCGTGTTCAAAGGCAAACGCGCAGGCACAATAACACTTCTAACGCGCACTGCACCTACCTCAGACCGTAACCATCCAAAAGCGTGTTGTGTTGGCGTTTTGTTTGGCCAGTTCAAATCAACTAAAGTTGTACGATTGCAAGTCAGTTACTTCAAGCAACTATTAATGGTTCTTCCCTGCGCAAAGCGACGTTCAGGTATAACGCTTGAGGCAAGTACTGCCTGAACAAGTTTGCAGAAAAGTAGTACTGCGTAATTTTTTAATAGATTTCATGTAACTGTGACATAAAACACGCATATTTTAAGTTGTTTCAGGCAGACGAAAAAAGCTGCAACTTTGCCAACAATAGCAGCAGCGCTTTTTCGGATTTTCAGGCGCGCAGTTTTTAACCTGAAGCGTTGTGAACACAAGTGGCCATGTTCAATCACCGACACGCTTGACTGGCAGGCAGTTAAAACTTGTTTACAACTTCGTCGACGGAACGCACTGTTGCTGCCGTGGCTTCAGGACTGCGTGTAAACCACATGCACTTACGATTCCGTGTACAGCGTGATTAGTGTCAGACCTCGTGCTTGGAAATTGCGCCCATCTTATATTTGCTCCTTGCGTTCCTGTTCTTCGTTTACAGCAACGAGTTATGTTTGTGTTTGGAAAGTAGAGCTTCGCCCCAGGCAAACATGCTAAGATTTGTAAATGTTATTTGCTGTTTAGAGTACAACGGTAAATTTTACCGTTCTTGTATTAATTTCGATCTTCTGATGTAGTTTCCCGAAATTGCCCCCTTACCCATGTACTCGCCTCAGTCAATTGTAACTCGTGCTATGCTCGTTAGAGAGCGCCTGCGCTGTTTGTTGTTGTTCATCTTATTTGTTAGCATTCAAAAACTCCTTGTTGCGTCATAAACACCCTGGGGCACTTGTTGATCTTGTTCCAGTTGAATCGCTACAGTCCGCTGAACGACAAAGACGAGGACGACGATTTGGAGCGAGATGTCCGCAAAGCTCAACAGGACCTGGATTTCGAGCAAACCTACATCAACAGCGAGAGGCTGAGGTTCGAGAGAGACAACAGCATCAGAGAGCAGGTTTGTATGTGAAGGCGGGCAACAAGTTAGCGCGACACTTGGCTAGTTGTGAGCGACACTATTTGTTTTTCCACTGACCTTTGGCAAAGCCACAACAGAAATCCTGGAATTTTCTTGATTAACTACTTTAGAGGTTGCGTTTTTGTGTGGGTTTACATTAAAATCCGCAAATTTTGCCCACATTTTTTATATTCCTGTTTTTGCGAAGGCAACCATGCCGGTGTGCGTCGATGATCTCCTTAGCTTAGATCGAGTTTGTTGCCAGTAGTAGCGGTCATGCTTAACGTGAAACGTAATGTGTCGGAAAAAATTTGCGTTCCTAGTGATCGCCATGAAAACGAGACACGGATGGTTTGCACAGCATCGGTGTGTAGTGCGTTCTGTCGCGTGCACAGTACCGTGAAATACAATCCCTGCTGCGCAGTGGTCTCTGTAACGTGCACTTACGTGCTTTGTATATTGCTCGACGCGGCGCTTTCAATCAATCAAAGCAAGATTAAAAGCTCAACGGCATTGGGCTGAAGCTTTGGAGAGCGCTGTGGCGTTTAATGCAGTCCAGGGTTGAAACTCTATTAAGGCAAGGTACAAAGTAGAGTTGCCTGAACGAACATACGTGACGGGGTTACTGCGGGTTGCAAGCGGCCAGGTCGTGGCCAAGCGACCGTGTGCGATCGTTCTGTTGTTTTCCTTTGAAATGAAATTCGCAATGTCGAACCGCTCATGCGTAAACGACACGGCTGGCTGCGCTTGAGCGCGAAGACACCATCGGCGTCCTGGAGTTTGAAAAAATCATAAAATCCTTGAGAGATGTTGTTCATGGGTCCTTATGAGAACTAGGAAAAGCGTTGTTAATTTTACTGTTACATTCTTCGCACTTCAAATAAATTTTTACAGTAGCATCAAAACGGATATACAGTAGAACCAAAACGGATTCGGCTTCTTCATGCTTGACCCGCATTTGAACAGATCTGTAGTGCATGCGTATCAGGGAGCCGTCAGCGGAGATGAGATCCGAGACAACGCTGTAAAACATTAACTGCTGGTATAGCCAGCCGTGATATGCCGTGACACGTTTGAGATGTGGCTTAGGTGGTTTCCGATCGTTGTACAGTGCGCTGTAGTGGATCAAGTGCATTGCGCTCATGCGCTTCGAAAGGCTTGGATCAATATTGTCTTTGGGTAACGAATTTGAGACTGTCTCTTGTCGCATCATGACGGTATGACAGTCGGCCATAGAGCAATACGCTGTTAACTTGGACCAAGCATGATTATCATTCGCGTTTGAAGAGTGTTCACTCATCTCCGCTTACCCCCAACCGAACTCCTATCTCGAGGCAAAAAAAAATTATATTACGCTTGTTTTGGTGCTATGGAGTAAGCACGTAATAACTTTGTGCGGTAGAGTAGACAGCAGCTAAGATGAAAGGAAATGGCGGCCATAGCTTTTGATTTGTCCGTTTTCTCTTGAACACTTACAACATGATGCTTACTCTTAAAAATGATACGTGTGGTGGANCGGCAACCAGACGGTGGGCAACCGGCAATTACCCCTCCGAAATTTTCAAAAACATGTTTATTTGTTNGGTACGACAACAATTGCGATCATTTNGCCCCCCCNNAAAAAATATATCAGCTACTTGCGACTCTGGTGTTTGGTGAAATTTTTGTGGGAATCTTTCTTCCCGAAGATTCTGTGCGATATTACGTATAGCAGTTGTTTTATCAAAGAGAGGAAAAGCAGATGTGAAAATGAATGAAGAAAAACATCCATACCCATTTACCCGTGCTTACCTAGTTTCTTTTTCAGTACAATTTTTTCGGAAATTCTTCGTTGGCCAAATCAGTTAACTTGACCAAGTGACGTACAGTAGCTTAAGCGTCACGCTGTGCGTCGATTTAGTCCTTTGCATATTATAAGCTGTGATTGCCAATGACGAACGAGACATGCCGTGTTTGGAACATCCAAGTACCTTGGGGTGTGGTATGTTAAATTTACCGGTTCAAGCCAATGAAGTTTTGTAATGACTGGACGCAGCCAGCCCGAAACCGTAGCACGCGGATGGAATTGATCGTACGCGTAACAATGGCCATTGTGGTTGACAAATTACAACAATCCATTTTGGGTTGAGTGTTCTGGTTTAGAGTCGTTCAAGCGCTTTGCTGCTGTTCGACTTCCCCCTTCGCCGAATAAAGCGTGTGTGCGAGTTGCAGCGGTGACGTCACGAGGCGCGACGCGTTTTCTTGTATTCGAGTTCTTTTCTATGATTGAATGACTCAACCAGTTATTAAAAGATAACCAGAGCCAATGTAATTGTACGCTTGCAGTAAATTCACCGTTGCACTGTCTTGTGTCGTTTTTCACGTATTTCCGACTGAAATAAGTTGGGGATGGAGGATTAGGAGTAGCCGTAACGCGTGACTCGTAAGGACATGCGAGTTTGCAACTCGACTCGTGGGCATGCGTTATTAACTGTTCAAACGCTTTTGCATACGTTTTGAAAAGAGCCTCCTTAGGTGCGTTAACATAGAACTGCTAAAGGGTTGCGATGTTTTGCGGCACGGCATGAGATGGTGGCTTTGTTGTGCAGCTCTTGGAGGAGCAAAGGCTCTTGGAAGAACGCGAAGCCAAGCGTGAGGAAGAAAAGAGAAAAAGGCTGGAAGAGGCGCGACTCGAAGAGATGCGACTGGAAGAAGAACTGAAGTGAGTTGGCGGCGTGGACTGTGTCGATGCTAATGGGTTTCTTCACAGCTGTAGTGCTGAGTATCGTGGGATGAAACCACTCGATTTAATCTCCCCTTGACATTCCACACCCTTATCCATTCGTTATTGTGACGAAAGGCCAGAGTTCGAGTTGTGTTCCGATTACAAATATCGTCCGTTGCCATGGACACAGGCTGGTTGTGCGCTGTCAGCGACAGGGTTTATCTGCTGCAGTTAACAGGGAGAGCCGCACAGGCCCGGGGCCCTCATCGGCTCCGACAGGTTCGTGGCCCGCGTTTTAACCTGGGCGATCTTCTCAGCGCGGTATCGCGAAAAAGAGAACTTGTCCGATGTTGTTGTTTTTCATCCAGCTACGTTTCCGTTATTCACACCCTTCTGCCTTGTACAGACGTTCTTTGTTTAATACAGCAAACGTGTTCAGATACTGTTTGGGGGGCAGTGCCCCATGCGAAATCAACAGAACTAATATGCAGTATTTTTTTTCTGCAGCAGATGGGGATTGACAATAAACTGCTCGCTGACGCTGTTTTTTGTCGAAGAACTTTAACACCTTTTTGTGTGCGTGTATGGGGGGGAAGGGTGTAAGCAAGAGTGCAACCAGCAAATTAATAAACGTATGTTAAAAGGGAGTGAAAACGTAGTCGTGAAATAATCTTACTATCTAACATCGATGTTGCAATGCGGTTTAATGCAATTGAGGCTGAACCATTACTGACGTTAAACCACTTGCATTTCATAGGGGGGTTTACTGTAATATCATGCGCCCGCATCTTTCACGCGCTTTAACATCTAAATTGACTTTCTCTGACTCTACACATGGTAGACAGGAACCGCGAAAATATCAACTTATCTCGCAGTATCGAAAAAGCGTTGCGCAGAAACTAGTGCAAAAGATAAAATATTGAAATGACTGATCTACCATCGCTGTGATTCGGTTCCGTTTCGTTACTGCCTGGTACGAAGAGATCACATATCACCGAGCAGCTATTCGCCAGACCCGTTGTTGCATTTATTTGTAGTTGACCTGCACGGTGTTCACTTGTTTAGAAAAGCGTGTCATCAATTCTCGGTTTCAGCATTTTCCTGCTGTCATTTGATCATCGTTAGCTTAAGAACCGTGTGACCGCCGCAAGCTGATTGTTGATAAATGGTTTGTTCTCCATGTGAATCACCGTCGTGGGATTACTTTGTACGACAGAAAGAATATTTGTTGGAGGAATAGAGCAGTTGACAATGTTTTCAAGGGTTTTAAATTCCGTTGCGGGTAATGTTGAAGTGTCAGCAAAAAGTTTGGATTGCCCGGACGAAATTTGCTGGGAAATTAGTGTCCTCGATTTCAATTAAAACTTTTTGTAGTGACCCAACTTGTTGGCGAGTTCTGGGCTCCTAAAAGAAATCTTCCTGCTGAAGATATTCAACACAAAGCTCCGATGTGGGACTATTTCAGAGCATGCTGAGGTCTCGTAGTAGCATGCTGAGGTCTCGTAGTAGCATGCTGAGGTCTCGTAGTAGCATGCTGAGGTCTCCCATCGCAAAGGCTTGCGTCAGTGGTGCGTAGCGAGGGGTTAAGTTAGTTCAAAAGGCATCAGTTTCTTTTTCGCGGATGTCATGACAGAGTTTTGGTTTGTAAGTTTAATTAACGTACCTGACCAGATTCGCCAGCTGATCAGTGTTTTAGCTGCGCTGTTTGGGAAAGAATCTTTCGGCTGGCACCACTGCTACATCATTGAGGCGTATACAGGTTGATAAACACGTAACTTGAACTCACAAACGACCCCGGAACAGTCTGTAATTCATAAGCATCTTATTTTATTGCTATTTTGTTTTCGCAATTGTATTAAGTATTGCAAGATTTAATTACGGATCTGGGACATTCAACATCTTGCTCATTTTTACAAGGAATTTTTCAGTGTGTACTGCAATCTGTGTTTGAACTGTTTTTGGCTTGTTTGTGTTATCACACCCTTATCGTCGATAAACATTTGACTTTCATCACAATTGCACGCTGTAGATAAAATCCCACTCAGCATTTAGCCATTTAACGTGCCGTGCACCGTCAGAAGATGGTCGTTGGTTGGTTCCTGGACCCTTGTGCGGTCAAGCGTGACGTTTGTCGATTCCGTGGACGGTGGTTCCCCATTAGTCTTGTTGCCATTGGCTGACCACAGGATCGAGTCCAGTGGCCCTCATCCAACTCTAACTCTNATTGTTGTCTAGCCGTGCAGCACAGTAAAGTGAGCCTTAGCAATATTACAGTTCCAGCGCACACTCAGAAAAGCAGCTTCNACAATCTTGGCTGTGTTTCTAAGACGCATTATTAGTGTGCTTCGTATACAGCTCCAGTGCTGTGCAAGTTCGGTTTCTTTCGTNTGTTTGTGATACGAATCTGTGCGATACAAACACTTACATTAGCCGGGTCATATTTTAGGCCTGATGAAGTCGTTGGCAGAACAGAGGCCGTTTCGAACNCTTAAGCGTGCAGTCGTGTCAACGAACAGTGTTGNTTATTGACGTGGTTTGTGTCTATCTATAGCAGGGGTTCCCAACCTGTGGTACGCGAGTAACTTCCATTTTCTCACAAAAACCTGTATTCACAGCTTTATTGTTTACGTATCAGGCTTTGTTTCTAAATAAACAAATCTTGCTGCAACTTGCTGTTCCTATTTTTTGCAACATTATGACTTTCGATGTGCTGTTAGCAAGTTTACGTCACGCATCGACCAATTGGTGGAAGGTAAACGGAAACAAAAGTCTCATTATATCTAGTTGTGGTCTTTATTGTTATTTTAATGTATATTATTATTTTGAATAAACTAAGATTCGATCAAATTAATTGTTCTGGAAGAAGTGGTACGCGTTGACAATACTGGGTGCGCTGCTGGTACGAAATCGCACAAGGTTGGGAACCTCTGATCTATAGAATAAACTTAATTTCACAATAGTAGCCGCTGGGATCAGCAGGACATGAAAATTTTGCTTCGTCTCTTCCGAGCAGTTTGAAATATTCGTTGTTTGTCTTTAGTGTTTGGGAAGAATTATATCAAGTTGCACGCATAAAGCAGATTACTAACAACAAGAATTCTTTTAATAGTGCGTTGACAGCGCTAATCAATCAACTAATCATAAGCAAACACACATTCTTTGTTGCTCCGCTCACCTTTGTTTACGTATCGGCTGCTTTTAGATGGAAAAGAAAAATGAGGCGGGAAGCAGAGTGAGTGAACGTTGCAGGTGGAATGTCAGTGAACGCTGCTGTACTTGCTGCTTAATACCTTTCATGCTGCCCGTCATGTCAGCGGTGTTGTTATCGCGATGGTGGTTGACATTATTGAAATGACGCTTGGGTCTGAATGACTACGCACGTGCTTGTGGTCTGTTATGAAAGAGATGAATAAAATGGCTGCAGGCAGTGTTCCCTCCGAGAAAATTCTGCACTGAGCAAATGTTTGTTTTGTTACGCACGAAGCGCATGCAACTGCGCAACCATGCAGACACAACCAGTGAAGCGTTCCCAGCGTTGAAGTATACAGTACATGTTTCCCGTATTCAATTTAGAACGTTGGAAGTGCTCAGAGTGAACACTGGCTGCAAGATAAACATGTTGTTGTTGTGTGTCGAAAGCAATCGGTTGCATGATCTGTTGCGTTGCGACTCCACGGCAACTGAAACAAACGCATGTATGTGGTAAAGTTGCGAGCGTAATTCATTATGCCGGTTACGTGGAGTGACTGGTTTGCTGATCAACACAATTTTTCTTGCATGGAGTTTTTCAAAGGATTTTTAGTAGTGTTAGGGCGATGGAATCCAAATCTAGTGTTATTTTTTGCTAATCACATCGTGTTTTTGAGAAATGAAAAACAACTTAAAAAAAAAGATTTTTGCACAAGTTAAAAATTTACGTTGCGTTTAAGCACCCATATATGGAATAACGTTATGACAATGCATTTCGAAAATTACTTTTATAACTTTTTGTAGTTTTTTCTTCTTTCTCACAATACTGAATTTGCAGCTTTAAACCCAAAACACGCGAAAATACATGAAAAGGTAACAATGACACTTTGAAACGATCAGTATTGTTGCAACTATCCAAATTACATCTCGACGCAAAAACAGTCATTTTATGACACCATAAATTTTCTTTTTGTCGCTGATCTCTTATGAGCTGCATTCAGAGCATCTCCTATTCAACTCCAACAGGAATCTGCCATCATACTGCAGCTCCATCGACCTTGGTAACGTTCTTCCATCACTTTGATATCCTGATACTTGCCCTGCGCCTCACTTACGTCACAAAGGTTCTCGGGAAACTCGCTGAGGTGACTGTGAAGATAGTTCGCTTTGGTGCTCACGCTACGCCCTAATTCTTTCATGCTGAGAAACTCCTCCTCCTCCTCCATCTCTTCATTATTGTCAATTTTCTTATTTCCAAGGAAGTTGTGAACACCGTCAGCAAATGCATTCCAGGCTCGAGCCTCAACGGCTGTCACTGCAGTCACGGGGCTGCGATCCTTCAACAGTGCTGTGATTTGAGGCCCATCAAATATCCCTGCTTGTTTCTCATAGCTAAGACCCGGAAAGGTTGAGCAAATGCAGCCAAAACAGTCTCTGCCACGATCAAGTGCTCTGACAACCTGCTTCGTTTGTCCGAGTTTGATATACAATGTTGGCAAAGTGATGTTTTTCCGATCAGCAAGGGGACTTTTTATGGTATTTCTCCAGGTTTCATTGTATTTCTTGGTGGCCATTCTTTTCTTTCCAAATTCTCGTTGTTGGCTTTACTATCCCAGTAGCATGAAAAACGGGATATTTGGTGTGACTTTGTTGTCCCAAAAAGAAATTCACCATTTTCAAATCCACGACTGGTGGCCGCAATACTTCAATCATTCAAGTACAACTTTCATCTTCGTGTAGTTCTCCTTCAGGATGACTAAGTGTCTTATGTTGGTGGATCCATACTTGTTACCATAATGGAACAAGACGTATTTTAGGCGTCTTTTTCAGCGGTCACCAAAATTATCTTGTCACTTGAATGATATGCAGGCAAACCCATAGCAAGAAGAAGACCCTCAGCATCTGCGCAGTAAACAAGTTGGCCATCAGAGTGGAAATACTTTCTCAATTCCGCCTCCCTGCGATGATAAAATGAAGCGCTTACACTGGTTTCAAGGTGTTTCTCCTGTAGCCTGAAAGCCAACAGTTCAGCCGGTTGCTTTGGCAAATTTAAATCTCGTATCAGATCGTTCAATTCGGATTTGCTATCCAGCAAAACTCAATCAGCATTCCATTCGTCAGGCACTGCATACTCTTCTTTATCGGAAGTGCTTGGAGATCTCATCAACGCCTGGGATTTTGGTGAAAATGGGTACGCGTGTTTCATCACTGTGTGGAGCAGTCTTGAATGAGCAGCTATTGCGCAATCCATTAACATGGAACATGCAGGTCGCGAAAAGAATGTGGTAGAGGGTATCCGAGCTCAGATCCGCATATTTAGCTCCAGAATTACCTAAATGAGTTCTCCAAGTCCATGCAAGAAAAATATATTATTTTGCTGACCACTGTTTGGCAAAATTTTCCGTTCGCCAAAGTCTGCGGACCCTGCCTTGCAACAGGAACATGACTTATTCCCTTCTGCCAATCAGACTTTGCTTAACTTGTCTGCATGAAAGCAACAAATCGATCTGACACTCTGCTCGCTCTTTGAGTTGTTTGGCATGTGTATAACATCTGCGCTGATCGTTCGTTTAGCTCCTAACCGTTTGGTGGCGCTACAAAATAACAATGGTGGATAGGCAGATAAGCGTGACAATTTTGAACTGATTTCTGGTAAACACTAATACGAACGTGGCGACCAAGTGAATCTTCAGAAAGCGATGCAAAACCGCTGTTGGCTGAAATTGCCTTTCTGGTGCGTTTTTTCAAATCTTTTTGCTATTTAAGCTTTTGCCTTGGCTGATTTATCGCAAGCCATAACGGCGCTTCACATTCAACCCCCTCCCGTGATCAGTTGCTAGCCTTGAAACGTTTACTTTTGTGTTCAGAAAAATCGAGGCTCAGAAACTGGAACAGCAGAAGCGCAGGGAAGCGGAACGGAAGCTCTTAATTTCCGGTCCGGACATTCCTTCCGGGTAACACTTATGATTATTACTTGATTAAAGTTTAATGTAGTTTCTGTAACCAGGGTATTCGGTTTTCGCCATTTCCTTGCGTCAAGAACGCGTCTGGTTTTCGTGTTACAAACGCATCGATGATGACGTGTGGGTTTGCTCATTTACATTTGTGCGTATAGAAGACGATTAAACCTCAATCGCCCATGTGCTTGTAGTGTACAGGATCAAAAAGTTAAAATCTAGACGGCTTTTCTGCAAAAAATCTTAATACAGGAGAATAGAATTTATTGAGACTTAATTTCATTCCTTTATCCCCGTATTTCGTTTGTATTTGTATCTCGTCATGTCGATTTGTTTCGCTTCGCGTGTGATGAAGTTACCAGGATGTCCGGCTAGAAGTGATTCGCATCGAACAGATGTTTCCCGATAATCTGGTTGCGTTTGAAGCTGGTCGGCCGTATTGTTGCCCCACGCTGCGGCTTGCTTGCATTGAAGGCCGCAGATTATGGCCTCACGTTTGCAAAACGCAAAAGTGAACAGAATATTATCCACTGGGAGACTACAGTGAAGCTTGGCGTGTTGCAGACTGCGTGTTAAAAGCGCATCTTTCAACCCTGGAGGAAACACCAGGCATTGGTTGATTGAGGAAGCCGAGCGCGCCCGATTGGCCGAGGAGGAAGGCCGCAACAGGAACCCGGCCCTGGATTTTCAAGGCAAAACAGTGAGTTGACAAAATTTTAAAACATTTCAAAAACATTTCTTTCCATCATCAGCTGGAAGTGCCTGGTAGAGCGCAGAGAAGCTGACGAAATCCGATATGATTTGATTTNACGGGTTATTCAGGCGTTTATGTTTCTCGAGTACGACGACAAATCTTCCGAATATTACTCTTGATGTGAAGTTGTGTATAGTGAACAGTGTTTTTTTTACGTGTTTCCAGGGACCGAAACGGTCTCTAAAATTACCCGATGTTCTCTCAAAATACAGTGAAACTTCACACGCATGACCACCGCCAAAATACACTAAAGTCACGCTTTACGACCATCTCGGTATTCAGATGAAGTAGTTGCGGTCTCTTAAAATGTCCTAACGACCACCAAGGTCAGAAAACCCTGATCATGAAGGAAACAATAAATATCATCAGTGGATGTCAATGACGTCTTTCCGAAATTTAAGGCGCGACAAACTATCTCGTGGAGTAGAGTTGACCAATACTGCTGACGTGTCTGTGCTTCACCAGTCTGGTGGGAGGATTACTCGATTGTTTCAGAATTGCAAACTGTCCATCGGGATGTTTTTGTGGATTTTAATGTTTGTCTGAGAGTTTTAGAAAGTCTTAGATTAAAATTTGTTTGTCTTACGGCATAAACTTCATTTTTCATTGCTATTTTTCATAACGACCGTTTCAAGCGCTTAGCATCCGCCATGTTGTTTCAAGCCACCCAGCGTGGGAGGTACGGGAGGTCATCTTCCTGATCACGTGATCCAGCACCTGACCAATCGCAGTCCGCTACAGTCGCCACTGCAGCGACCTTCCCGCGCCGCGTCCAATCCTCAGCTGCCAGGCAGTCTTACCAGTTACTGGAACGACCCCAGCACGCAAGCCACTCTGCTATGAGACAAAACGACTGCCCGCGTCATTTACCGATGACGTTGAAACGCTGCGCCTCTCGAAGGTGGCGGCGCTTCGCGAAGTGCGAGCGCAGGCGATCCTGTTGTTGCTCGTTCGTGTTTTGTCTGCGTCGTTTCCGGCAGCCCCAACTTGAACACCACGCGCGACCCGCCAGCCGCTTCCAACTGACAGCCAAGTCTCGAAGCAGACGCATATGTTTTTCGTGTGGAACGGGCGCGCAACACTGTCTGCTGCATGTCGTCATCCTGAACCTTGCACACACTGCTTTCCTGCACGGCTGCATCCTCCTGCTACGAACCACAGCAAGCAGCCACACCACCGAGCGCCATGTTGTAAGTAAGCTCATCCTTTAAACGCTCGCTCGCTCTCGTAATATGTCTCATGACCGCGCGCTCTGTAGTTCGTTCGCACATACTTGTAACGCCGTTCGTAAATAAAGAACTGATCACTTATAATTACGCGACGATTTCCCTTTTGTGAGTGCTCATATACTGTCGTAGCTCGCAAGCTGTACAAACGCGCGCTATTTCTTATTTTCAAAAGCGAGTTTGTTCTTATCCAAGCGCAGTGTTGGTCGCTACCATTAGCCCTGCTAACGATGTGGCACTAGTTTTAATCTGCTCAATTTGGTGCCGTGACAGGCCCAAGACTTGTGTTCAAGCAGTAGCAGCACGTTTTGCTACCGCTTTTGTTTGCGTCACAGACCAACGCGCCCCGTTGTCGCTTCGTGCAGCGCCTGCTTGTAGATTAGTTCGAGCTGAATGCGTAACGCCTTGCAATTTGTCGTACCAATGCCGGAACGTCTTCGGTATCTTCGCGGTCAGCAGCAATTGATTTCTTTCAACTTTTTTCGTTTTGTTTCGTCACAACGCACTTTTTCCGTTCTAGATGATGTCACTCCGCTGGTGACCTCGTGCGTTGCAGAACGACTTCAAGCAAAACGTGCTTCTGCATCGCAACAGTTTTGTAGGTATCGTCGGGTACTGTGCTTCACGAGGCAACACACACTACCTGCCGTATGTCGCATTGTTCGAGGCAGGGAATGAGCTCCACTCTCGTCGAATACCTTATCTTTCCAGGGCTGTGGAGCCGGTACCAAAATTTCAGGCTCCGGGCATCTGATTTTTTTGGTTCTGGCTCCAATATCTTGAGATTTTTGGTTCCGGCTCCAGAACAATTTGGTCCAAAAAACAGAAAAAACATTGTGTGCCTCGCTTGAACCGGAACCAAAATTTCAGGCTGCTGCATCTAAAAAGTTTTTGGCGCCGGTTCCGAAATTGCTTGGGCTCCGGTTCCACAGCCCTGTATTTTTCTCAACAGTAGTAACAACCATATATCTTCCGGATACTTAATTCGTGACGTCCTCCCACGTGTAGTTCAGCATATTGCTGGTGCTCAAGCCTGTCAGCAACCACCAACCTACGAAACACCATTGACCAGTATTACGCAGGTTGGTTTTGACTTGCACCATATTTTTGCCTGCTGGTATTTTTACCTTACCACCAAAGCATGCCCTGGCAATGGGAAAGGTTGGCGTACGAGATATGTTTCAACAGTCAGATGGCCAGATTTTGTATAGTCTTGTAGCTGCTCCTAGCTTTAATCAACAGCAAGTACTGGTTGAAGGAATGTGTCTGTTGAGCGAATACTCACCATTCTGCAAAGGAAACAAATTCACGTTGAACAGATTGCTCTGTTGATTTTACTTTAGCTCTCCCCTGCCTCATGCGGACTGCACGTGACTTGCAAATGCAAATATAATGTCACGTGGCCGTCAATTCACATCGCGCTTGCGACGTTAGGTGGGATCAGTTGGTGTTATCCTATTTTTTTTTCATGCGAGCGTTTTATACTGTCTTTGATGTAAGATAACGTGTTTGTTACGTCATAGCTGTCCTTTGAACGGCCGATGGTGGGGTCGTTAATTTTCGTTCGTGTGACGAAAACGATGTCAAGTAATTGCGAAACTTTTCTACGCTTCTTGTGACGTGATTGTTCGCCAAGTTCTTATTTTTGAATTCAGCGTTAATTCTATCGGTGACGTCACGTCGATGACGTGGCGTATGTTGTAATAGCTATCATTGTGACACAATGCGATTCGCTTTGCCAGCGTGTACAGGAGTGCTCGAACGGTATTTCACTTCTTTGTTACGTCAGTTCTTTTTATTGTGACGTCGGAGCGACCACTTCATTGCGCGGTTCGCGAGGTGCGAAACCTTGCGCTGGTGTTGCGCGACGCACCTTTGTCAGAGAGAGACAAGTTAAATCGTCAAAGGTCCTTTCCTGTTTTTTTTTTCTTTTTATCTAACGAGCAAAATGGTTGAGTGCGTGCATTTCAGTTTTCACACGCCTGTTCATTCGCGTCGCTCTGTCTGTCAGATCGCTTTCTGCCTTGCGCAGGCGTCGCCATGGCAACGTCTTTTTCGGCAGACATGGAAGACGATTCGCCCGTATTTTTACCGCTAAGTGTCGCGCTCTGCTGTTTCGAACAAACATCCTGAAATAATTCGCGCAGCTACAAGCGACTGCCGGAGCTTTTCGTTGCGTCATGAGCCTAAGCGCTGATCTCATCAAAAATCGAGGCCGACTTTTTCAGCAGCATCGTGTTGCTGATGTGTGACGTACTTTCGGCTTGAAGCTTGTTATTCAGGGCCCAGGCCGTTGGTTGACCGCTTCGTGGGAACCGTGATTGGCGCACGAACCTGGGCCCGCGAGCAGGCGAGGAAGAAATGCACGTAAACCGAAGTGGCGGTTATGGAGAAGCCGGTTACCGGCGGTGCAGAACATCCCTTCCCGCTCCCCCCTACTTGTCACCCAGCAGTATTGTTTCGTGATTTGATGGACAGTTTCCTGGCATCAGTAATAGCCGAGGGTTATGGTACCCATTTCCTGCTGCTGTGGTAGTTGACCGGACATAGAAATCTTCAACTGTGATGTTTTGGAGGAAGAAACATCGCCGTTCAATAGCTACGTCACTCCGAGCAGGACGCAGCAACGGAGACACGACAAGTCCGTTTCGAAATCAAGGTGTTGTTGTTGTCTTGTTCGATCGACCTCTGCGTTCGCCAGCAAAGTCGACTGCGATTCGGTTTCAAATTGAATTTCTACGAGTTTCCTGTCAAGCAACGTCACCCCAACCACCCCCCACGGCGGGTAAACTCGTCCGCTGCGGTCTTTGTCCCCGTTTTTTCTCGATGCACTTCAGCGTTCTGTAGTTCCGACCAAGTATTCTTTAACGATGGCGTCCGCTTCGCGACCATGTTCTTGCTGGCCCGGTAGAGGTCAACAGCGCTGCTGCTTTTGTCGACAGCTGGCTTTGCATGGCCCGTTTGCTTCCGGCCACAACAAACCTGCTGGTCGGCGTCCAGAAGTTGGAAATTCACTGAAAACACCATTGTTTCGAGGTTTGCAGTGCATTTCACGACAGCCCAGGTTACTATTGCTAAACACAACGCTGCGCGCATCCATTAATTTTCGGCATCGATTGATCTCTAGCGCACCTGTGCGTTAGATCGCCCTCTTCTACCACAGTACGTTCATCGCGCGGTTGTCGTTGTTATCGTGTGTCTTGTTTCGCCAGGTAGTGATTTAGAGTTGTAGCTGATATGCTGTCAGTAAATCAAGGCTGCACCTGATACTACTGGCTTGCTGATGTCGCTGTGCAGCCAGGCTAGTGGGTTGTGTGTCAACAAGTTTCCAATCAGGACTTACAAGCTTATGGGACACCACCCCAAACCGTTCGGACTTGACTTTCGGTGTCCGCCTTTATTTGGTTCAATGCCGTCGCAGGGCAAAAATGTGGGAGTTACTGTGACCTGACGGTCACGGATCTCGACCTAAGCACCTGATAAAAACACTCATTTTGCATGTTCAAACGAAGTATAGGGAAGGTAGGCTGTTCGGTTGAGGCGGTGGTGTACAGTAAGTGTTAGCGCAATGATAAAGATAGCTGCTACACTCCGGTATTTCGCCGCGAAACTTCCTCGCTGTGAGTCGCTTGTAGCCAGTGAAAGAGCGGACGTGACGCAGAACAAACGGAAGTTCTATATGTTCGCGGTTTCCTCCCNTCTTGCTGCTTACCTGACATCGAGGACACTTCACAGCAGACGCTCGCGCACTGGACACCATCAGAAAAGCATTAAGTTGTAATCGACCGTAAGCGCGCAATGCATCTGAGGCATTTCCGCCTTTCACAGTGTATTGTGTTGAAACTGAGAAGGTTTGAAATAAAGTTTTGGGGTGTTTCAATCGCCAACCTCCCCAAAGCAGCGGTCTAGTGCATCAAGCTGAATAAATGATATACTGAGGACATTTCGGCTCCAGCTTCAAATTTCAATAGTTCGCATTATTGAGAAAGCTATTTCCGGGCAGCTGTGTCGGTCAGGGGTGTTCAACCCCTGGCCCGAAAGCTTAAGTTTTGTGGCCCGCGGAAAGGTCCAGATTTTTAAAGGGTATTGCCAAACTTCCGTGGGTGGCCAGCGTGTTGCCTAACCCGCAGAGCGTGACACGTACCCGTGGACCAACCTGGTTAGGTGTATTTGGCTCGGCAGTGCTGCATGCCCCTGATGTAGGTTATAGTGCAGAAAAACTGGCCTTCCACTTATGCATTATGCGACCACTTTTTTCCTGCTTTATCGAAGACAGCCTGCACTCAGATCGAAACAAGTTAGAACAACAGCACAACTGAGCAATAGTTGAAAGCGATCGTTAATTTTCTTGCAACACAAAACTGAACAACAGTTTAAATATGCCTTGAGTCAAGCGTTGACAGTCTGATAGGTAGGTAGTACGAAGCTACTCGACAGAAGCGCACTCGCATAGAGATGCCACCAGAGTGCGCCCACGTGCACGAAGCAGAAACAAACTGACAGTGTGGTAAGATGGGACAACGTCCACAGGTACTAACCCACGCATGACCCAAGGGGGGTTGGGCTCTGCAGGGGGCACGTGTACCTCCCGCTAGTGGGGGTCTACTTGAACAAAACGTCTTACGATCGTCGAAGCGACAGACCTACGCGCTTGGTTTGCACGACGTTTTACGAACCAAAAAATTAAAATCCATCGACAACACAAATCGTAGAAAAGTTGCATAAGCACAGAAACTAGCTTCTTCAGTAAGCGTATGACATCTTTGCGGGAGGCTTGTTTCTNGTAGCGATTTTGGGGACTCCCGGAATTTTTTTCCGCATTAGTTGAGCTTGCGCCAGCGCCTGGCCGTAGCTGTGCTGTTAAAAGAGAAAAAAATATCAGCAACTTCTTGAAGCCTTCAGGTGAGAACTTGGGAAACATGAATCCCTGCGAGCGACTACGCATATCAGTGTTGCATGTACTATTCCTAACATTGAAGTAATTCAGATTTTAGGAGTGGGCGGTAGTTCATAGAGAAAAGCAATAAATTTTGTTTCGCTGATTAAAAGTTTCAGTATAACCAACCATTTCCCTGCTCAGATAACGGTTGGCCACTTATGCCTAAGTCAGTTTTCAACTAAATTTTGAAAAGATTTAAAATACACTTATCAACCTGATTCCCTCGGTGGCTGATTTTTTGGAAGCGTTTTGTCGAGCAGTCCTATCGAAATATGCTTAGTTTTGCATTTTTGGAGCAAATGGGGGTACTGCCAAGATGGCAGTGGGTTCCTAACATGTGACAAAATATGTGCTGTTGTACAACATCTGGTCTCCAATGCTATTTGTGCATAAACAAGTCTGACATTTTGATGGACGAGAAATCTTCGTAACTTCGTTCCATGAGGTAATTCACTGATAAGACAAGCTGAGTCGACGCCGGCGGCTCATAGTTAACTTCGGTTGCACTTGCAAAAGGAATCTTGCCATTTTGATAAGAGTCACCTTGCGTGCCTCACACAGAAAATGTGTTTGTTTTTGAAAAAAATATGTATTTCGAAATACTGCCTATTGAAAGAAATCCTTTCTCAGCACAGAATCAGACACTAAGATCTCACAGAGTATGTATTTCGCCTACAAAGTAGGCATCATCAGCTCTTATTCAAATAGAACCTATTTCGAAATACAGTACAAGCAGTCCCGTAACCAGCTTGGGACACCAGGAGGGAAGAAGAGTTTTCCGAGAGGGGCCAAAATTTTGTGAAATATGTCCAATATTTTTAAAGGTTGCCCAACACATTTTTCCAGGGGGGTAAAAAAATTTTCTAGGGGGGTCAAGCCCCACCCTGGTTACGGGCCTGAGTACAAGTTTGTTTTTCGGGTGAGATGAGCTTGAGATTAAATGCTGAGTTGTTAAAATACGCTTATACTCTTATAACCTTCTGTGCCATTTTGGCAGTTGTCATCCATATAGTCAGGTTTTAAGAGTTACCTGAGCCGGGGTACAGCCATCAAGCCGGGGATGTGATCTTGAAAAGAGAACTCTTGTTCGTTTTATCATAGTCTGCTGAAGACGAAACACGCACAAACCGCAATATTAATTGAAATGTTATTTTCTCACCCTGTTTCGTGTCCGCAAGAAGGCGTGGTGGAATATTTCCGAGTCGTGTGGCTCCAACATGATCTCTGGGTGGAGGGAATCCCGCTGATCGTAAGAAATACAAAAAACGACGTAAACAAATTGTACATAGGGACAATTAGACAGACACAACTTACATATTTCAATAGTTTGCAAGCGAGACCAAGAATTCAGATCGTGGTGGCAAGGTTTAATTTTTTCAATTACAGTAATTAAAAAACATTTTTTATTTCTTCAAAAATACATAAAGTTTTTTAAAAAATTCGCAAACTTTCTTCAAAAATGAAATAGATTTTTTTCGATAAATTTTAATCACATAAACTGACAAGATTTAATTTTCTCAATATTGTAAACTGAAATACTTCTTTTAATTTCATGAAAAACAAAAATTGAAAACTTAAAAATTGCAAAAATTTTTGAGAAATGAAATTTTATATTCGATAAATCAAACTGGCAAGATTCACTTTTTGACAAAACCATTAATGCTTAAAAACGAGGCTTTTATCGAATCAGGAGATTCAGCGTCGCGCGCAGAAGGCCGCGGTTGACTGATGTCGAACTTTCATGGCTTTTTCAAGCATTTCTTTTTCAGTTCACTTCACATCTGAACAAGATGATGTCATCACCACATATGATGCGTCTAAAAGTTTGGAAAAGATACAAAAATGGCTTTTATTGTAGTCCAGTGGTTCTTAACCGGGGGTACACGTACCGCCTTGGGGGTACGAAGCACTAAAACAAGGGGTACGAAGCACCAAATTGTTTCTGGGATACACGCCCCGAAAATAAAAAAATGTGTTTTCGATTGTTGTGAG
>JGI24159J19872_10001185_pt1 | contig 27893 bp, 25 predicted proteins | sample Ectturendosymbi4_FD_19872 | JGI IMG/M metagenome (IMG submission 19872)
ATAACGACTATTTTTTAAACAGTTCACTTACAACGTATTCTTCAATCAGCTGCTCGGTGGGATCTTTGAAGCTCTGGAGATGGGTTTTGGACGAGGTCAACTGGAGCCTGTCGGCCAATGCCCCCCAATCCGCGCCCTCTTGCTCCACGTTGAGGAGCTTGCACAGTTTCGTCTTCAAGAGGGGATCCAATGAGTGGAGTTCTGCACCAGATTTCAAATTGCAAAGTCAGAATCAGTTTTCAAAGAAACTAACAGATTTTTTGTCTGAACGTTACGTGACACCCACTGTCGAAAGAAAGTTTTGCGTCGCCGAACGCATGACGCCTATTTGTGGTGTTAAAACAATACCAAGAAGTATTTCTGCAAAACAAAAATGTTTACATCGTGAACAAAAATATCATGACTATCGCAAAGCGATGCGGAGTCTTTGCGAAAGCGCAACAAGTACAATTTCATCAAACTGAAAAAAGATCAATTCTAGAAGTTTATGCCAAAGTTCATGTACAGTGATCGCTGCAGGGCTTTTCAACATCTGGACAACGTTGGTTCGTTGCTACCTTGTGTCCTTCAGCGCAGTTCGTGACAGGCTTTCCAGCAGGACCGCAACAAGCTTGGGACACCAGGTGGGGCAAGGAGGTTTCCAGGAGGGACCCAATTTTTTTAAACTTTGTCCAACACATTTTTCTAGGGAGGGGCGAAAAAATTTTTAGTGCGGGCTTCGCCCCCCCTGGTTAGGGGCCTGCTTCGCAGGTTTCGGCGATTTCCTAGTCTCGTGTATTTTGCGTGTGTCGTTTGCCAGTGTCGTTCATTGTTATTTTGTTTTTCTTCTTTCAAGTAATTAAAAGGAGCGTTTTAACAATCAGCCTGCTGTAAGCCCCACAGTGTTACCTGCCGTAACAAGCTATTACTGTGTTCTCCTGTTTTCGCCTCGTGTAAACTCACCATAAAATTTCGGCCCCATCTATTTCCCGGTTAGTGACGTTTTAAGCTTCCACGTGCAACGGGCCCAAATGTTTCATCCGAAACAATGAACTTTCTAATAGACTTAAAGACCAAAAACTTGAGCTCTGGAAGCAGCATCGTTTTGATATGCCCACTGTTGGTTGTAGAATTAGCGGGAACTTGCATTTCGCCAATCGGGTTGAAGTAGTTGGATGGCATTTGTGTCTTTGAGCTGCCTGTTTAGTTGACCATAAATAACCGCAATTTCTCTGGTTTTTAATTGTTTGTCGCGCGCTCAGCTAATCGATAGAAAAGTCCGTTCGGTCAGTTTCAATCGCGCTGGCAGAATGCTTAGACTTGTTTCTGCTGTGTTGCAGAAACCGTACTTTAATCCCTGTTAAAGTTTGCTGCTTAAATTGTGACAACAAGTGTTTGCGTCAGTGACCTTCCGTTTGCAAAGCACTGCAGGGAAAACGAGGCTTGTTGGATGAAAAACTCTGTGAGCGCTAACTGCCCACATCTCGCAACTGAGGCCGCCGCCGCTAAATGTAAGTGGTGCTGTCGGCGAATCAACAAAAACGTGACATTTACCATTTTTGTGGTTTGCGGCGGGTTCGCTTCCAGGAGGACTTCGCAAGATCGAACGCATCTGTGAAAACAAACCGACAAAGTTTAAACGATAATAGTCTCACTAGATAATCTCGTAAAACGCGGGGAAGAACGTCGCGGCCCCAGTTAGAAAACAGCCCTTCCTCTTTTGATGGCAAACCATTAATTGAATCAAAACGATACAAAGTAAAACAAACAAAAATGGATGGACATTAACGAGCACAGACCGTTTCATCCACTGCCAAGTCAATCGGCGTTTCTCCTCGTTCATCAGAGTCTGGGGACTTGGTGCTTAGTTCAGGATCGGCGCCGCGAGCCAAAAGAAAACTGGCTATCTTATAGCACCCTCTAGAAGCGGCCAAATGCAGAGCGGAATGTCCGCTGTAGGTCGCTGCGCTGATGTCGGCGTTACACTGAGGAAAAAGTATCGTATACATTAACAGAAGAAAAGCGTTTGAAATTAGTGGGCCGTTGCCATCAATCGCAAAAAAAGATTTAAGGTAAAGATTTTATTGATTTTTTGCAATTTTGCGCTTGCTTGGTTCCAGGGCCAGAAAAAGTGTATCGTAGCTCCGGGTCAGGACAACGTGTGACTATAACTTGCCACAAAAATATATTCGCAAAACAAAACGCGATTTGATTTGTTTTTGTTTACTTTCGTAACCGTTGCTTAGAGAGCTACCACAATGTCAACCAGGGACTGCGACGCCACAGCGTAAGGTTGGAAAATGTTAATTTAAGAAGTATCACTCTGAAGATCGAACCACAAAACTTTTCCGTTCAGAGATTAGATGATTTTCATTCAAGAAACCTTTGGTGACAAAACCATAGCGACGTGGGACAGAAAAAAGACAAGCAGACCAGATTAATTTCTTCTGGAATTTCCAAACGAACTCGACCGCAACAAGTTCCTCACAAGACGCTTTTATATTGGCCTTAGTTTTGCTACAAGTAGTTCATTTGCTTCATCCCAGATCTCATCAAAATAACAGCGAAGGATCAATCGTTTTCAAATGCAGAAGCAGCAGCGTTTCAAACACAAAATACTGATTGACATCAGCGTTAACAACGCAGTTAAATGTGTTTGTTTGGTTGACTTGATAACATATTGGCGGTAAAACAGTGATATAGGGCAACTTTTGAAGAAAGCAAGGTTGTAGTAGAATAATAGGTACTAACCTCCTTGACGAGTGTCATCGCTACATCCAGTTTGTTCTCCTCGACAGCCATGTGCAGAGCCGTGCGTCCATTTGTCGTGTCCGCAGTGTTAACATGGAATCCCGTGTCGGACAAAAGCTGCAGGCACTGGTGGGCAAGACGGGGGGCAAAAACGGTCAAGTGGAAGCAACTGTACCCTGTCGAGAGAAGCGTTTGATGCTGGTTGAGCTACAAAACGTTGGTGGTGATCGCAACTATGTTTAATGTTCGACTGTTGTGACCACAATATTAAAATTGTGTCGTAAGGAGATGGAAAAAATCATCTTTGTGTCATGATTTGACATACGTCTTCTCCAATTACAGGCACACAAATGACAGTCGCATGTTGCCGGAATTTATCCAAAACCTTCTTAGATTATTGCGACAAAAACAAGGTTACAGGGGATTGGTATTAGTACCACAACTTCATAAAAATAAACTCTAGTTCAACAAACATAGCCACGCATTCGCAACTTTATTAGTTTTACAGCTTTGCAAGTGCAGAGCAAGGTGTCGCCAAACGTTGCTTATCACCCGAGCTTAAGCGGTGACAAAAGCGTAAAGTTGCAGGTTTTTAGGTGGAATGAAAAAAATGTAACTTCGTAGGTGTATTTCCCAGTACCGCTGAGCAAACGCTTAAGGTGACGTAGACTGTGAAGATATTTGTCCATAAATGTGATAAAAAAACACGTTTAGTCTTAGAATGGAAGATGAGCAACGATTGGCGACACCTTGCTCTTACTAACCCTTCCTGCAAAACTAGCCACGGAATGCTGGTGATGCTAAAACTCATTGATCTTTGTGCGATGTCACGTGACCACGCGCTGTTCTCCTCACCACTGTAGTTCCTGATGTCCATTGCATCCATTCCGCTCAAATACACCCGCTTGCTGTTCAAAGCGCGCGACAAGATGTCGGCGTTGCCATGACGACTGGCGACGTGCATAACGTTGTTGCCGTGTTTGTCGATGGCAAGCGGGTTGGCCCCGTGTTTGAGGAGTTCCTGCATCACAACATTGATACCCTGACGCAACAACTCCAGCACTTTCGGACGATTTCGTTCTTTGTTTCGGATCATCGAGTGTATGTCAGTCGCCAGCCATTTACATTTTACTCATGGCTTTGCTTCAGTTGCCTGGAGACTAGTTGGGTGAAAGTGTCATCACTAGCTGACGATCCAGAAACGTCTGTTCAGTTGCATTTAAAGTGACCACCTGGGGCGATCAACTATAGATTTATCAACCACTGACTGATGCATACGGGGTTCCCAGAAATTTTTGAAAATAAATTTCCAGACCCTTTCCAGACAAACTTTCCTTACGTCACGTACCCAGGCCAAATATAGGCACTATAATAGTTAACACGATGAAAGTAAAATTATCAGTCCTCAACAAAATATTGTCAAAATGCATGTCGAAAGATCAAGTCTGGGAAATTATTTTCTTTTTCCATACTAACAGAACAAAAAAATTTTCCCAGGTTCTTCCAGGCTGGAAAAATATCAACCTTTTTTTTCATACTTTTCCAGACTCCTCAAGAACCCAGCGCACATTCTAGTTGTGCTGTATTTTGACGAAAAAAATTATTTCGGGGATTTTTAACCATAGCAAAAATGAACGTTGAAAATGCATTAAAACTCTTCCAAATCATCGGAAAACTGAAGATCAACGAAAAAAGGGACAAAATCTGCTTTTCAATCAAAATTTCTGCTGCATAAATGCAAAACACGGGAAACTGCAGTGATATTATTGTTCACACTGCATGAAGCCAATCGCAGCGTTGGAATGTTAAGAACGAAAGCATACGTACAATCACTGCCCCGACGTTGTCAGCCATCGCTGCGAGATGAAGCGCCGTTTGTTGCTGTTTGTTTCTGACGTCGATGATGTCACGCCTCTCTTTCATCGTGCTGATGACGTCAAGCAGGCAAGAGAGAGCTTCGAGCTGGCCGTGCACCACCGCGGTGTGGAGTACTCTGTCATGAATACATCATCGCTGTATTAATGACGAAATAAAAGCGAAGGTACGCAAGCTCGTTGGTTACGAGAGTACTTAAGCTGCTTTTTTCATAAGCAGGAGTCCAAATCCCCTAAAGCAGGGGTTGGGAGCCTTTCCCTGGTGGCGGGCCAAAAACAAACTCTGCAAGGTATGGCCGGCCGTTCTAATTTTCCGACAATTCCGTTCCCTTTGCTATTTATGAAGTTGATAAAACTTGAGAATTTATGGAATTTCAATAAGCTCCTGATTTTTCACATGTCATAACGCAAGCCCAAAATGCGACATTTAGCACATTTATAACACAGTGCGGCACATTTATAACACAGTGCGGTTTCTCATCATTAGCTCGTAATAAGTATGCAACACAAAAAATTGCAAGAGGGCAGATTCACGAAATATAATACCACTAGGGGACCATACAGTTACTACAATGTGTAAAGAGGATGCGGGTCGGATGGCTTTGCTAGGCGGACGGGATCCTGGCGGGCTGTAGGTTGCCGACCCATGCCCTGAAGTCTGTGGAGACAGAAAGATTACATATTTGGCGCCACAAAACGAATGCGAACTGCTGCAGAGTGAAAATGTCTTCCTGGATGCAAAAGGTTAATGCTAACCAGGACAGAGTTTACTTTCGGCTGGGTTCACATTTTCTCTGCCATGCTCAGCTGAACTGGACAAAAACCACTATAGATACCAGTCGCCACAAGCACCCTACGCGCAATTGTGTTGATCATCCAGCAGATCTCTACACAATTCAAACTTGCAACACTATCACAGCTCCACGTTCAGCCTTTTCGGGCATAAACTTCAAACGCTGATAAGGAATCTNTCCAGCTGTCGGTGGATGCTCTATGAGACAACCTGGCTAACAGTTTTTTTTTTCGGTGCACGTTCGNCCCTGACTAACATGAAACTGTTTGCCAATGAACTTAAAAGTCAACAGTGGGATTGTCACACAGAAAAAGATCAATGGGTTAAACCACGACCCATGCTACAATACAAACGTAGACAATCATATTTTATGTCTAAAAATCTGCACCTGCAATCGCGTTTCGTCACAAGCAAATCCACGTTTCAATGCCATTTGGCAAAACGCTGTTTTTAAGTTAGAAATCAATAATTGTTTGGGTATTATCGCTCCGGGAAGTAAAGTTTACGTCGCTTTCTTCCAGCAACTTTCTATTTGAATAAGAACTGATGATACCTACCTAGCAGGCGAAATAAACAATACACTCTGTAAGATCTCTGTCTGATTCTTTGCTGGAAAAGGTTTCCTTTCAATAGACAGCAATGGCTGTAATATACTTTTTGGTGTAGCTTTTTTCAAAGGTTTTATTTGCATTTTTCNATAGCTTTATTTATGTTCACACGTCAGCGCGAGTTTTTNTCAAACCAAACTACTAGGTTGTAACTTCTCGTTCACCCCTTACAANNAATAAACAACGCTGAAGAAATACAAACAAATCACAACACTTACGAGTTGCCGCTCTCGTCGCACCAGCTCGTCAGGTGGCGCTGTGACACNAGAAGCAGTCTGACGTCACCAGACGCCGAGTAACTCTGCAGAGCCGATGCCCATTTCTCGCGGAGAGCTTTTAACAACTCGTATCCTTTGTCGATCGCTGCGAATAAAAGCATGTGACGTGTTTTGTTAGAAAACAAGTTAATCGAAGACACTTAGAGCGTTGGTGATCCTTTACAATGACAAGCAAACCGCTTCGTAAGCGAAACCTCGCATTGTATTAAGTGCTGTCAACAGGAGACATGGGCGGATTTAGGGGAAGTGAAGTGGGGCCGAAGTCTTGAAATTAAATTCAATCTTTTTAGTAACATAATTTAACTTAAGTCTTGAACTTTTTACCGGTTCATCGACAAAATTTCATATATGTCGAAATACCATCAGAACAAAGCAGCGATCGCCAGACACTGGCGCAGCCAGCCCAAAATTTGGGGGCAAATCGTTTGACTTCAAGCGAGTATCGGTATTTTGTTCTGGCAAGATACGCTAGCAATTTGGGGGGCATGGCCCCCTTGCCTACGTCTATGTCACCAGAGCGGGAGGAGTTTTGTCACAACTCCCCTTCTGGCGTTGCCTTCAACATTTGAGGAGCTTCTTTCGGGGAGAAAATTTTTGGCAACGTTATTTCAAAAAAGTAAACGAAAAAAGCGTGTGTTATTAGCAGAATAAAATCTGCTCAAACAAAAACATTAAAAAAGGAAAATTAGCAAAACAACAAATTTATTTCAAATGCATTTTTACCATAAAACCCGAGTCCACTATCGCTTGAGGTATGGATTGAAAATGCATCTAGTTAAAGAAGACTGTCTTATAAAGTTAACAATTAACAACTAAGAAAGTGCATTAAGTCATGAAGAGAGCTCAGTATCAAACACATAACTAAGAACAGCACCTTTGGTCCGTTGGCCCCGCTGGTTATGGCTTGACGATGGATGTTGACCATGACTTGACGAGGGCTTTATTTCCGCCTGAAACAAACCGACCAATCAGAAGCCAACAAATCAACTGTTGAATGGATTTTACAGTAGAAGCCTTCAAATCGACCCAGATCTGCTTCTGATGTTCGAGAAAATCGAAACAAAAAGCTTCAAGTCACACTGAGACACAATCAAGTGTACTGCTTGACACTTTTATCATTCACTTTCAGAAAATCGATTGCCCTTGGCGAAAAGGGTCGATTGGACAGCTGTGTTATTACCTTTAACGCATACTTGGTAAGCTTAACGTGTTTCTTGATTTTACCAACGTGAACAAAATTTTCAAACTTTAAGTTGCTGCAGGAAATCGTGATCAGCACCATCGCATGATGATGCGGCGGCTCCTTATTAGAAGTGAACAAACAAAACGGAAAAAAGTTGACAGCAAAATTCTGCGCCATCTTGCTGAGAAAGATCGTGATTAAAATTGGTTCTGCCTTCCAAACCTTTGCGGTGCCGCAACCACAGACAAAAAAACTTCAACATTTGAGGTTTGACTTAACACTGCAGCATTTCTTTTAGTAAAAGTTGAAAACAGCACCGCCACGATTGTTTGGTTGGTGGAAACACCGCCAGTGAAAGCTTTCAAAAATTGACAACACAGAATATTTACGATTCGTGAAATAGTTTGTGAAAGATAAGCGTTGCGGTGTAAGGAATCATATAAAAAAGGGGGACTGGAATTTTTTTTAAAAAAAGGGAATTTTCTAAATATAAAAAAGGGGAATTTTGTTTTGTAGGTAAGTTTGTATAAAAGGGGGACTGGAATCTTTACAAGCTCTGGCCAAAGCTTCCTCATCATAATACAACTAAATTTTGTCCAGGTTAATGCGTTACTACAACCTGCTCAAGCCTTGCCTTCGAACGGGCGTCGCTTTGAATTGCAGTGCTTGTTTGAATGATGCGCTGTTGCCGATGACGCAACTCCGGTTGCTTGGACGTCGGCGTTTCGTCCAATGACAAGGCTTTCATGGGATGGTCAACCTGCGTAGTGGTCGAATTCAAAATGGCGCTGGGGGCGGCGTCTGCGAAAGCAACAAAGGACAGTTTGAGCCTCGCTTGCGTGTTCGCCGACGGTACGACGGGTTACTACAAAAAACGGGAATTTCGAATGCGAAACACTGGGAAACAGTGCGGGAAGCACTGAACGGCAAATGCAGTTGCAATGAAAAACAACTAATTGCTAATCAGTTTCTGGAACGCGGGCAATACAGCGCTGTGACGTAGGCACTTTTGATTTGCAATTGCGAACTTCGGTTTAAAAGGCATAGCGATACAATGAATAACCATTGCAACACTTGGGTGCGTTCGCGTAACTTGCAGAAGGAACGTACCTGCCTGGACCAGAGCTGATGACGTGCCCTGCGTGAGAAACAAACAGCTGGAATTAAACAGAATTTCAGCAACACAGCGTCACCATGAGGCGAGAAAGCGCCGTTTGTGACGAAACGCTAGTCTTAACAGCAGACTCGCCGAGTAAGAAAATTCCCTCTCACTCCTTTACATAATTTTCTCTCCTTATCTTGGTTTCGAAGATAAAGGTAGAATTTAAAGACAAAATTTAATAATTTTTCAGATCCACCAGCAATACGACAGATTTCATGCAGCCCGTAACAGTAAATAGGTTNCCCGCCCCTGCTTTAAACGAAACANCACGTCCAGAACCCCCTCAGNCTTTAGGAGGGGCAGGAGCGATTATGCTCTCGTGGTCTCGGTTTACGAAGATGACCATCTAAATCAAGTGAAAAACTTTCATTCGATTTGACTGTCGTCTCTTAACGTTGAACCGAGATATTCCCTGCGTCTTGGGCACACAATATACGAGAAAAATCTTATCATTCACTGTTTTCACGTCGTTCAAAATTCGCTGAAACCTGGATTCTTACCAGTCTAAAATTTTGCGAGGGTTAGATATTTTAACTTTAAAAGAGCAATAGCAATTGGTTTTGGCCGCCTCCTCTCGAAGTACAAAAAGACAAGATGTGCTAGACATTTTGGGGAGACATGACCCCTTCGTACCAACTGGCTACGCCAATGTTTGAATATTGACATCAGCAGGACGATGACAGTGGTATCTGCGTCTATTACACTCAGGCCCGTAGACATGTTTCGAGGTTTGGGAGGGAAAAATCAATTTTTAGGGGAACACGATATTTTTATGATGTTTTTAAAACAAACTGTGACGTCATATTCTTGGCACAACAAACATGGTGAGGACAAAACCCCCGTGACTACGGGCCTGATTACGCCCCTTTACCTCTAATTGCAACGGCTAACAATGTGTTTTGAATGATGCTTACCGCTTCATCGCCAAGGTAATCAGAAAGCGATCCACCGTCGGGTTTCATCACGGAAGTGTAGTCGCCTGCTTCCCGTCCTGATGACGGACGACTCTGAAAAACCGTGTCAACGGTCAGTCAGCGACAGGAAGTGACGACAAAAAGCAATAAAAAGATAAACCAGATGAAAAACAGAAACGCTTGCAGCCGCTTGAGTCTGTTTCGAACAAGTTACCAACAGGCCAATTTCACATTCTGTACAATTTTGAAATATTTTAGATATGCAGCGACGAGAACAAAGTTAACACCTGATGACCATTGACATCAATGGCAGCGTCCGATTCCACGTCCCCCCAGTAGTTGTCGACGGTCATCTGCTGCTCATGATGGGAGACCTGTGCTTCGTTAATCATCATCGGTTGCGTTTCGGGGTCCGCATCACCGCTTGCTGTAAAGCACGAAACACTCCGTATTGAAAAGTGCATTCACAGCTGGAGTTTGTGCGATGGAAATGTACGCGGTTGAATTTTAATTTGAATTCTTCCATGGTGAGGGGGATATTTTTCAGTGGGGTACGGAACCGGTGAAAATGTTTCTCGTTCGCAGGATAAGCGCAAAAAACAGAGCCGGCGTTGGTGTTTAATTCAGAACTGGAACCAAGCTTTATTTATGCACTGGCTAGAATCGCTACAGCTGCTGGTGAAACGAGCCCTTGAAAGTTAAGAGGTATTCTTTGCCAGATCGAGTACATGCGTATTCGCGGTTATTGTCTGTCAGATCCCGAGATGCTATTTAAGAGTATGCACGTCGATGACGACAATTGAACCGTGCTCAGGTGCAGTAGAAAGACTAGCACCGTTGGCACCATGGCCTAAGTTGGCCCAGAATGTTTTCTACCGTTACCGGAATTTGCTGAAACGTTTCATGAGCACAGGCGCGTTTTTCAACGACTCGGCAATCGTTCGCAAGCTCATCTGACCCGAAAAACGAACTTGAAAAAATGCTTTTCTCTCAAAAAGGTGGGGGAGGTATGCATACCAAATACACCAAAACGGCAGGAAAAATGGGGAAATTCCGCCAGTAGTAGGTCTACTTGTTCGTGGTCGCTTGAATATCAAAACTGTATTCTACTCTATGCTTGCGGTTCTACAGGCAACAGAAGTCAGTTAGGCTGAGACATGAAAATATGTTCTTTTCAAGAAGATTCGTGCAGTTTTCAAACAAAAGGCACAGAAGCCCAAAATAGACAAATGGCACGTACGATGACAATACCTTTTACCAACAAGAGAAATTTTACGCTATACTGTTGCACCTACATGTGCAAATTTTATTTTGAGCAAAATAGCTTTTCTTGTCACATTTCAGGTATCCCTTGCCAAAACGTCCAAATATTTTGTGTTACAGGTCAGGTGCGCAAGGCCAAATGCGCAAGGCCAAAAGGCCAAATTGGGCAATTACTCCCCCCCTACTCGAAAAATACAAAACCTACGCAGATTTCGACATGGCTACTCGACAGAGCGCATAAAAAATCCAGCTGCTGGATGAACCAGCTTTAGGCGTCAATTCTAAACATTTCTGAAATGAAGTTGAAAACTGCTATTGCCAATCATTGGCAAGTGAACCTTAGCAGGGGTACGAGCGCAAAAGATCATCGCAACAAACGTTAAATTCGTTGTAGATATTAGGCACGGTAAAGTAAGCAACACCACAGTTGTCGTTTACTTTAAGCTGTCAACTTACCAACAATCGAGCAAAGGGCGATCGCCGTGTTGACAATATCCTCCTCAACGTTGTCCAGCGATAACTACGCAACAATTGCAACGCTATTCAAAACCAAACAGGACTTGCGACCTATCCTGAGATTTAAAATAGACAATCATGCTGCTTTTTGGGGATTCCCCGCAATCGTCAGCAAAGTGGTTTCTAAAACCTAATCCAACTTTTTTTCTTCACCAAAGCATTCACCAAACTGCAGGAAGCTCCGTGTTCAGTCGATGAAAGTTAAGCCAGCCATAAAACTTCTCGAGACCCTGCACCGTGTTCCATGCTTTACATGGAACAAGCAGCTCACGCAGTCGGTCTTCACAGGAGTATAGGTGGTAACGGGAACTTTTTCGGGGTTTAGGTTAGGTAAAGAAAAATCACGGTGTAGTTGAATGCGGTTTCAATGACATATCAAATACGGTTTCATTTCGACAAACATCCGGTTGACTTAATCTTCTGCTGCATATCACCATAGCAACAGGCAGTGTATACTCAGCAGTGCTTCTGTATTTTAACAGATGGGGAGGAATTTAGAAGGGATGCTTTAACACTTACGAGAGCTAGCGGAGTAAAAAGCAAAAAAGTTTTAAAGTTTTGTGCAAAAAAAAAACGAAATCAGCATTTTGATCTGACTTGCAGCATCACAGACGCGAAACGGTGCAGCTACTTCAAGAATGCGTCATACAATGAACGCAACCAACAAGCACAGCAGCAACATGTGAAACGTACTCAGGCGTTAAATAAAACAGCGTAGCACAGCACTCACTGACTCTACTTCAGCTGGACCAGTAGAACCAAGGCCATCGGCGTGAACCAGATAGTTGCATGGCATGAAAGAGGAGCGATCAGCTTGCAGTCGTCCTGTTGCGGCAACGCCCTGGTGGAACTGAAGTTGTGTGTTGTTCTGATGGGGGAGGAAAGCGGGGTTTTGCGCTGTCGCGGTTTGGCTTGGGGGGGAGAAAGCGTTTGGCGGTGACGGGACGTAACGCGACTGTGGAGGAGATCCGTTGCCTGAATCCGCAGGTGACCCGAAGGAATGGGAAGACGAGCTATTGTCGCAGTATTGTGGCGTCACAGGCTGAAATTGTGTGTCGTGACAAGTGGTTGAAGGGTTGCTTTCCCTTGAATATTGCATAGGGTTGGGCTGAACAACCGGTGGCTGATACATCGTCCCGGTGGGTAGCTCAACATTCGACTGCTGTACCATGAAAGAAACAAATACATGGCGAGATATGCGGAAGACATTGGCTGTCGCAAATTAAATCTGACAAAACTGTCGTAAAATAATGTTTCTGGACACCAGCAAGTAGAACACGCAAAGAAGCCAGTTCGTATGCAGAAGCAAATATTCAGTCATTGCTTACGTAAAAAAAAAACACAGCAAGCAGTTTGTAGTTGAGAATTCACGACTGCTGGCGACGGCAGGACGTGCTACCAACGAGGGTCATGACACGCCGCTCTTGTCAAAACTTGTTTTTCAGCCAATCTTTCTAATAGCCATTATCACGACTCGTGCTAACGTTAATAGACTGCGCATTCGGCTTGAAAGGCTCCGGTCTTAATCGCTTCAAACGTATTTTATCGGTTTCGGGTCGTCCCATACAATGGCAAGAAAGACAAATGAACAAAATAGAGTCTATGCATAGGTTGGTTTAACGTGGTCTTCGACAACTGATATGCAGCATGAAACGAGAGTCCCTTGCTGGTGACGTAAAAAAGCGGAAGTTTGTAACTGAATTCGCGCCTAGAGCTTGTTATAAGTAAACATCACGATAGACAGCAATCGAAGTCAGTCACAACCCGGTGGAGAAATTTAAAAAATGTATGCCAAGGGTGATGGGCATGTTTTTGGACGATACTACCCACAAAACAGCGATGATACCACTGTTAAGTGTATGCAACAGTCAGTCCCGTCGCCACGTGGGGCTTTGGGGGGCTTAGCCCCCCAAACACAGCTCCAAGCCCTCCCAAATTGAAATATGAAACACTATAAATTAGAGGAATTTTTGTCAAATTTGAATGTCAAGCCCCCCCTGCACGAACGCTAAGCCCCTCCCCCACCACAAACGTAAAGCCACCATATTGACGACTGGCTGGCGACGGTTCTGCGTTCTGCAGAACGAAGTGCTGAAACGTGTCTCTGCATTTTACGTGTTGTGAACAGGTGCGTAAGTACCTGGTTTCCAAAATTATGACGTCATCCACAAAAAAACAAACGCAGAACTTAAATTTTTCGTAAACTCTAAACTAAAATACTTCCCGAATCCGTAGAGGGTTTGAAGAACTCTCTAGCTCTAGCGGCTGGCGAGTTAAAACCAAAAATGTACCGGCCATCATAGTGGCCGGTGCGGGCGTTAAAAAGGGTTTGCTTTACGTAAAACGGATCACCAGAAAATTATTGCTTCCACAGAGGCGTGCATGGACTAGATTTTTGATTTTTTAGACCCGGACTCCTGCTGCTTCCAGCAGGATCAGGAGGGAGGTTTTCTTTGCTGTAGCCGGAAACGGATTGGAGATGGATTTTGTTTGCTGAGAAAACGTTACTGGGTGTTTGGTCGACTTATATTTATGCGGGGTCAAACAGGAGTCGGATTGCTTGTGTCATGTTGGTAACGGATCCGGAGCGAATTCGGATTGAATACTTGCAAAACAGGATTGGATCCGAACTCAAAAAAATTAGAGTCCGCACCCCTCTACCGCTTCACGCAAAACGGATCACTAGAAATTTATCGTTTCACACAAAACGGATCACTGCCGAGAAAAGTCCTACCGATGACGAGATCGACGAAACGGAGGACAACGATCCGTGACGCGCCATCATCGACAAGTTCGAAGAGTTCTGCGAAGAAACGAACAACAACTGCAGCTGCTTCTACAGCAAGTAACGTGAACTTCGAAGCAGGGCGCCTTCGACAACGTCCGCATATTAACGTATGTTATTTTGAGGAGATGACACTAATTTTATCAGACTCGCTTTATTCCAGGCAACATTTCGGAATCGCGACAAACGTGTGTTCCTCAGCGGATGGACCTACGTTGCTACACTGAAGTATTTTTCAAACAAAATATTCGCAGAACTTCAATATAGAAACCTGGCATCACTCTCGCATAACGAATGTCTTGCTGGATAGCGTTAAAGCTTAACGTTTGTAGCGGTTCTTCAGGACTTGACAATCCTCAGTCGCAACACATAAGTTAATTTAAACGTAAACAAGATTGAGTTGTGACATCGCTTACCCGCACGGGTGGTCGACTAGTTGACGGAAGATTCGCTGCTGATGGACGTTGGACCTGTAATATCAACTTGTATTAACGCAGTTATCGCATTCCAGCACATGTGTGTCTATCGTTCTGGCCAAATGTGCCACCCTTGTACTAAGTGACCGAAACTTAAGCTTGTCCATGGGATTGTCCCTTGGGCTGGGCCAGTGGACTTGAATTTTGTCCCATGTCCCATCGTTAATAGTTTTACGTCGTATAGCAGGAATTTTCTGAAGTTGAATACCAATAACATACTCACAGCATTGTAAGTATTAGACGCAGAGGCCCAGTGCCATGGCGGAGTGGTGCAAGGCCCCCAAAATATGGTCGTTGAACCTTTTTTGGGGGGACACCTAAAAATGAGTCATCAGATTTTCACTAGAATCCCATAGTTGGAATGTTGAAGCCACGGATCTTAGAGGCTAGAGTAGACATTAGACAAGAATATGTGTAATGTACTCCGTATTAATATTTTCGTGGGAATCCCCTGAGTTGCGACTGTCAAGTTGCATTGGATAGGACAGGAAATGCGTCCCATGGACCAGTCTGCGAAACTAAATGAGGTTTTCCGTTGAAATATTTCAAAATATTTCACTTGTTTTACAGTTCACGAAAATAGTAATACGGAGTACATTGTATTCAGACTGATCAACCTGGAAGTTGAACCAGAACTGTGAGACCAAAAGCTGAAACAGAAATCGTTAACATGCTCTGCAAAAGGTCTCCACACCGAAAAGAACTTTTAGGGACATTCACGGAACAAACGAACACACAAGGATATTACCATGTATTCCCGACACGCAAGGACATCACCAATGTTTTCCGAACATGCAACGATATTACCGATGTTTGCCGAACACGCGAGTACATTACCGATGTTTACCGAACACGCAAGATTATTACCGATGTTTGGCTGAAAGAGCTGCGAAAAAATTCCGGTGGCAATGGAAAGATTTGCGGCTTGGATTTTTTCACAGATTTCATAGCTTTGTGACAAACGCCCCGGATGTTGTTCCTGCCCGAGCACGACGACGGCCAATTTCGAGCACCGCTGGTGAACGAACATGCTGCTGCAAACGGTACAACAGTTTAGACAATGAACATAAAGATCAGGAAAAAAATTGAATCACACTTTCGATCCCCAGGTCGGCAAAGAGGTACTATCGCACCCGCTGAAGGATCTTATCACCGTATTGTCGTCAGATACGCTTCATTGAGGAAAGTTACAGCTGTACTGACGAGCAATCAGCAGCAACAGATCAAATTATGAAACAATTTTTTGACATTTTTTTCGCAGCATAACCCCCTGGACGACCGAAATCGCTTGGTTGCCCGCACCTTGGTTGCGGGCCTGCGGAACGGTACGAACGAAAACTTCGCATTCCAACTATTCGATCACAGCACCTTTGTTTTTAACTTTATCGTATTCCACACCCAGCTGTAGCGAGCGATTTCCACTAATTGGATATCGGAAGTGGGCTGTTTTTTTTATATTTAACTCGCTACTCGTCGAGAAAGAGCTGCAAATCAAACCAGGCACAAGTCGCTGCTTCCATGAGTGACTTACTACAACTGAAGTGAAACAGTAATTCCGATGATGATATAAAAGTACTACGAGGCAAGGTGTAAAATACACACCGTGTTTCGAACTGTCAAACAATCTGTCTCGTCGGTGAAGCAGACTTACCTGGTATGCTGCTTGGATCGACGTATGTGTAGAAGTTGGGCTGTGGTCGCGCGTTCTCCTGTACCACTTGTTTATCTGCGACGGATGGCGCGACACGGTTATGTCATAAAGTTAATTTGCGGTCACGGGCGTCGGAACGATTTTTTCTTGGCGGAGGGGAGCAATGGTGGATTTTTTGAGGGAGTAACCAAAGGATTTTGTCTTTTGGGGACTAATAATGGTGGAATTTCATTTTGGCAGTTCGAAACTAAAAGAAAAACATTTTTCTACCAAAAAGCTAATGGAAAAATTTCAAATTTTAAGAGGGGTCAAGGCCCCCTTTCCTTCCGATACGCATGTTCGCGGTAACTCGCATAAGTTTCAACATCACATTTTATGACGCAACGGATGGGTTCGGCGAAATCAGGGAAGTGCTTCGTTGGTGACGTCGATGAAACTAAAAGGATCGGTCAAAGGTCACGATGACGTCGTCACAAATTTAGAAAATATGGTCAAGGTATTACGAGAGCTTGGACAGGTTGGTGAGCTGACCTTGATATCGTTTGGTCAAGATAATGTCCAACCGTATTGCTTTCATGGGTTGCAAATTTTATCTCGTCTTAACTGAGATCCGCATCCTGATTAATTTATTAATAGTTGGTTAAGTCAGTTCCCGGAATTTGCCTGTCTGCAAGTAACAAAGATTTAAATGCAGACAGAACTGTGGCACTTTTTAAGAAACAAATGGTGTATTAGGTGCAGATTGCAAGAAAAACACGGATGAAAATTGACAGTTTCCATGAAAACCATCTTGTTGTGAAATTTGATTTAAAAAACGTGTATGAAAAGTTTCAAATGTCAAGCGAATAACATAAAATATCATTAAAAAGAGCAAAAGCACGGCAAAAAACGATGCAAAGACTCTTTATTGGCTTTCCAAACACAAACAAAAGGGAAGAGAAACATTAGATAGACCGGCAACTGATAATATGCGAACGTTGTTGGTCTCATTACAAAACTACGGTGAAAATTTAGTTAAGTTGCGCAATAGTATTGCATTAACTGGCCAGCTGCAGGAGGGGACAAAATGTGCAAGATTTAATTGTTCTCGTAAACAGTTTAAAAAAAACGGGATCCATTCGATTCCGGCTACTGTGAAAAAGATCAATTAAATTATCTGGTGAACTTGTTTCACTCGAAGGCATAGTAAGTATCGGCTGTAACCTAAACANGGAGCTCTCTCTCTCTCTCTCTCTGCAGGGAATGAGAGAGAAATTGAAAACATGGAACTNGGGAGCAAACGACATTGATACGTCTGACAATGTCATCTTTAACAAAAGCGTTTGTGGACGCCTTTGTTCTCATGTCACCCACGACAAACAACACCTTCTGCCCGATTTAATCAAGCAAGTTTGGACGTCAACAAATCAATGGAATCAAAAGAAAGCGGGGAAAGGTTCAAACTTCGCTCACACGTACCGGTTACGACTGGCAGGAAAGTGAAGGGGCGAGGATCGGATGCTTCATTGCTAGACGGTCGATAAAGTTGAACCTGCAAACAGCATAAGCCGATCCTAAATAGAAATTAACGGCTTAGCCGTGCGGAGCAATGTTATTCATCAGCTCGATTTCCCATTCCAGGGAGACAGGAGCCTGCCTAGCACTTTGTTGCACTGATGACATCAATACGCACCTCTGTGACCGAACAATACCTGCTCTTGAGATGAGCTGGAGCACAGGAAAAACACAAAACGTTAACGAGTCGTCACCTAAGAAAAACGTCCGAAATCGTGAAGCTCTGCAATGATTACAAGCATGTTGTTTCGCAAACCAAGATAAAATTCACAGCAGCGTCACCCCTTGCTCTGCCATTTTTCAGCGAAAAACAGATTTTCGATACTTTTCTCAAAGCGTTAAGCTAAAACAATAAACTTTTTACTTTGAGAACATCTTTTCACACAAATAATGAGCTTTAAACCATGTTGAAACTTGTACAAACAACAAGTTTGTTTCAAGGGCGAAAACAGACGTCTTACAACGAAAACCAAAATGTTGACAAATGCAGCTCGTTGGCATACGATTATTTTCACAAAGAACCACTTTGAAAATGAAGTCATGACACGATTCGCGCCGACACTCCCACCTTAACCCACCATTCATATCAAGTTCACAGAAGTGCAATGGAGGAAGGTCACCTCAGATTATAAATACACGCATACTATGAGGTTTTGTTTGGTCTATTGACCGTTTGGTGGAAGTACTGGGTTGGTCGTCCATGTTGCCTCATCTACAGCCTCAAATATGAGGTATGTTCGGTGAACCCTGAACCTAGATCTCTGAGCGGCCTGGTTGAAGTTCAGAAACTATAGACCACCGCTTTGGCCGCGAACGCCTTGACGACCAGGTCAGGATTGCTATGTCTGTCTTCAGGGTTAATCAACATTCTTGTCTATGTACCTCTCACCAGGGATTTCTGCGGTTCACAACCCCCCAATCAAACCATAGGAATCTTGTGATAGCGCATTAATGACAAAGCGCGCACATCGACCAACCACACCCGGCGCTTGCTTTAGGGCAGGGGTCTCCAAACTACGGCCCGCGGGCCAAATGCGGCCCGCGAAGCCATTTTGTCAATGATGAAAAAATCATATTTGTCAAACATTCGTTGATTTGGTAGAATGCAACCTTTCCCGAAACAATCACATTACGTAAGAAGTCCGGCCCTCGAACTATCATGTAATAGCAAATGTGGTCCTAGGAAAAAAGTTTGGAGACTCCTGCTTTAGGGGTTTGGACAGAGGGTCTACGAAAGCCGTTAGACACAACACGCTCATGACGGAAACAACAGCCAAGTGTCTATCACTGAAAATGGTGGCCATTAAAATCATTTGAAGTTTCGTTGCAAAGTACTGGAGTGCAAGAACTTACACCGATAAAAGTCGTAATATCAACGGCGGTTTATAAAAAAAATATGACGATGCCGACTACACCGGTTGTTCTGCAGGATCGAACTTCACATACTGTGCGTGTCAACGATTGGGTGAAGTCTCTCGTATTTTCCGACACAGAGCCACCAAAGTCGCACGTCACAAAATTTCAATTCTTAACAAGAAATCCTTCTGACGATTGTATGGAATATCGTAATAGCGTAAACGCTGAGACAACTTTTGCTCTGAGTCTAAACGTTTGTGACATTTTCGCGACCTTTGACTTGATCAAAATTCGACAAGTCAAACAAAATGTAGGAGTTTCTAAAAGGTTCAAAAACAGTTATTTCTGTGCTAAGTTTTATCACCTGTATATGTCACACGTTGCTGAGGATTACAATATTCGTTGCTAAGGATTACAATATTCGAATCTGCAATGCTTCTGAACCAAAAGTTGGTTAAAGGCCATGCAGCGTATGGCTGCACGTATGAAGATATACACCACATTTACAAGAATATTACGGGGATCTTCGCATGTCAGGCAAAAAGAACCAAAGCACAAACGTATGTTTTAAACGTTGAAACTGTGGACAAAGAAAAAAAGATGACTTTTGCAGCTTCTGGCGACGTTCTTGCATGGATGATAAGTTATTTACGTTGCTTGGCAACGACCACAACAACGAACTTCGACAAAGGTCAACGTACCTTGACCTCAACAGCGGTAGAGATGTTTGGGTTTTTGTAACGCGGCGTTTTGAACGCGATACCGAATTGCTTGTGCACGTCTGTAGAGCTGAAAATTCCCCGTCCTTCCCAGGTCTCCTTTCCCGTGATGTCCTCCTCGAAAAAACGAATCTCGATGTCCTCTGAAAACATTAGAGCTGCGATTGGATGACGTAGGGGGGCGTTGGCGAACGGACAGCACTGCACCATTTTCTGTTTTACACCATTTTCTGTTCAACTAGAATACGAGCTTTACAACTAGAATCTGTTTTACACCATTTCTGTTTTAACTAGAATCTGTTTTACACTAAAATCTGTTCAACGAGAATCTGTTTTACACCATTTTCTGCTTTTTTTCACCATTTTAGAATCTGTTTTAACTCATTTTTTCACCATTTCAGAATCTGTTTTAACTAGAATCTGTTTTACACCATTTTCTGTTCATCTAGAATACAACATTACACCATTTTCTGTTCAACTAGAATACGAGCACAAGGATGCATGTCAGTCTATCATTCATGATTTTCTATTGGTGAAATAAATAAACCAAAACTTGAGCAAAATGCAGCGTTTGTGTCATGAGGATGAAAAGTTACCTGCGCACTATCTCAATTTACTCCAATATTCTGGGCACTGGATAATAGCCGACAAGTGAAAGAAAAGAGAGCTTTTAACTAACGTCCCATTTGCCACTGACCAGCGATATGTATCGCTATCGCTCTCGGTAAGTATTTTAAGTGTTCGCTTCAACATTTTGCTGCGAAGAACAAACAAACTTCCTCTGCATCTCATTTAATTCACTTCCGCGAAACCACATTCATGTTTGCCAGAGCATTGCGTTTGCTTCACTCTTTACAGCTTTTGTTCGGATTGTTTGCTTATTTCACTTTTTTTCATTGTTAAAACATAATTTCAAAGACAAGAATCTTAATCCTTAAAAGAAAAAATTTAAGTGTGTCAGAAATTTCCTCCTGTTGTTAAACTTTCATTCAGTTGAAAAATCATATCGAAAGAACCGAAACGAGGTGCGAAACACCTTGAAAACCGATATAAACCTTGAAAGCGCAAACAACTGGACAAACGTAAAAATCGGACCAGAGCTCAACACAACCATCCGTATTTCATCGAAAGCGTGCCATTAGGATGTAAATCGAGGTTTTGCGAGATTTCGAGAGCTTTTATACCAAGGCATCAACAATCAAAAATCCCTTTGTTACGACACAAACTCGACATAAGCAAATGTCAGTCGAGCACAGGAATTTGTTTCGTTCAAACCAAAGATTTTCAGGGCATTATGCGAGCAATTTCTAGCCCGGCACCACTTGGTCTACTCTCAGCACAACGCAAGGTCACGTAAAGCAGCTGGAACTGTATTTCTGTATGGTAATTGAAATGCTTTCTAAAGAGATGGCTACCTGATACTACGAGCAGTACAATGAGCAAAAAATGAATTTTGGAATTAAAACGCAAAAATTCCCGACAAAACCTAGAGCAAAAATCAAGGTCGGTAATCTCAGTAAAGGGTAAAATGGTGGTGAAAATAAATATCGGATAAGGAAAATAGCTTCTTGCCTATTTTCAACATATTCTAACGCACCTGCGCAAACTTTATCGCAGAAGAGTAGGATCTCGTCACCGCCAATGGCTTTCCCGTCAGTGTGACTCATGCGGCATATTCGCAAAGTCCCTCCATTGTTGATTTCTGCCAAACAAAGTTCAACGAAAATCTTCGCCACATTTGTAAAAGCAGTAGTGCATCCAAGGACGGAGAAATAAAAACCACCGTCGCCGGTTCTTCCAAACTCTGGTAACCCTGCTCGGCTTGCTCAGTGGTGCACCGATGCGTTGAATCGTTTTTTTTTAAAGGAATATGTTAGGTAGCCAGTATGGACCTGTAGGGACCCGATCTCTCTGATTCTAGGGATCCGATTTTCTCTGATTGTAGGGACCCGATGATAATTTTCCCTTGGGGACCCGAATCGGGTCCCTAAAACGCCTTAAAAAACCCTGGTTAAATAGCAGCATAGACCCGCCGTTGTGTGCACGGGCGTCGGAAGGATTTTTTCTATGGGGGTAACAGTGGATTTTTTCAGGGGGGGTTAGATTGGTGAAATTTCATTTTACCCACTCCAAACTAAGAAAACAACCTGTTCTTGATAAAAATTTAATAGGAAAGTTTCAATTTTTATTTCCAAGGGGGCATTCCCCTTTGCGACGCCCAAATTTGTGAGTTATTTTCACCGAAATGTTATTCAAAAAGAGTCCTGTTTGTCGTGATTCGGCCGCGATTCTCCAAACCGTACAACAATGCACCAATGTTACGTCACGATTTTTTCAGTGACGTCACAATCATGTGGCGAAAAACTATGAAGGTAAAGTCATATTTAACAAAACTGATTCGTCTTCTTCAAGTTATCTTTGGAACTACGCCCTTGCGACAACTCAACTCCATCCACAAACCTCCGTGCAGCGAAACCCGAAAGATAAGTCAACAGCTTGTGCAAAGTTGGGGTCGATATACATGTCAGGGGCCTGCTGTAAAATCTCGCTAAACAGAAAACAAACTTCGGCAATGCTGCTGTTCGATGTCCGATTACCAGCATTAAAACCAAGGCGTTCCGGAAAGCCGAGCACAGATGTAAAAATTTTCACGAGCAAAGCTTTGTAGCTGTAAACCGCAACGGGGGGGAAATCCCGCCACCGCGGATGCTTTGTAGTTGTTTTTCTCGAACCTCGCACAAGTGAAAAAAACGGATGTGAGGCCATCAAGCCAGAACCAACGTCAGGGCGACATTGGTGCCAAGCTAAAAATTTCAGCCTGGACAGCGAAAAACCCTCGTCGACCTCAGCAGAACTGAACGAACATGCACGAGGCGCTCATGTCTTGTTGCGCTCAGCGACACGAACGAATTGACGAACGTAGACCGATTAGATTTTAGATATTTCGAAGAGCATAGGTCTTTAACGGTAATCCTTGCGACTGTTTTTTTTCGTTGAGCCATTTCGGTCATCCGTCCCATATAATAGTATTAAAACTTGATATATTATGACCGAATTGACTTAATTTTGTTCAGTCATTCGGTCTATGTCCAAAAAAAATTCGGTCTATGTCCAGAAAAATTCGGTCTATGTCCAAAAAAACTAGCCTTGCGAATAAAAATCCACCCATGCTGGAAAGCTTCATGATCACGTGATCACGCATGGCGGAAGAAAAATTTTGCGGACACATCCTGTCTGACGTACACATGTGATTGAAACAACTCCCACGGGGTGCTACGTTCTGCGCATGCGCATGGTGCGGCGGCTTGCACTCCTCTGAAGGTAGGTAGCTTACAAAATTTTTTCTCGACCTTCGCACCTGATAAAATTCCTTGAACTACACAAACATAACTTGAAACGAAAACATATCTTCCTGACCCAAAGTTGATCAAGTTACTTTAAGGGCGAAAGAAAACCTGAACGCTTGTATTATCACTGCTTTGAGTGTTTTTATTTCAAAATACGAAAAATAAAACAACTCACTTTTGTGCGCAATTGGCTTTGAACAAACTGGTTGCAGCATGCGTACGTTGCCGTAGTTGTCTTGAATGTAAGCAATAAACATAAGCTTCACAACAGATAGGTCGATAGACTTCGGGTCGATTTCAGCAAAGGACATTGGATTGTGTTCCACGGCTGCAAACAAGTTCGTGCAGGTTAACAAAATAACGCTGAATTCTCACCACTCAACAGTTAAAACTCGAAATGTCGCTGAGTATTCTCACCAGGAGTACTTTTACCTTAACGATCTGACGCAAGTGTTTTTATGGACAGCTGAAAGTTGCCAAAGAACACTGTACCTTCAGTTTTGATATCGCCTCCAAACGCCGAGTAGCCGTTCCTCGAAAGAAGTTGAGCTGCAAAGGCAGACTGCCTCGTCCTGAGGATTTGTGGCACATTCTTCCTTACCGCATGCTCGATGCTTAAGTTTGTAAACCTAGGAAGAGAGCGAACGCTTTGAAATTACGGAAAGACATTACTGTAACGCAGTGGTTTTTAATTGGAGGGAACACCCCCAAGAGTTCGTAAATAAATTTCCATGGGGCGCGAGCCCCTACGGTTCTATGTGCAACATGGAAAGTTTGATCAATAAATTTGTCAAGAACAACATCTGTTTTTACAACTTATTTAATTTCAGAGGGGCATAAAACGAAGGCCAATTATTTCAGGGGAGCGTGGTAGAGAAAAAGGTCAAGAACCACCGCCATAGCGTAAGCAGCAACCCTCTTAACAGTGTCCTGACTCCTGAAAGCAGAAGAACTGGTTTAATGTCATTGGCAGCATGTTTTGAGCGAAAGTAACAGTTGTTCATTACAATAAGAAGCTTTTTCTAAACACAAAAATAAATCCCGTCAAGCAGTAAGACACTCGAGGACCGTGAAATACAGCACGCAAATAGCATTCATCAAGCCGAATCCATGCTGCTACAATATCAACCAAATCTAGCCATATGCGGAACTTTCCTCAAAAAGTAAATGCATTTCTGGTTATTTCTATTGTTTCAGTCTTCGTCAGAGAGTACACACTGGGAGCCTATCTGGAAACTTTTCTATGATCTTTCACGTTGGTCAAAAAAAACTTTGGATCTTTAAATAAGAAACTGCTTGGGTAACTTTCTTGAAAGCCGTAAGAAGCCAAGCTAAGCCTCGAAATAAGAGTGACGAACCCTAGAAAAGTATTTTTGAGCATGCTATAAACTCAAAGCATGTGTTCCCAATATATGTTGAGCAGACCACACACTGTATACACCACCAATTACTTACGTAGCAGTCATGTTTGGAGGCTGGCATTGCACAGTGCATATTCCATTATCGCACTGCTTACCTACCAGCGAGTTGGGATGAAGTCTCGGTTTCTCTTCAGCCGTTACCAATTGCACAACGATACTTGCTTGCCCGCGGTAGTTGTGGATCTACGTAACAACAAGTGACGTTGAGGTCGTCGAAGAAATTTAATAAAATGAACGAATGGAAAAGAGTAAGAAAGGCATTTTGTGCAATCTTCTAAACCAGCGCTTCTCAAACGGGAGCCACGTGGCTCACTAAGGGAGGAATTTTTAATCCTTGGGAGGAAATTTGCTTCAGGGAGGAATTGGGGAGGAAAAGCTGTGGAAAAAACTGAATTTTATATTCCTAATAGTTTATGCAACACACCAAAATCTGCACAGCGAGTTTAGTTTAAATGGAAATATCTACAGTACGCAAGTACAAGCTGCTTCAACATCATCGTTTGAGCCAGTTCTTTGAGTCCAATGCTTGGCTGCATTACACCTCATGGTAGGTGTAGAGCAGCCAATCGATTGTCTCATCATCCAGATCAGGCCGTGCAATCCATTGGGAAGTCGATGGATTGGACATTGGAAGACACCATGTTCAACGATTTGATCTTCTGCGCCACCCCCACAAGCCGCAGAAGCGGCCATACCCCATCTGTGCAAACAAGAGCAGAAACGCTCAACACCAGTGCAGAGGCGGTTGAGCCGGACCCACACTGTCAGTGACGCAGCCAGAAATGTTGTTCACGAGGTCAATCATTTGATGTACGTCCAATTTTTCCTTCCGTTATTTCCGAACAATTGACATTTGGTTTAAAGCACCAGTGAAAATCTTAGCAAGTTTGTTTCGGAGGGGACCATGGCCGCTTCGGCCTCATTCTGGCTGCGCTACTGCACGCTGCTGTTGGCAGTGCCAATCCAGGAGGCTGGGTCGGGGTGAAAGCAGAACCGTCACCAGAAAGTTTTCAATAGGGGGCTTTGAGGTTGTTCAGGGGGGTTTTACAATATGAAATTTGATAAAAACTCCACCGATAAATAGTGCTTCATAATGCAATATCGGGGAGCTTCAATCTATGTTTGGGGAGCTAAGCCACCAAAAGGCCCCGTGGCGACGGGACTGGATGAAAGTACTGTTTGTCGTAGCGCACTCCAACCTTTCTGCATTCCTCTGCACTTCTGTTATTGTCGTCAGATGAATTGATGTGTTGTTGAGCAGCGGGTATAAAATAGGTGTCTCGATTTGAGATGCCGTGCATTCCCACTCGATGGACAGGTGAGTGCTGAGTGGAGCAGATGTCATGGCATCATTCGACAGCGTGGTAGAGCCAGTATGGCTCCTTTGCGACGAAGCTCTAGGTTGTTGGATGCCTGCGGGGGTAGGAAGATTTCCGCAGGCATCCAGTCACAGTTCGCAAGGCGTCTTTGATGGCAGATTCAATGAGGCAGGTGTGAGTACTGGGCACCAAGACAGGAGTACAGTACTCTGCTGTTGAATGGAACAGGGCTAAGGTGGCTGTTCGCAACGTTGTTGCTCCAGCACCCCAGCAAGCCACCTCAGATGTGCGATGCATGATGTCAACTTTTTGCGAAGTGACTGAGTGTCCTGCCCAACATTCCTCCGAAGTAAATTGGCTCGGAGCAAAAGGGCAGGGTTTTGCTGTTGTGGCTGATTTTCAGCACATGTTTAGCTTACTTGTTGTTGAGGTTGAAGACTGCCAACACTGCTTTTGTAGTGTTGAGCTTTAACTTCCACGTCTGGTGGTATTCACCTACGGTTGCCATGTCTTTGCTTTGCACCCCACTGTTTGTCAGTCTCCATCAGCATGCATGGTTGCTAGGTGACGGCGTATGCATACTTTTTGGAGAGGTGGTGGCAGGTCAGAGATGTAGATGTTGAGGTGAAGGGGTGCCAAGACTGATCATTGAGGGACGCCGATCTTGAGGCGTCGTAACCTGCTCCGTTTGCCGTAGCCGGTGGTAAGGGTGAAGATGCTATTACCAACCAACTCCATGATCAAGCGGACTATGCACTTGTCAGGTAGAAATCGAAGTAACCTGCAGGTACAAGCTGCTTTAACTACAGTGACAAAGGAGTTTATTGGTTCATAGTCGTCTTGTTTCTTCACAGTAGGTAGGGAGCGTGAAATGTTTGCAATTATATCATTTGTGATCTTTGTTGGGGAGGAATTGAAGGAGTTTGGGTTTATAAGGGAGAAATGTGAAAAAAACTTTGAGAGCCACTGTTGTAAACAGTTTGATCAAAAGGAGCAAAGAGCCTTTACATTCACAAAAATAAGTAAATAGGCAACGGGTGTAATCCCTTATGTCAAACTGCAGAAAATCTTAAATTAAAGCGCATTCCAACACTGCTACTATTATCGACTCCGATGCATTGTCCTAACAAGAAGAGCTGTGGAGCCAGAACTCAAATTTCAGGCTCCGGCTCCAGGCGTCTAAATATTTGGACTCCGGTTCCAGAACAATTCGGTACATTAAAAACTAAAAACCACTGTATTATTTGTGGAACTCGACTGCCCAAAAAACTATGTCTGTGGAACTGGAACCCAAATTTCAACCTCCAGCTCCAACATCGAAAAATTTCTGGCTCTGGCTCCAGCCATCCAAAATTGCTTGGGCTCCAGCTCCACAGCCCTGCTAACTATTCTTCTAACCATCAGCAGTGTTGCACTTTGCTAACCATTAGCAGTGTTGCACTTTCGTTATCCAACCCACTGCTTGGTCGGCAACGCATTGTTGTCCGAACATATTCTCAGAGACCAGACGGTGTCAATAGCAAATAAAATCTACTTACAGCAACACAAGGAAAGGTTTTCTTTGTTTTGTCGCTGCTTTCACCACTGATGCCTCCATGAGATGGGCCTTCACTGCTGTATCTAAATCTGAATGACGACTGAGGTTGTTCGAGAATCTCCAAATACGGACCTTCTGCCATCTGCAAAATGAGCATAAAATGCCATTTTAGCTCACTACAGAAATCTGACAGTAACATGAATTTTGTATGTTTATGAAGATTTCTTACTACTTTTAATTTTGGTATACAAGAAAGTGAAATACGTGTCAAAAGTTTAATGAAACAAAAAACAACTTGAAACTATCTGATTAACCAGTAAGCAAACTTTAGCCTTGTGGCAAGCTTCTGAGGAATCTGCCTGCTTTCTGCTTTCATTCTTCTGCGACGATTAAAACTTGCAAGCATA
>JGI24159J19872_10001187_pt1 | contig 27861 bp, 26 predicted proteins | sample Ectturendosymbi4_FD_19872 | JGI IMG/M metagenome (IMG submission 19872)
TCTCTGTTGCACGTGAACAAACTGCAGACCATTCTAGCGACGTTTGCTTAGCCCTGATTGAGCTTGCTGTCAACCAAATGACATCGTTAACGAATGAGTTCGGAAACGAAACTACGTAAATGATCTTACATCCAGCAGTCATACGGCAGCTGGGCCGTTTTAGGACAGTGCCTTGTGATCCAAAGCATTGATGTGGGCATTTCCCTGTACAGGGTTGCCTGAAACAGCAGCCTGGAAAGAAGGCGCAGTGACAGGGTTGACGGATCAAGTTCAGTTTATGATGTTCCTTGTCACAAATGTACGCCTGGCCGAACCCTAGATAACCTGCCGGGTGAGTCAACTCCGCAGGAGTAGCAACGAGTTCACTTTAAGAAGGGTCAGTTTTCGAAGCGTTTTCGCCAACCTCCTGTGGACTTACCTCGTGGTTGCAGATGGACGTGATGATGCTGGTGGAAGTGATGGTGGTGGGAAAATGGCTGAAGCTGATTTTCGCTTCCGTACCAGGCGAACTGCGTTGCGAGGAAGGCACGGACGACTCGACACCGCTATCGTGCTGACTCACGGCCGGGTCGATTTTAGGGTCCACGATTTTATTCTTTTGCGCGTTCTCTTGATCCAGGTTTCCTGCAGCGGTCAGCAGTTTGTTGATAGCAACTCACGCAACAAGTGCACAATCAAATCGAAACACATTTGTCTTTTTTCCTGGAGCTTACAGTCTTCGAATAGATCACCAGGGGCGATGTAAATCTTCAAGCACGCCTTTGACTCGTGAACCTGAGTACGTCTCCATTACTCAAGCAAAGTACATGACGTGATTAAAATTAACTTCACCTTTTATCCACACGTCACCCCCCGACACTGCAGGCGACGGAGCAACCACTGTCGTAGGAACCGACTGCCGCACACTTCCGCTTGAGCCACTTTTCACTCCTGACGACTTGAACAGTTTCTGACGATCTCGACGCTGCTGGTCAAGCTTCGCCTTGCGAACAGCTTCAAGCACCTGGTGCTCCTCCTAGTAGATAAATGCACGCCGATTCCAAAATAACAACAAAGAATATGTTTAACAAGGGGTGTATTAAGCCAGAAAACACCTTAGACATTATCAGTCAAATTTAAATTTTTTTAAGAAATCGCTTGAAAGTCAGCGAGTGCAGCCACTTACGTCCTTTTTGCGAATTTGCTCTTGCTTAGTCTTTTTCGATCGTCGGGACATGACTTGCGTAAAACCGTCGTCATCGATCTCATCTTTGGACAAAGCAGGGTCAAGCACTGGGTTGGATTGGTGCAGCATATCAGATTGCTGCGCTCTGAAGAATACATCAATATTTCAGACTTCGGTTCCACTCGACGTATTGCCTTCAAACAAGGTAGTCAACAAGAATAGAATACACCAGACTGAGAAGGCTGTTTTCCTTGGGCAATGTATTTTGGCGGCCATTTCAACCAGAAACTTCAGAAGGGACACTATATCCGCGAATGACGCCAGGTAAATAAAACTACGCAATTCACAGCAAACTCACCCTTCTGAGGATACCTCCGGTAGATCATCGACATTCACAACGCCAGCGTAGTTGTGCAGGTCGTAGCGCCTGAATATTTCCTGCGTGTAGATAAACAGCAAAGCGTTACAGATGCTAATACGGCCTAAGTCAAGCAAACAACCAGAGTCAACACGATGCCTCAGTTTAATTCTGTGGTTTGACGTGGTTTTGTCACGCACGGCAAATGTGAGTGGTGCACGACGTCATCACGGGCAATGTTTTTCAAATAACTACTTATTAAATATGCGGAGCTACGCTTGACATCGACAGCAATACTCGATTCACATTAATAGCAAATGCTGTACTACTGAAGATACTACGTAGCACCGAACATTACCCCACGTCACCTACTTGTTTTTTGGCTTTCTGTTGATCTTCGTCACATTTTTTAGTCTTGTCTCCTTGCAGAGCAGTGGCATCGTTCAGCGCACCTTGAATGGCCGACGGGTTGTTGTACTTCACCGAGTGCAGCATGTAAACCTGGAGAACGCGACACAGCAAATTACTTGTGCACAGCTGGTACTTGCACGGCAACGTAAAGTAAATTGAACATCAACATGGCGTTTAAGGCGAAACACTTCAGCGGATGGTCAAAATTTTGCGCGTGCATTAGACCAGTGTTCCTCAACCTTTTCATTTACGCGGCCCAGTTAAACTTTTGGTAAAGGTTGTACTTTTATATAAATAAACACATGTTATTCTGAAGTAGCGAATTTATTCCTGTATGCAAATCACTGGAGAATCTTGCTGCTGAATATAGTCAATGCGTTCCTGCGCTGTAATGATTAGATGTCTACTCAACTCCGTGGCCCACTCAAAAACCGAACTATGACCCACAGGTTGAAAACACTGCATTAGACAAACATTACGTAACACAAATCCATTCGTATTTATCACACACCAGGGGTTTATTGCTGAGAAATAAAGTAGCAAAATAGAAAATGCCGCTAAAGTCAACCGTGTAGAACCAGTTTCTGTCCAGTATGAAATTGAGACATTTATATTTACGGGAAACAAACTAAATACTAAACACTGGATTTTTCAGTTTAACGAACGGATGGAAGTATATCATGCTCTCCTCTCGCAGACAGGAGCAAAAATTGTCTGCAAACGAGACTCGGCCCAAAGTTTGAAGAAGGCTAATGGATACACTGATATGTTAGAAGACAGAAACATTTGCGTACCTGATTTCCTACTCTGCCAGATGGCGTCTTTTCGTGATAATTCCGCTCATTGACACCTGACAACAAAACATTTTACTGAAGATCAGAGGAAACAATGAAGGAAAGAGAACTTCGCCCGAAGTATGAACGCCAACATTATCCGCACATGTTTTACGAACAGCACTACTTCGACATGTTTCAGCGCATCGTAGCTTATGTTTTTGCACGCAGCGTAGGCCGATGCACTAGACAGATACCTTTGCCACCCCTTCCTCGTTTGTTGGCATTGCGAGAGTCATCACGCTTCGGCCGCTCTGTTTCGCCTCCGATTGGCTGTCGAAAATAAAGGCAGTTTCATTACCACGGAACCACGATATCGGCATCATTGGCCACGTAGCAGTACGTACCAATACGTTTAGTCTTAGAAAAATTACCTTTTTATATTCACTGCTGTTCTCTTCTGACGCGGTTTCCCAGTCGCCGTCGGACACTTCGTGACACGAGGGTCCCCCCTCACTTTGTTTGGGAGGAACACCACCGTTTATCCGAGTACCTGAGTCAGCGAAATTTTTACATGCGGTGAAAAACCAACCCACTTCTAACAAACGAGCAGGAAATAACGGACCACACTTTTAAAACTTCTTACTCGATGGGAGACGACCCTCTTTGTTGTTCGGCGTTTTCCCTGCATTTTTGTTGAATCGGGGTGGCCTGCGAACAAATTCGATTCAGAAATGAACTGGACAATTAGTAACTTCAGCAGTCGCTCAGCATACAAAAAAAAACTTTGTTTTCATCCAATGAAGCCTCGCACTCTCCTGCGGATAAGGACTTGCGATAAGTCTTCGAGAAATTAATGTGGCCAACAAACAAGCATGCATCTCAGGCCGAATATGGCACACAACGCACAAACTGCCAGTGACCGCTGTAGTCTTTAAAAGATGCCTCAGTTCGAATCTGTGGTATACGTGGTTTTGTCATGCAGGATTGTTATGAGTGGTGCACGAAATCATCATCGGCATCCTTGTAAACGAATTCGGCGCTGCTCAGACAGCGGTTTTACACGGCCCGCAAACGAAAGCACTAACAATAAGTTTACCATTCAAGAGAAATGTATGATATAATTTCAACCTTTCTGTAACCACCAAAGATTCTGTAAACTGTTGTAACACTCACAATACACAGATGGATAAATAGTCAGCATGAACACACTGAGAATCGCTCCGCGGTTAAACTTACTGGTCCGATCTGCCTTTTCTTCGACGGGGGTCGCCACCTCGCGAACCACCTCGTCGCCGATCATCGTTTCCTGGTGCCGAATGTCCTCGGTCTCCGTTTTTTGGCTTCCTGAAAAAAACAACACAGCAGCTGCGAACGGGCAACTTGGATGGTCACCATGCTGACGCATCGGGTTAGTCCTCAATGGCAAAACTAATATCGAACCGATCAATCCAAGATGTCATTTCTAGCAGGTCTTACCTTGGATCGTCTCGGTAAGAGTAATCTGTAGGCCTCTCTCGACCGCTGACAGATCTTGCGGCCTCTCTCTGCGACGGGCTCGACCCACCTCTCCCTCGACCTCGGCCAAAAGCGCCGCGACCCCTGCCCCGACGCGACGGCTCTCCTCTTGCTACGTACACATCAGCCGGGCCGGGTTTCATGCTGGGATTCGCCAAACGAAGAGGAGAGTATCCCGTCTGCGCAAACGTAGCAGCAGAACATGGTGAGAAGCTGAGTTTTCGTTACAGCATATAACTGAATCACCTTCAGCCTTGGTTATTTGAGCACAGTTTCGAAATGAAGTACACAGTTCTTCACGCAGAGAAATAGTTAACCCACACCAACGCCTACCCTAAATTTATTTGAGGGGTATGGCTTGTGTTCGTCTGAATTTTCGGCAGAAGAGCACTCCTCCGTATCCGACGTTTCGCCGACTTTACGTCGTCTGTCGTCATGGTGAACCTCCTTTTGAAAAAAACGAAGCAAAGCTCATCGAGAGTTGATATACTTCATTGCTAATGGAACTTCTTGAAAACCATTTTTTGCGTTCAAAACATTATACAGATTTCACAAATTGTTGGTCTTACATCGTCCGAGAATGATGAACCATCGTCTGCAGTTAATTCCGCTTCTTCGCCTTCATCGTTCTGAAACTGAACAATTGTAGCAACGTAAGCTCTTTGACTGTTGCGCCGTAAGTTAAAACGCATGAAGATTGCCTCAAAGCAACACACCTTGGAAAAGCTTTGGCTGTTCGACTGTGAGTGGTACGGGCGATCGGTATCTCTCATCGGACCGGTTCTGAAGAAACAAACGAAGACAACAAGCTACAATCTGGACGAAACTGACGTTTTCTTTTCCAACGCCCTACAGCCCAATTTGGAGACTGTCACGGGCCAGATGAGAAATTATTCACATACCTCGCTCCTCGTCTTCCACCTCTTCCTCTGCCGCGAGACGCACCAGTATATCTATCCGATGACATGGGTGCCGCTCCTCTGCCGCGGGAGCCTCGAGACCTAAGGACAAGCATCAATTGTCAAAGTTTAAACAAACACGACGGGGAGTTGCTTCGCTCAGCCCAGTGGTCGCTTTCGGTGCCAAGGTTCGTCCAAGAACGCACTTTGGTTTTTGCGCAGGGCACAGCCATACGTTCCAGGACGTACTCCACGTACTTTTCTCGCCAAATGTGCCATGCTACATCCTTTCCTCTTGCAAGAACATTTTAGAACGTCTGAGTGCCTTGTCATTGTTGCGCAAGGTCCTATCGTTTATCTCAACATTGAGGCGAAGTTACTGCTGCAAGTGCTCCTTTGCTCTTGGCATGGCACAGGGCACGTTGTTTTGCTGTGGAAATTTTTTTCTTGTGAGTAGGTTTTTGGGGCAAGAAGTTTAATGTTGCAGACAAGTAATCGGCAAGGACGGGTGTTCTGCGAAATACTATTTTGAAATTGATGTATTTTATGTCTTTTGAGGCCGAATTTGTAGTTGCTATTTCGAGGTGGTACGCCGGAAGAAGCTTTTGCCAGAGCTTGTTTTTATGAATGAAGTTTTTCAATGTCATAGGGAGCTAGAAGGCAAGGATTTTATGAAAGTTTGTTAGGGTTTGATCATAAATTTACGATTTCGCTGTGTATCACCCGCGCTTCCACTGGTTTCCTCATGTCTTTAGTGTAGTTTATGACGTCACGTTCGTGGCGTTTTTTCGTAAATGGCCAATCCGGCTACGAAAACCGACGAGGTGTTTCGTGAAACTAAAAAATAATCGCAATCTTCAAATTTATCATCAAAGATAATAATTAGATCTTTCATTATCCTCTTTAAAATACAACCTAGTTAGTTTATTTTCAAGGAAAAAAACGCCATTTCGATAAAATACCCTCAGCGACCAACGTAAACCTGGCAAAATGAACACTTGGCACCGAATGACGGACCCCCAGGGGTCCCAGAAGGAGTGCATTGGTGTTTGTTTAACCCTCACGTCACAATAAGTCAATAATTGGTTCTGATGCCAATATCTTTAAGAATAGAGGTCCCGGGGCTGGGAAGTTTAAGAACCACTGGCTTAGCCGATGTCCTTTAGAGAATTTAGTTGGTGTTCAAAAAATTTGCATCGACGAAAATTCCACCCGTTGTCTGCACTTACCTTCCGCGTCCACGAACGCCTCTCCTTTCTGAATTGAACGGTCGCTCGCCCACACGTCTTTCTCCGCGCCCCGAGGACGTGTAGCTTCCTCTTCGCGGTCCATTCTCGCTAAAACCGGATCGACGTTCCTGTTTCTTGACTAAACAGAAACGTAGTGGTTAATCAATTTGCCGACTGTATACCAAAACAGAACCAACAACAGCGTTATTGTGCTCAGATAGGGGCGAATGAAATTTCATGCAAAATCATACCATTCAATCATCATCGCACATTTTTTTCACAAGCAGTCCCAGCGGAAGCACAGGTGTCTTAAACCACCGTTGAAAACGTCGAACCTCAGGACACTCTGCATGACTGACTCACTTTGTCCATCTTCTTCTTTGCTGTTTTTGTCTACCTTCCTCGCACCATTGTCATCCCAGAGTGGCTTTTTCGAAGGACCTTGGCTTACATCTTCTATGGCAAAGATAAACCATAGTAACAGCATTTAACTCCAAACAGATGTTAAAGCGCTGTTGATAATGAAATCAGCGAGCGAGTTAACCAAATTACGGATGTTGGCTAATTCACTGAAGTGCCACTATTAGACCAAAGCAATTGAACAGTGCTCAGATAGGGGCGATAAGATTTCATATGAAATCATAATGATCAATCGTCATAGCACTTTCCTTCGCAGACAGCAACTCGATGTATTTTCAAACGATCGCATTTTTGGCAGATATGCTTGTGCACTTCACACGACATGAAAACAAACATACCGGGCGCAGTAAATTTTACTTAACCTCTGTTGAAAAGCAACTACGTCGTCTTAATGCAAGACAGCTGCTGTTGCTGTTAACTCTTCTACCAAAGCAAGCGGTCGTATTAAAAACATTGAAAACGTGGATCCAGCGAACCTTTGGGCTTCTTGATCGTGTCATCAGACATCTTGACAGGAGCAGTTTCCTTTAATGTACGCTTTTTGTCTTCTTCAGTGGGAATGTAGGTGAGTGTTTGCTCTGGTTTAGCCATTGCTTGCTGGCTCAAACACAACAACATCCGTCAAACAAATGACTATTTATAAACACCATTACAACAAACACACGCAATATCTTATGCAAGACTTTGGACGGCTTAAAACACGTGATCCATGTGTAGCAACACTTCTATAAAAAGTTGGCGTCTCACACAGCATCGCTTGACCAAGTAAATTTGCTCTTGGTACGCCGGTAAAGTATCAAATCTCACGCCGGCCAAGGAAATCAGGAACCGAAGAACCTTTACCTGCATCTGCTTTTTACGCTCCTCCCAGAAATTTGTGAGTGGGGGCGCTGCTACAAGTGGAGGCTGCTTCTTTTCGTTTCTATTGTGCGACTCGGGAGCTTTTCTCTCAGCTGCTTTTTCTAAAGCAAGAAATGAAAGAAATGTTTCAGCCAAAACGCCCTTCAGCTGAAAAGCTTGATATTACGAAGTAACCAACCTGGCTGTGATTTTGATTGCTCGTATTTGGTATGTTCGGGTTTTCTGCTCGTTGGTACAGGTCGCGCTAGAGATGAAACAAGATATCATGAACATCAAAATCGTCATCCTGATAATCGGTTGCAATAGTTTTTTTTTAACGTGAACATATTCCCAAACGCGGAAGATTCGGGTCAGTTAAGTACATTATCTACAGTAGCTGGCACAACTCAGCTCACTTTTGTCGCGCGTGTCAGGATCCCTTCTGTTGTCACGACGCTGATCACCGCGACCTTCCTTCCTGTAGCGACCGTCGTTCCTGTCGAAACGTTCGCCCCGTCGACATTCGCCTTTGTCAGCACGACGCTGACCGCCGCTGTTCCTGTTGCCGTCCCGGCGCTCTTTGTAGTGCTCGGTGTTCTGGTCCCTCGGCCGGTCGTTGCGCGTTCGAGAGCTCTTGTAATGATCTCGGTCGTCAAGCTGCTGCTGCTCCGAATGCCGGGGATGTCCCATCGTCTCTTCCTCCTGACGCGACCGGTCTTGTCTGCGATCGCGGCCACTCGAGCTGGGCACACGATCGCGGTTATCCCGTCTGTTGGGCCCAGCTGATTCTCCTGCAAGGGCAACACGTTTGTACAAAGGCCATAAAACAGTTTTTTATTGCTGAAGACCATCACCAAGCAACTGCTGCGGCGCACACATGCTGAACCCGTTTTGTTTTTTAACAAAATTAAGGACTGTGATGGCCACGTCATACTTTTCAGCTGAAGACGCGGTAACTTTCAACCTGCATGGGCATTTCATATTGGAACGCAATCGCAGCACTTGCATCTTCGAAATTCTCTGGACATTATTTGGAGAACGCTAAGTTTCACGAGACCAATTTACAACTGAATTTTATCAAACCACCTAAAAAGCATACCTGAAGTGGACTGCTTGGTCTGCAATAGCTCTTTCTGGTCAATAGCATCATCATTTGTTCGGTTAAGAGATGTCTCATCAACAACATCCCTTGTAATGCTTTTTGTGAGAGGATCTTTTTTAGAAGGCTTCACTGAGTGGTCAATCGAGGCGGTGCCTGACTTGTTAGCTGCACAAATACAAAGCAACTTTTAAACTTGAAACATTATACTTCAAACAAATATCTGTCGCGGGTACAGTTACGCTTGCCTGCGCAACCGTGTGTCTACCCTGGTCCTCCGTCCAGCAACTTCCAATCACTTTTACATTGTTGCAGCCTCTTTTGCTCATGTAACATGAGAAGTCACCATAAAAGTTAGCGACAGCTGGGCGTTTAAATACTACACCAGATTTGATGACTTGTGATCTGAAATCATTGCAGTCGGATAGACCCACACACAATGACTTCAATCGTGTAAAAAATGCTGGAGAATATATGAAAACAAAATGAAATAAGCTTTGTGGCAGTTTGTCACTCACGGGTAATAATACGTAAAAAATGACATGTTTAGACGCCTACCTACTGTATATCTGCACGGGGAAGGAAGACCGAGCAGTGAGTCACAGCCTTCCGGTTGCGGAAAAAAATTTCCGTCCATGCAGCATCGCAAAAGCACGTCACGCTATTGTACAGCTAGCTGGGTTGCACTTGGTTCATGCAACAGTCTCCTTGCGTCGTGTATTTTACGCGCGAACCATCGTTCATACCATTATGGGGTCGCTAGGCCACTTTCGTAGTGAATACTGCACAGGTGGCAAGTCAAGAGCAACATCACTATTTAGCGAAGCCAGATAGGTCGCAAATACCGTTTCTAAGTTTTCGGTTTGATTTGACCAGATTGAGCACCGCCTATGCAGCTTTAGTGACGGGTGCTCAAGCCACTGTACCACTTCGCCGATTTAACGACAAAAGTTCGAAGTTACGTTTAAACTCAGTTTAGAGTTCATTACGTGATTATGTGCCATGCAATTACGTGTCATACGTTCTGATCTGTCAATAGCCTGTGTATCACGCTTGTTCTGCAAGCAATCAACCGTTCAAAAATTATGCTGTAGGGTCATTCTCTTTCAGCTGGTCATAGAAAGTTTTCCTTCCTGAAAACAGAATTACTAAACCTTTTTCAGTCAGTCAGCCATAACCAAACTCACCTAGGCGTTTCCCAGTTAGCCTTTTTGTGACCAATGAAACGGAAAAATTGCACTGTTTTTGCTAACGACATTTCAACTGAACGTAACTTTGGTGATAGATAGGCATCTACATGCTCCATATCCTTATCAAATTGCAGAAAACCAAGTCGTAACGATCTGCATTTTAAGCATGCTCCCTCCCGCATCTCGTGACAAAGGAAAAACGTCTTCATCTGAGCTCCGTAAAACGCGATGTAGAACAAAAAATGATTAGAACAAAAATTTTTTATCTGCGATTGTAAGTTACCTCACCTTGAGTTTGTGAAAATGACACGGCACAGAAACAAACGCCCAACTTTCAATCGTTTTCATACATTTGGTAACTTTTCATTTAAACCCTTTTACTGGGCCCTTCGCTTAAAAACTCATCTGCTGTAGGTTCGTAAACCAGGTCAGGAATAATGTGCTACAAGCAAGCACGCTATAACAGTGAATATAAATGGACACAACACTTGGGAATAGCCTAGTGTTAAGCAGGGGTACGCAAGTTGTTTGCGGTAAATTATTTTTCAGTTATTTTTTATGGCTCTACATAGTTTGGTATGACAAGGAAGTAATCAGGTAAGGTGCAAATGTCCAGAATGCCACGAAACTTACAACAAATCAGACCAAGGCTACGAACGCCAGGCTAGGTTTACGAACCTACAGCAGATGAGACTAACGTTCATTAGAATAACATGTTTAGAAAACAAATATTAAAGCCGAGCGTCATTTTCACTGCTTCAGCTTTTCGCAGTAAACAAACTAGATTCCGGCTACTTTAGGGGTTGATGTAGCTGCTTGTCAATTAGCACATTATTCCTAACCTACAGTAGGTCATCTGGTTACAAGCAGCCACTAGCAGACGGGCTCGGACTGTAAAAAACTCTCTTTACTGAAAAGAGCGAAGGGCCATCACACACTTCTGAATGGTCCAAAAATCCTTACTGCCGTTACAACCCGTAAGTGACAAAATAATGGGTGGGTCAGCTGCAGTATCACAGTAGCTCACAGACAAGAATTTCCAGGGTAAGAAACAAACCAACCTTTTTCGTTGTTGTTCCACATTTTAGGTTCATTGAACGGCGCGTCTCCTGTGTTTTTTTTGGAACCTACGTAAAAAAACAAACTTTTGAATTGACAACAAAAATTGCAAAAATGCTGTTTGGCAAACGCAGCCGGTAACCTTGGTTGATCGATTAAAGCAATGCAGAATTGTGCGGTAGCTATCACCATAGCTTAGGAAACGAAATACGTTAGTGCTTAACCTATATCCTTGGCTGATTAGCACGGTGCAGGTGATATTTGTTTACCACAGGCAAAACAAAAGACATCGGCAAAGTATCCCAAATGAGAAGGCGTTGTGGCTCTTTCAATCCACATTACCGACCATAACCATGCACTACACATACGCTTAAATGTATGTATTAAAAATCCTGACAATCTGTATCATTAGCACCAGTTGGCATGCAAACGCCCTTCTCTTAATAATTAGCAAAACTGTGCTGCTCTAAGAGTTCTATTTTTCAATTTTCAGTAACCTTAAGATCTATAACTGAACCATTAATTTTTGTAAGGCTTTAGAAAGACGGGCTAATGACAAGAGTGCTGCTTCCCAATTAAGAAGTTCCTGCAATTCAGCAAAGCCCTTTATGATATCAGTTAAAACTGGGCTAAAACGGTTAACTCATGGGTTCTACTCCTGACGTAGCTGTTTCATTATTGGGTTCTTTCTTTTCGATATTTTATTTTGGGCGTGCTTTTTGTGATGCCTGTGTTTCGGTGTATATACAGTTTTTTTCGAACTAACGTTTACCCTTTCCTGCTTCTCACTGCTCTTCGCTGAATGTAAAGTAGAAAGAAACAACACACTGAATTGTGAACATTCCGCAAAACAGCAAACCTGTGCTTCTACTTCTCGTAAACGTGTCGTCTTCATCGTCGCTCGCCACCCTGAATATGAGAAGTGATGTTAAGTGAGGCGTCACCCACTAACATGTTTGTGTTAACTTCAACAACTCAACATATTATGGTCTCAGGGATGCCAAATGACAGGAAACGAATGCATCCAGATCGGACAAACGATAAATTTCGCATAAAAAAATAAACCACGATCAAAAATAAATAAGCTAAGACATGGGAATAGCAGCTTCGCAATTAATGCAAAAAGGCGTAGAAGCAGTACCAGACAAAAACCGTGTGTTAGTAAAACACCTACCTGAAGTCACGCATCGTAACCTTTTTGCTTTCAGTACGACGAGGCTTATTCAGATTTGGTTGCGGCGCCCTGTGGTCGTCCCTCCCATCGCTCTTGTCTGACTGGCTGCTACCACGTTTTGTCAGAGGTTTACTGCTGCTACTGTCATTGCGCGTCAGCAGGGTCTTCAGAGAACCCCTCCTCGAATCTTCTGAGCTGCCATGTGAAGCCGTATCGTTCGAGCCCTGACGTTTCAGCGGGGGTCGTTTGGAAGAGCCTGATCCAACAAGGCCATTATACAGACGCCGCTTAGAACAGCATAGTTATACATGCACTGCGGACATGACAGTGGCGTTCACAAATCGCACAAATTCTTCCCCAACAAGCACCACACGCATTTCAAGGCTAGAAAGTAGCAATAATCACTAATACGCGGTCTTTNGACGAACGACAAACCACAGGAACGTTGACATCCAGCGATGGAATCAGCACTAAGCTGAGAATCTGCCACTTGAGGAACGGTCGACATTAGGAACGTTCGATAACAGTACCACAACAGTTTTCGTTGCGTACCTCTCGTAAGTACGTATAAATATGCCTTTCTACGAACCCTGGATCTTTCGTCAGTTTAAATAAGTATACCATCGCTTGCATGCAAAATTACGTAAACTTGACATGAAGATTGTGTCTGAGCAATGACCTTTACGCAAAGGCTACAAGTNACCTTGCCTTTGGAAATGGAGTGGCGCTGAAGCCTCGTGCCCAGACGAAGGGTCATAACAGAGGACACTAACCTCCAGCATCCCACAGTCTGTTGTGGTCGCGATCGCTGGCGTTCGATGGGGACGGGGTGTGGGCTTGTCGGTCGCTTAGGAATCTGCGGCTGGAGGCGTCTCTTCTCTCAAAATCTTGGTTGTGGAAGCTGATGGAACAATACAAAAGAATTCTCTACCACTGACAAACATTTGAGTCAAACATTTGAGTCGACCTTGAAACATCATACATTTGAGTCACCTTGCCGTACCAAGCGCTGAGTTCATAACATAGTTTTTAAAAATGGAAGTTAGCAGTTACGGCGAAATACATGCTCGCAGACTGTTTCGGGCACACGTTCGAGTTTTCACGCCAAGTATGGCTAAATCAAATGGAGCTACAGAATATAAGCAAAGTACACGGTCCACACCTACGACCTACAAACAAGAGAAACTAGCCCAAGCCATCTTTTGTGATTGCAATGCATGATGTACGAACCTATCGTCTTCGGAGATCTCTCGACCAAAACCAAACGATTGTGAGCCTTCCGACAAGGGACGAGACCGCGACCTAAAAAATCGACCATGTCAACTCCGTTCAATAAAGACAAATGTCTTTAACCGTGAGACAAATCCCTCAGTAAAAAATTAGAGTGAATAACGTACTAATCACGAGTATTCATACGAATAGTTTCATCACCGGGGCGACTGGCACCTGGTCGGACAAGACGCAATATGAATTTGAACAAGCGCATAGCATACCCCTGGAGTGGGTCTTCACTGTCTTCGCTCTCCTTTCTTTCCCGTTTCATAATGCTGGGACGAGTGATCTGTCAAGAAGCAAAGTGCGGTAAAAAATAACCGGTCGCATTCACCGAACAACCAACGAATTCAAGCAGGTCAGACATATTTGCATCCTGCAGTCATATCTGAACAAACGCGAACCACTTCGAAAGGCAAGTCTTAAATGTGCGTTTCATCCGAGTGGTCTCTACACATCTGTTCGACAGACGGAGAGGAGAAATGCATGACTACTCAATCAATGACGAAAGATTTCCGCTACGATCATCCAAATTATGGCGAGATGTTTTGCGCTTAAACGCAGAAATTTAACGTATTAAATTCAGCACTGGGCCCAACTTGACTGGAGAGTGCTGGAATAACTATAACCATGCCAAACTGACGCAATCGTCTTTATATCGCAACCGAACTTAATTTACGCACTGCAAAATTCAAAACATAACAAACCTGGCGCTGTTGCGCTAATCTTGGTGGCAAATTCCTTCCACCCTGAGATTGGGCGGACGAAGGATGGGGAGCAGAGCGGTGATTGTAAACGTCACCAGGTGGGCGATCCTACAAGGAAATTGATTTCCAAGCAAAGTTTTTCACTACACGATCCTGGCTTTCACTTCTCCAACAGCACAACGACAAGCTGAGTTTGTAGAGGTGTACATGCGCTCAACGCAACACGCAACCGCAACGCTTCCGTATTACCACAAATGATTGTCTTCCGGAACATATCCACTAGTTCGTTTTTGTTCAAGACACGTGTGCATTCATTTCAGAAATTCGTCCAAAATCGACCTTGCCTCAAACAAGTCTGAGCAATCCGCAACTTATTGCATACACTTATTTATCCGCCAGATACCCGTCACACATAATATGCTTGCCCAAGTACTGACAGAAAAAAAGACAATTCCGGGATAAAGACGACAAAGTTTTGTGTGAATGACTCATTTTCCGAGTGTCAACAGCAGCAAGTACAGCACTAATCCACGGTATCACCACCTACCCATTGGGTTCTCCGGTCGTCGCTGCATTCACTTTCCGTTCGTCGAGCACGAAAGCCAGCCATGTTGTCAGGCGGGTCGTACTTGACCCAATGCCTTTCATCAAGACCTTCAGTTGCGACTGGATAGCGCATACGCTCGGCGTGCATTGCGTCGTAATGCGGGAAGTTGTCATCTCCGACAGACCGTTTGTCGATAGCCATTCTAAATAGTGGTTAAGAATCCAGTAACAGTCACATGGTTTCGTGAGTTTTTTTGCCACTTACTGCTATACACAGAAGCACAAAATCGAACGTCTACCTTCTTTCTTCCTCTTCGCGTCGTTTCCGAGCACGTTCGAGCGCTTCTGTTTTTTCACTTTTGCGCCACTGTTCTTCCTTAGTGTCCGTGTTTGGAGAAGCCCTTCCCACTGGTACTTCGGACGAGGGTCCCGAAAACCGTGGGCCAGCTGAAACCGGGTGACGGGCAAAGATTGGATGCATTTGCGGACCAGAGAGCTGACCTTGCAGAGGCGGCCTCTTCTCGAACGGTTGAGACTTACTGAAAGCAGAGATTAAACAGATGATCTTCTGAGGCCGCCACATTTCTGCAGCAAAGTTAAATTCTGCTGCAGTCGGCGGTCGGTGTCAAGCCGAATTTCTGACATCACGCCATGTGAGCATGCACAGAATGGAATTCTACATACCAAATACGCTGAGAAAACTGCTGATATTAGGGCTCAGGGTTTAGGTAAGTGTGTTTGGTTAGGGTTAAAAAAATAATAATTGAGGTCTAAGACTAAGTCCTATGTTTTTCAGTGGTTATAGTTATTCCCGTACTGTAGCTTGTTGCGGCTATCTGACATCTAACCAATAAGTTTTAATTTACACAACACACATCAAAAAAGTAAACACCAAACTTTATTCCTTTATAATAAATACTACGGCCAAAGCAAACGATACAACTGTTTGCTTTGGCCGTAGTATTTATTATAAGGCTATTTAGCACTTCCGCTTTTCGTGTACCAAAGTTTATTCCTTTACTCTGAGAAGCAAAATAACTGTTAACAGGTCAGAAATTTCGCTTAATACCGGCAACATACATCTCGCAAAATTCAAGAAAACGACCTGAAAGGACTAATGCAATTTCATTTTCACGATTGCTATTTCCTTTGGCAATTTAAATGCTGAAGCCGCTCTGATCCCACACACAACGACTAATGGGGAAATCGCTGCAGTGAGGCCAACGCCGCAGATCAATTCCTGCTATTAAAAAACGAGGTAAATTTTGTGCGTGAAACGCAAGATCCTCCAACACATCTAGATTTGGTGGGTACATACACGAGCAAACATCTACGTTCATTTTCATAAGGAGGAGGATATGTCAGTATGCACAGTACCGCTCTCCAAAAAGTGAAGCAACGTTATAATACAACATACGTTGTGTGTGTTTGTTTTTAATTTTTTGGGTTTTCATATACTCTGGAAATTTATAACGGACAGATACGCAGCAGAACAAGTCGTAATGTTTGAGCAATATGTTAACTCTGCTGGTCTAGAACAACGTTCCAATGTCAATGCAATGCATCCTGTCTGTCATTATTTGAAACAATATACTTTTAATATTCAACAAAGCTAAAACCACGTAACATTAAAGCAGTATTTTGCGCGTACCTTCTCCCATCATTAGGTAGACCCATCGGTGATACAGGATGCCTTGCATAAAACTGATGAGATGCCCATTGCTGCATCATTGTGGTTTGGTCTAACATGGGATGTTGCGGACCCCAGGCCTGTCGAGGCTGGCTAAGCGGTTCCTGGATTTTCTGCCCGAAAGACATGAAGCTGGACAATTGTACTTGACCAGGGGCGTCAAAAAAACCAAGCACGTAAGTTTTAAACATGCCTTCAGAGGAAATCACTAATTCATTAGCTTATATTAGCTGTCATACCGTAGCGATTTTCTTAAACATCATTAGGCTTTCATAAAAAGCCAGGATAGTAAAATAACCTTTGGTCGTTTGTCTTCAGGTTGTGATTGATCATGATGTGGGTCATGAGTTGCTGCAGTTTTGCTGCAAAAAATGGACCCGATGGTCAGGCAACTGAATTCGCAGTAACACAGTCAGGCCGCAAAAGATAACACATAACCCGAAACATTATCGGTGCGGTTAGATTTTGGGACACCGTCGTCGTGCGCCGGTTAGAATTAACTCTGCCAGACCTTTCAGTGGCAGGTGCTTCTTCGTCGTCACTGAAGACCAGTTTCTCTGCGTAGTCCACTTCTCCGTGCATAGTTGCCCATCCACCTTCGTCATCGTCACCCTCAAACTTATCAAATTCCTACACAGTAACAACAAATACACAAAACTCAATTGTTTACATGCAACCTTTACGATCCTTCTAGTATGATTGCGTAGAATACAAATACTTGGAAAAATATTGTGCTGGGGTTTCATTTTTCAGTGCACGAATTATCTTGCATGTCTGCCATATTGTACTATTTCAAAACGTCGACAAGCAGCTTGTTAAACAGACGGATTAGTTCCATCAAAATGTTTGTTATATCACAGATGATACCTACTTTTAACTCAGGCTGGGAAACGGCGGCAGGCATTGCAGCCGACTCTAAAGAGGATTGTGGCTGTTGCTGATGACCAGGCATCATCATACTTCTGTACCTGTCAGTCACAATATGACATAAACAAACCATTTCCGATTACGTATGCCGAAGCAACACTTTTGAGTAGGGGTGTAAGGGCACCTATAAGCAAAGTTTTGCAAACGGCACCGGGTAGAGTATACCTGGAGCTCAACCGATGCAGATGATCCCAATGTAATATATAGGCACAATTCCGCCGATACACATTGGCAATTATGAGACGCTGAAAAAATGCGCTTCCTGAACTACAACTTAAACTGTTAAGTTTTGAATAAAAATCATTTAAACTGTTAAGTTTAACAAATCATTCGTTTGCAAAAATGCAAACATTTCCATATATTCATTCAATTGTGCGGAGTTGGTTTAATACGCATTGTATTGGCTTTTCAACTGTTGTTTGACTAATGCAACAACAGTGGCATCGGTTATAACTTGGCAATGAAAAATAAAAATTATCGATCGAGCTCTAGAGCATATACCCACTGCGACTATGCAACAACCTCAAGATAATGGCGCTTTAACACCAAAATTGTCTGAAGACAATTTAAATCTTCGCTGGTCGTGTTCAACAGTTGGTTTTGCAACACCCTGAAAAGACATTATGTGATTCAGGAAACGTTTCAGTGCTAGCAGCAGATGTGTCACGGCTTGTGTAAGATACGCAATTAAACATAGGTTTCAAAATAGCACGGCAGTTATTGAAATGCCAATGCTTTGTCCGTGTCTGGAATCCTACATTTACCTTGGATCAGTTGCGTAAGGTGGAAACGACATGCGCTGCTGCATTCCAACCGGATAACGTCCAGCAGCTCCTGGCGGGAGCATGGGAGGAGGCTGAAACCTTCCACTGTACATCTAGGCAAAGAAGTTGCAGGCCTTGGTCCATTATTTCATTTTATCACAATAAATCACAACTTGGTCAGCATCAGTGGATAAGAGTGTCAACCTCAATATGATACACTTAAAAGGCAAAAGACTTACATATGCGGGCATCATTTTAGGATGATAATGAGGATGTCTAGCATTCATTGTCTGGCCCACTGGTCTCAAGCCAGCAGGCTGCTCTGGTCCACCATCTGTGACCTAATCAAAAGTTCAGGATTAACTTCTTTAGTTTAATTTTTCCAGATAGTAGGCATAAAACAAATACAAAACGAGATAAATCAGAATATTCGCCAGTAGCTGATGCTTTTAGCGCAACGTGTACAAATATCGTATTCGCACTGTACCCCACAACTTTGAGACAGCTTATTACTTAAGCAATCACTGGTCAACAACATTTTGAAATTTTAGCTCGCTGATTCGAATCTCAAATCTATTTCCCAACATGGCAGGTTTAATCTCAAATATTTTGGTCGAGGTCTGCAAGAAGCCAATTAATGAACTCAGAGGTCTGCAAGTAGGAAAAGGTTGGGAATCACCGGTCGACATCTTTAAAACAGCTGAACTAATGCTTTGTATTTCTAACATTACTTCGATAAAGAATGACAACGAGTTCTAAGCAAAATATTTTACGTTTTGTGAGGAATTTTCCAGCTACATTTTTTCAATAAAATTTTATGCATTCCAAATGAAATTCACGACCTTTCCCACACTCAATTTTCGTACATGGCAATGCCGCGCTAAAATTTCCATACGTAACACATTCTTTAAACGATTCCAACCCGAACTTTGACACGACCAGGGCAAAGCTGTGCAACAGACCTATACAGCGTCAGATATGACTGGGCATTTGCGGGGAAGCAGAGGAAAAAGTTTCCCTGCAGTACATTGAGTTCAAACGTTGCAAAAAATCTGTAAAACAGCACTACTTGGTCATCTTCCAGACAAATGTGAACCGCAAAATAGATGATCCGCTTTTTTCCAAACGAGATACGACCGTAACTGTCAGCACTGTTACCTCTGCGTAATTGTTTCTTCTTTGGACTAAAATTTTACAACACTGTCTTTATTCGCGTTTACTATACTGTGAATAGCCTAGAAAAGCTCATATTTGAAAAGGAGAGCAGTGGGATTTGTGGAAGCAAGTGCCGCAAATTTTCTCCTTGGTTTGCCATTGAACCCCGTGTTAGGTAATATTTTTTATCTTTCTGATCGACGTACAGGCATTTCATATGAGGCACCACTGCTTTGCATGTGCTGCACTGGGGGTGGTTGCATGATATCTGGTTGAAATTGGTTTTTGGTTTCATCAGCATCCGCTTGGCTATCTGCTTGATGAGGCAGGCTTCTTCCACCGCCTTCCTTCCATGCTGCAACGTCTGAAAAACGCAAGTACATCAATACACGAGATAAGAAATAGGTGGTGTTTACCAAAATTTTAAGTTCAACAGAGAAATCGGTGCAACGACAACTCAAAATTCTTATTAAGAGAAAAAGCTAAAAAGCTTTTAGTCAGTCTGTCAATGCCGATTGCAGTCGAGTCAGTTTGGACAAAGTATGAATGGCTATGATCTATGTAACTTCTCCTAAACACTGACACCTGATGAACAGGCAAGCTGCAAGAACAGCAACCTTCTTTTCAGGTCACGTGATAAAATAATCAAAATGGCAAGCTAAAGCGATGCTTTGAACGTTCAACATGCATCCCCAATACCAAATACTGAAACTTAAGAGAAATGGTACATTTTGGTCTAAACTTTTGAAAGGTTGCTAAGTTGGATACAACAGCACCCCTCAAAACGCACTAAGTGAAACAACCGGACTAGCTTCAAAAATATACATAAATCAGATCCTGTGATGCAATTTACGTACATTTTTTAAGCTAGTCCGATTGTTTCACTAAGTGCATTTTGAGGGGCGCTGTTGTCTCCAACTTAGCAACCTTCCAAAAGTTTAGACCAAAATTCTTGTACTATATCTCTTAACATTCACTTACTCTGAGGTCGCAAACTGGGACCAGGTCCATAGGGAGCTTCTCTGGATTTTTCAGAAACTTGTCCAACCTGTTGCCGCTCCTACCAGAAAAATTGTGTTTATTTACCAATGCTCCAAAACTTCAGCTGCTGTTTCCACAAACAAATAAAAATACTTGCCTTTTGTGTTGCGTTCAGTGTAGGAAAGTCATCGGAGAAATGGGTGGTGCCACGAACCTGACCCCCACCTAAGTAAACGATGCAGATAAGCCATAAACATTTTAAGGACATAAACATGGCACTGAAATTCACAACGCTTGCCACAGAATATATCCACACTGAGGGTATGTACAAGACCTTCATGGAGACACAAATATGAATGCTTGAAATATTATACATAAAAAGTTTAACTAAATAAAGCCCACGTTGTATGACACATCAACCACACACTAAAGTCTAGTTTCAGGGTAGCTAACTAAATCTGATGATGACCTACACTACTAGAAAAATCAGTGACAAGACTTTCTTGTGGGTTATTTTTGGTTAAGTTTTTGCATATTGTGCAACGCTTCGTTTGTAGGTATCAAATAACATTGCAATGTGCAAACATTGCACCAAGCACCAAATAAAAGTGAACAAATGTAAAATAAAAATGGCTCATGTTTTATTGCAAGATCAAAGCTGTTCTGCAGTTTGTTACATTTGTAATTGTTATTTTAGTATGATCTCACAGCATCGTTCAATAACAGCATGAAATTCCACTTAGTGTCTCACTTATGCAAACATTTGTGCATAAACATTAAGAAATGAGAATTGTGACATTTCCATATCACTACCATGGCGCAGCCATTGGACAGCACAAAGACATGACACTTATCATGTTAGGAAACAACATTAAGTGTGACTGAGCATATAATCTGGAACACTTGTGCTACATTTGGCAATAACCAGAGATCAGGAAATGCTGATTTCTGCATGCAGGATGGAATTAGACTAGGAAAGACAGCAAAGTTTTCAACCAAGTGTAATTAGTAAGGATGGAATAAAATAATATATAACTATAGTGAAAACAACCAGTTACATTTGCAATTTTAATATTTGGCGAAATATTTACAAGTTGTTTATACTACAAAATACCAATGTCAATTCCAATACATTTACAACTTAGCAGTTAGTTTTGGAAGTTTATTAAATAATTTACAAACTTTGGAAAAAATATGAAGCTTGAAAGTACCAAGTAAAGAACACATAAAAATAAACCTGCAGCTGCAGACACTCTCCCACCAGTTTGACTGAACCGAGATCCTCCCCACATTTGTGCAGCATTTCCAGATATAACTTGAGCTGAACTGACATTTCGATTGTTTACTGTTTGGTTTGATGAGTACATCTAGTCAAGAAAAGGTTCAAGTCTTGCTTAGGCAAAGCAGTAACAAAGAACTAGTCAAGTACTGTTGCGATCGGAAATCCAGAGCGACATGTGCGCAAAGTTTCGCACCGTGGCAGCAAGCAACAATAGAGATCATGCGCCGCAATCTCTCTTACTATTGCTTGCTCGCGCATGGTGTTGTTGGTGTGTTATTCTTCACGCACATCACACAATCAACGCAACGCCACTGGAGAGGTTGCAACAACATCCCCTCTTTTTTACAACGAACTACACTGATCGCACGTTCTTTCTTGAAGGCTGAACTTGGCACGACCTCCACATCCTGGTCACAGCACCATTGTGTTGCGATCGGAAATCCCAAACGGCATGTGCGCAAAGCTTCGCACTGTGGCAGCAAGCAACAATAGGGATCATGCGCCGCAATCTCTCTTACTATTGCTTGCTCGTGCATGGTGTTATTCATGATGTGTTATTCTTCACGCACATCCCATTTGTGGTGAATCACACAATCAACACAACGCCACCAGAGAGGTTGCAACAGTACAATCTAAAATTAATGGAAGTATTTAACTTGAAAAGAAAATGGATAAAAACAACGTACTGGTGGCTGGGTGTGGGCAGAAGTCTGCTGAGGGTGGGAATCTTGTTGAGATTGGGATGTTACTTGCGGGGTAGATGATTCTGGTTTTGAAGCCCATCCTGATCCGTCTTTGGGCACTGCATCATCAAACTTAAGTATCAGTATGTAAAAAAATCAAGGAAATCACAACTGCATTTACTTGCCACACAACGGAAAAATCTGTAAATGTTGGTAAAATTACTATATTTAGAGAAAAACTAGTTGTGAAATCACATATTATTTTATGGGGGTATCCCACACCATGGCGTAAGCATTAAGCAACAAATTATAGGATTTGCATGACCTGACAATCTAAAGAACATGTTCTCAATCATGCTAGGCTGAATTTTGTCAGGAATAACTAGTTCATGGGTTCTTAACACCTTTGGAGCTGGGACAGTTCACGCAAAACATGTTTCTAGTGTCACTTAGGGGTCATTCCAAGTCAAGTGATCCAGAACTATGTATCTGACCATGAGCAAAATCCTTGAAATTTTGTAAGCAGAGAGAGCTCATCATCTTGATTTCAAAATTCTGATACATTCTTGCAAAATTCCAACAAAAAATAATCACAGATAAAAAAGATACTAAGGTTTCTTGGTCAGAGCACAAAATTCATAAAAAAGCATGTGCAAAATGTTTAATAAAAATGAATCATTGGAACTTTCCCTATGACCTTTGAACTTACGTAAATCAAGGTTCAAGTAAGACACATTTTATGTGCACTCATGCATGACCATATTTCAATTGGTTTTAACTCAAAAAAGGTCAACTGGTATGAAGTTCATTCTTTTTTTGTTTGAAAGCTATAGAATAGGATATTTTTTTGGTTTCAGGAAACCGTTGCTTATTTACCTATTTGGCTAGTAGCCTATCGCAACCAACTATTTACTGTAGAATAGATGGTGGTATTGATCTTATTGTCAAATTTCAAAATTATAATTGCTTTTGGTCACAGTGCATTTATTACATCACAATCAATGTTTGCTCCTATGAACATGGTGCTGAAAAGATACTTAGCTTGTCGAACATTGAGCAAATGCCAACCATACAGCAATGAGAGCTGTTTATCCATATGTACATACACTTATAAAATCGAAGCTGACAATCAGCTGCACAACTGCATCTGTGGAGCACTGTCTATCAAAGATGGTGGTGCTATAGATATGCTTGCAAAATCATTGCGGAGAAGAACGATTGAGTTGCAATTGCTCTGATGATTTCACATCACAAAAGTGACTTACTTGAAATCAATATAGGACTTTTTGCGCAGAAAACAACATCGTCAACTGCTCAATTCTTAAAGGCCATTTTTGAAATACAACGCTTCAATGATATTTTGTTCAGATAATATGACCACAATTTCTGAGCCTAGCTGTGGCACCTTTCGTTATGAGAAATTCTTCTCAAAAATATAGATTCAACATAAACAAACCCGCACTACTTGGCGTTATGCTGAGGAATGCCTAATCGGCGTGATGCTGAGAAATGCCTAAACGTATTCGATTTAGTGGTAACCTAGTAGGTGTAAACAGCAGATAAAATTTAGGCCAAAACTGCAAACCAAAACAATCACGATTGGACACTGTCCCCTCGCCACTCGCCATGAAGCAAAATATTAGATAGCTTTGGTGTGCGTGGCAGTGTATGAGCTTGTGACAGCTTTGCTTGCAGTGGAGTTGGCACTGCAAGAGGAGGAAATTCAGAAACATGTGCCTTCAACGCCATATTAATTTAAGTGTTTAAAAAATGTGCATTGTTTCATGTCATTGCTCAGGCGCCATTTAGACAAAGCATGGACATAGTTGTTTCACAGTAGTACTATGCATCGTTAGGCTGTAGGGAAATGTAGTTCAAAAATGTGAATTGTAATATCATCTTGCTGGCGCCATTTAGACAAGGCAGTGACAGTGTCATTTCATAATAGTACTATGCAATGTACTGCATTGGTAAGGCAACTGACAACTGCTGGTTTTAGGCTGATTTCCAGGTACAAATATATTGTACACTGGCTCTGAAGGTGTAAATCCTGAGTAGCCTACCTGCAGTATCAACAAGCCTGTCTTAACAGCCATACAGACACCCTGGATGCACCCCTGTGTGACAAGTACAATACATAAAGAGACTAGGGCTTAGGTTTAGCCTACAGTTCACACAATGGAAACAAGAAGCTGCTAAAGGCTTGCCAGCACTGAAACCATGTCATTACTTGTCCATCAGACTGAGCTATTTACAGACATCACAGTCAACTAAACCAAGCAATGCTGTATAAATTGTCACATGAGGGTTCCCACACATTTTCAAAAATAATTTTCCATACTTTTTCAATATTTTTCAATACTAAATTAAGTAGTACAATACCACTGCTTGTCTTCATTATTTGAAATTCTTAATAATGGAACTCAATTTTACTCATTGCATAAATAATGAAGTGCTTTGCCTTCAGTAAAATTCTGCTCAGACACTATAGATTTCTTTTCTAATTAGAATTTTCATACTTTTTCAATACCTAATGTACATTTTGGACAAATTCAATACTTTTTCAAGGTCTTGAAAATCAAAAATGAAAATCAATTTTGAAATTCAATACTTTTTCAATACCTTCAATACCATGTGGGAACCCTGTTTTACCAGCTCAGCCAATCGTGTTCGGCTGGTGGCAAAATAGTTTCAGGAGTGTATATTTTGCCTCATTACGCAAAATGGACACTAGTTGTTCTTAACTTATCAAAATCACAATCTGCTCTTTCATAATTGTAATTTGTGGAATTATTTTTTTGTTTGTGGCCTGAAGAAAAAATGCACTGTAATGTTCTTCAGCTGTAGTTTGAGGTAATGCAAAAATATCGGTATCAACAATGAAAAACATTGGTGTCAGCCCCAAAAAAACTTCTTGGTTGAGCTCTAATCCTGAACCAATATATTTAAAATGAAACTATGTTGCAGCTGTGCATGACAAAACGTGGTAGATTAGTATAGTGCAAGATGATGACCAGGATCAAGTAGATGCTTCAGCGCCATTTACACACCCCAATAGATTTTCTTAACACTTTTGCACCCGAGTCATTCTCTGTCAAATGACCCAGGCAGTAAACTCACCATCTCAGATTTTCCTCAAATTTCATAAGCAGATAGACCTTTTCATGCTGATTCCAAAAAACTTAATTTTAGCAAAATTGGTTAAGGTTTCGCAAAGTTATGGACCATATAAAATGACTACTTTTGTGGTCAATGAAGTGTAACGACTAGCAAGAAAATCGTCAACTAACTTTAAAACTGAATCATTCTCACTATAATCATTAAATTGTTGTCAAAACTTGACAAAAGGTTGTGTCAAGTATCGTTTCTTTACTAGTGAAGAAATTTTTTTAAATCCATGTGCTTACCCCAATTTTGGGGTAAAGAAAATGGGTAGTCATCAAAATCAGTCATGCGCAACATAAATTTTGAACGGTGATAACTTGACGAGCACACATGCTATTGGCATATGCAATAAATCACCTGAAAGCTCTCACTGAGGAGATTTTAGTCTTAAAATATCCTAACTTTTGAACCATAAATTTGCTAGAAAGCCAATCAACCCCTCTAATGACTCGTAGAACAACCTTTCCCATAAAAATCCACGTCAAAAAATTGGCTCTTGACGTTGGCGCCCAGGGCCTGATAATCTTATCCAAATATGCATAAACTCACTCACATTATGATGTCCCCAACAAAACAAAAAATATAAAAAACTTTGTAATTTTTCTTTTCAAATTGAAACTACAAGACTTTCCACATCTGTTGAGTGGTTGAACAGCTCTCCTGCTCAATTGGCTGGGGAGTTATGGCCTTCAGCCAATATGGCCAAGGTTACCTTTTGCCCGACTTGATTTTTCATCAAAATTTGGGTTTTAGAGCCATAATTTAAGATCCAGAAATGGGAAAAAGCCAATCATGGGCTCTATTGACTTGAATTATAGCCTAGTTTCCATTAAAAGTTTGAGTTAAAAAATTGGGTCATTGGTTTGACACCCAGGGCCCACTGACCTCGGACATAATGCATAAACATACCCCCATTATCACGTCAGCCACAAGAAAACCAAAACACTACCTTCTCCAATTAAAAAAAATAAACTACAAGACTTCCCACATCTTCAGAGGGTCTGAACAGCTCTCTTACTCAATCGGCTGGCAAGTTATGGGTGTGCAAAGTTCAGCAAAAAAGTGGTGTATGTGGCACTAAAAGGGTTACAGTGTAATTACATTGAAATCTTAGGCACAAACTTTGTGGGATGTTTATTCAAAAGAAACAAAGTAAGCAATGAGGATATTTTAAGAATAAGATCTCCTCAGTGAGAGCTTTCAGATGATTTATTGCACATGTCAAAAGCATGTGTGCTCGTCAAGATATCACCATTCAAAATTTATGTCACGCATGAGTGATTTTGAGGACTACCCATTTTCTTTACCCCAAAACTGGGGTAAGCACATGGATTTTCCTAAAATTTTCTTCACAACTGAAGATAAGATACTTGAGACAACTTCCTGTGAAGTTTTTACAACAATTAAATGATTATAGTGAGAATGATTTAGTTTTAAAGTTAGTTGATGATTTTCTTGCTGGTCGTTATGCTTCATTGACCACAAGAAGTAGTCATGTTGTATGGTCCATAACTTTGCAAAACCTTAATTAATTTCAATAAAATTAAGTTTTTTGGAATCAGCATGAACATTTTTTTCTGCTTATGAAATTTGAGGAAAATCTGAGATGGTGGGTTGACTTCTCCAATTTTTTTGGTTCATTTGACAGAGAATGACCACCTGGGTTGATTCAAGCGGTTCGTGAAAAAAACAGCTGGATCGCAAATGGCTTTGCATGGGAATTTCTCTGGTCCAGTAAGCGCTACAGACCCAGTCAAAAGACTCAGCAAGTCTTGTAGTTTGCACTCGAAAAAATTTGGGGGTTGGGGGATGCAGGCGTTTTGTGAGTGACGTCATAAGTGGAGGACTTTTAGGCCACCTTGGCCCACTTTACCTAGCCCTGGGCCTGAATCACTAGACCAGTGTTTCCCAACCTGGGGTACATTTGCCCATCTGAAGGGGTACATTTAAGGTTAGCAATAGAAGAGAAAAATATATTTACATACCATTTCTTTCCAAATATTTATACATATATGAGTGAATGATACATTCGAAAATCCTTGTATGCTTATTGTCAAATACATCTATGGATAACCATTACGAAATATTTTGTCATGAGAAATTTTAGGGATACGTGTTCATCCGTCGAAATGCTGAAGGGGTACATGGTAATTTGTTGAAATGCTGAAGGGGTACATGCTCATCTGTCAGAAAGCTAAAGGGGTATGTCATAAGAGGAAGGTTGGGAACCCCTGCACTAGAAGATAGTATTCCGCTGAAATTTTTATTGGAAACTAGGCTACAATCTGAGTCTTTTGATACTTTGGATGACCTGCTAAGGTTTCGGGTTGATAAGTTATGATCTAAAGTAATAAAAATATTTGACTAATTAGTTAATTAATTTGTTTATTTTAGATTCTATTTGAATAAGGACTGAAGATGTGTAACACACGAAACTAGTTTCCTTACGCAATAAAATGTGATCGATTCGCTTGGTGTGGGTCACTGTTGTGGCTTTACAAATATTGCTGATTGATAAGTACAAGCTGAATCATTGCAAGGAGATGGGAGCAGA
>JGI24159J19872_10001188_pt1 | contig 27845 bp, 10 predicted proteins | sample Ectturendosymbi4_FD_19872 | JGI IMG/M metagenome (IMG submission 19872)
TCCTGTGTGTGAAGTGATCTTTGCCTATATATGATAATTTTAAGTCTGCTTTCATGAATACTTTCATCACATTTGTTCGTTGACGATTAATGGCAAGCAGAGCGTTTACAAGATCTAAAGAGATAAAAGGTCAAACCTTTGCGTATCTCAAATACTGAACCTACAACTACCAAAAACTGGATAGCATCAGATTGATTAGAAGCAATGGAGTATCAAAAATTGTTCAGTTGGTTTGAATTTGGAAACTTACTGACTGTGGAAATTCTTAACATTGTTTCAGATATTAAATTTATCGCTTTAACGTTATTGTTTTGGACTAGGCTATGTAGAAATCAATGTAGGGCTTTGGTTGGATGCGGTGCCGAGTAGTCGGTAGATTACGATTCCACAAAGATCCCTACTAGTTGAGGGGTCAACCCAGTTTTTGCAGTAGCACAGGTCGGTCTCCCAACTAAGCAACCTGGCGTCTTGAAGTTGCCAAGCCAAAGCAAGGTGAAATAAAGGTTCTCACCACTTTGTCCGTTAACTACTCTGCAGTAGCATTCTAAGTTATTCAGATATAAGACAAAACCTCCAATTCATATAAACGGAAAAACCTCCAATACACTTGAGCGTGAAGTCAGAATAGCGTAACGTTATCAGTTCGATGCCGATGCAGAATAACGATGAACAAAGGCGTTGGGCGTTTGCATGCGCCACAGCAATCAGCGACCCACTGCGGTGATGTAGATTTCCAGGCTATCGTGTCAACTGTCAACTGTTGGACTGTTCGCAAACAAGTACATTGCGTTGAATCACGAATGGAATATTACTGGGTATTATGCAGCAAGAATGCACAAAACACTAATGTCTCCACTATACCTACATTAAGGATATATTAAGGTTACCGTTCGCTAGAACCGATGAAAAGACAACTTGAAAATCAGTTGAAACTTTCTCATGCAATGCATGTAACATTGCCACTCAAAATACTAGTCTGGGAACGTTCAGAATTTTTTCCCTTTTTAATGACGAAATATGATTTTTAAAATTCTTTACGCAGACTCTTTAAATATCAAGCTGACTTAATAATTATTTACAGATTCCAGTAACAAAATCTACCAACCTGTGGTTTTTCCTCCTCTTCATTACTTTTTTGATGTTCGCTCGGACCAATCGCTAGTTGATTGCTGCAAAAATGGATGGAGCGTTTTTTCTATTCGCACGCACAAAAAGCAGATATTTTTGCGACTGATTTTCCTTGAAAATGGCGCAGCGTTTTGTAGGCATTTGGTCAACTGTCTTCTTTTGGATTCTCAAAACTTCGTTTTGAAAAAAATACGACCTTAGGCAAACGACTTAAGGGTTCTACCGGGAAACATGATCAGTGATATTGAATGAAGTACTGTTTGGGCTGCATAAGATCGTGCAAGGGACATTCTCTTGCAGTTATAGCCAATGAACACTGTCCACTTCATAGAAACTAAAACTATAGTCCAATGCAGTCTACAAAGGTGAACCATGAAAAAATACTGTAGCACATGCCAAAATAAATCGATGCCCCCGAGTTGGCAGGCTGCTGTAATTTCGTGATTTAGCCTGTGGAATAATCTTTGTGACAAGCTCGAGGAGCTCCAGTTCAGGTTAAACTGGACAAGTAATTGATAATCGACTATAAATTGGCCGTGATCTTCATTGTACGACAATAAATTGTTCAGGAAAGCCTGCTATATAATTATTCCCAGTCGGTATAAAATCACACAAAACATAATCTCGCAAGTTTTGCTTTAGCCCCAAAACCTACATTTTTTACTAGAGCAGTGTCACCACTGAAACTGTCCAGAATGAAAAGTATCAAAAATTGTGATCATATTAGAGAAGCAACCAGCTGCTGCTGCCGCGCTTACAGCTTTAAATTTTCAGGTGCAATAATGCGAATACAACTCTTATCCCACATTCTTCACTTGAGACAATCGATGAATTGCACAAGTTGTATTCTCTCTAATTTCAATTATAGCTAGCTGCATAAGCAATGAAACCAATGAGAAATTCTAAATTAAACTTTCAGAACGTGCGATGCCAAATTACAAAAGTCTAATGAACGCATTATTATGTGCTTGACAACCAACTTTATCAACGCCAAGATACTCAGCTAATTTGTGGTACCAAGTAATAGACCCTCGTTTTTTATTTTCTTGAGTAGTATGGATGTCTAATAATCTTATTGCGCAAGTCAAAAATGCAAAATGTCAGAAACATTCCATTTTTAATTACGATTAAGATATATTTGATGAAAATGTCAAAAACTGTTAAAAAGGGGATTTTTCATATTTTGCTTGTTTCCGCAAAGTCTTTAGGCTTTTCTCTGCAGTTTATATTAGGAGCTATACAACTGCAAATTTTCAGTTCTGAAACCATATACAGTAGCATCTCAACCTTTTTTTGCCATTTTTACAGTTTGTAACCCGCCAATGCAAATAAAATGACGGGGACCACTGCTTTTCTTTATAGTTTACCTAGAGAAAGTGACATTATCATGTTTTATTTTCCTTTTAAGAACAAAGGAAAATGATGTTCTTTGAATCAGTTGGTAAGAAAAAGTCTGGAAATACCAACTTAGACTGTATGAAAGACAGCCACGACAAGCTTACCTCTGAGCTTGCAAATGCTTCATATTGTTCAAGTACTCTTCCAGCTTGAACTTTGAGAGAGTATCTTGTCCGTTGCAATGCGTTGGTTCTTTCTCATTCTTCTGAGTTTTTGGTGCAACAAAAAGCAGTGATCTTTATTTTTTCATAAAAAAATTTTCTAGACACTGAATCCTCAATGGATTCTACGTGTCGTCACAATACTTATTTGCCATGTTACAACACCAGTAAAGATATTCAGAAAAACACTAAACATCACTATTTTCCTTTGGCATCATTTTCGCTCACTGACTGGCGCAAACAAATGGTCATGACTGATACTGGTGGGTACCGTAGTAAGAAACCTCCCAAAGACTTGTGTAAGCACTATACAGGGAAAAACATTTCGTTGATAATATGTTCCGTTTCACTAAACACCTCGAAGTTTTAAAATTAACAGACATACCTGCAGCAACGGAGATATCTGTTGATTCTTGGTCAAATCTTTTTTTCTCTTTTTTGAATGGTCTCTGTCATAAGCGTGAGCAAATGTACATGAAATGCGCTTTTTATCTTAGTTGGCAAGCTCACACAACACTTCGCGTTTTTAGATGCTCACATTTTTTCTAAATTGTTGGTTGCATACGTACAATGTTGTAATCTACGCGATTAACTATAAAAGGTGGCATAGATTGCGTAATAAAAGTCTAAAAGTAAAAACCAAAAGGGTGACACAAGCAGAAAGTAGATATTTTTTTGGATTCCAGGAATTTAGTTGCACTTTTTTAACGCTGAGTTTTCAGGTAAACAAAACCGCGATTTATCCAATTTTTGCCTCTTGCTGCGATAATTTGCTATGACTTGACGAAATGCGCCATTTCATGAACATATTGACGTCACAGCTTTTCATATTATGGTTTGCTTGCATTTTTTGAGGTCGGAGCTTTTGCAACTACTTGCAGGAAAAGTGGAGCAGTTAATGCAAAATCAATTTTGTGACATCAGCACGTCGACTTTTAATTGTATTTGTTGAATGTACTTGTCAATATTTTGCCCATGTGTTTAAAACCAAATCGTTGTTAAACATTTTTACTGTTGGTCTCAGGCTTATTTTTTATAGTCGGAAAAGAATCCATTTCGTCAGCAGTTCCAAACAAAAAGGACCAAGTGCAAACATGTTACAGTGAGTAGTAAAAAAATTACTAATCGCTAGCATATACGTTTGCCCAAATGTTCGGTTTGGCCTATTTCTTATGCAACCATAAAATTATTTACCCTAACTTTTGCAGATACTTCAACCTTGGCACAAACAACAGCATTCTTATGTTAATGTATATTTGCACAAAACGAACAGCAAGCGGTGGTTCTAATAGTTTCTTGCTTAATAGATGCAGCAATGGCATTTCGAAATCCACACGTAAGCATCAGGTACCACAAGAAAAATGTCACACCGACACCAAGTTAGAAACCAAAAAAAGCTCTAACACTATGACCCATTACCCCCATCTTCTGGATGAAACGTAATTATAAGTTCACCGATGTCAACGTAAAGTTCTCATTCTGGCAATGCATCACTCTAGCTTTGTATTTGAAATGCCATGTCATATTAACCGGGTTTCATTTTATTGCAAAATTTATTCTTTCGGTACGCTGTTAAGTTTTATTTCGTTGTTATGTATGTTTATGCCAATGCACAGAACAGTTAATGGGTTTACGCACGCAAAAGGTTTGCTTCAAGATTATTTTAGTTGAACCTACGTGATGAATTCCCATCTGAGGTTTATTCCATAAGCACAAACAAGGAGATCTTACAAAGATGATCAGTTTTCTAGTGTACATGTTATACATGTTATTTGCGTGAAAGTACAAGTACGCATTACTTCCTGGTGTAAGCTTGCTCAACCTGGTTAATTTATGTTTATAACATTTCTTAGGTTCGTAAACTATGCGCTTGATTTACGTTCTTATTTAAACAACAATTCTAAAAAAGTTGATCTTTCTTCGTTGCTTTTTCAGTATTCCCAGTGAACACACAAGCTGTCAGAACAGAGGAAACTGTCAATAAGACACCAAAACAGGCTTTGACAGAACAATGAACTGCAGCAGATTATCTTACACCATCGCACAACGGTATTCTTTCATGCACATGCATGTCCACTCACTGCGATGCCCAGAGCTGATACAGCCGTGAAAGGTTTTCTTCCGCCTCAGCAAGCGCCGCGTCTAAGACTTCGTCCTGACAAGCAATATTATACAGTAGAGCTGCGAAAATGCATTTCTAACCATAAAAGCTGAATGTTCGCAGACGCAAAATTGCGGGAATGAACGTTGCCGCAACCGCATTCTTACACTTTGTTAAAGCAGAATTTTCCTTGAATAAAATTTAAAGAAATGAGGTTGAACATAATCTTTTAAACATTTGGCAGTAAAATCTGTTGTGCTGTATAATTTTTATTGTCTTCGCTGCTCTTAAAAAGTGTTTTTATTTTGTGAAGTTTTTCCGAGAAGGGGACTGCTGTACAACGTGCAGAAATTGTTTCCAGTGTAATTGGCAACGAATGTACCAATATTTATCAGGTCAAATATCGTTACTTGGCGCGACTTTGCTACTACTCAGTTTCCCCCCTCAGAGGCAAAACGACCAGCGTTGGCAATGATGTCTGTCTCAACACAAACCTACGCGTTTTATGCAGTAGGTCGTTAACAGCAAACAGTGACGTTATCAGCGCAGAGTCTAGCTCTCTATTTGTGGTTGATGTCTGCCATAACCTGAAAATATATTTATAATCTTTGTGTATGTTCAACGAAAACCTGGCCAAGTGTCAGAAAATAAGCAAAGAATGAGAACTGATCGAGAAAGCACTTGCTGAACACTCNTTTCGTAAGTTCTATTTGCTTTTTTGTATTATCAACGACTTCCCAAGCAACCGGGTCAATTTTCCCAGCAATATTTTGTAGATGAATGAAACGACGAACGAACAAAACAGTCAAAACAACACAAAGAAGGTAATCAATTAGTTTGTTTTCTTGACAGTTGCGTCGTTAACGATAGTGAAAGATCAATTTGGGTGACGTTTTCCTTTAATTTCTTAACCTGACACTTTATGGCAGCAAAAATTCCATGCAACGCACTTCTCTATGTTTTAGGTTCTACACGCAACCGTTAATATATGCATAAACCTTTTATGATTGTTTTATGCATTTGGTCAGTAGAGATAATAGGCCTATGAAGCATGCGATCTGCAGGTGCCTGGTAGCAGGTACGGATGCTTGCGGAGCAATGTAAAATTTGCCAAAATTAGAATATTAAAAGCAATGCGACTTGAGAAAATTAATGAAAATCGCTGTATGGAATCTTATAGTACGTACTGAAACGTGTGAAGTGGAAAAGAATAGAACAAAATACAACGTGCAAATGGTGATACGGCGACTAATTAATATACTTCTGACCTTAGAGAAATAAACTGGGCAGAGGTAATCACAAGACTTTCTAACAAAAGTCATAAAGTCATATTTACCATGTTCGGTCATAAAGTCATATTTATCATGTTTGGTCATAAAGTCATATTTTCAAACTAATTCAATAAGGAAACCATTAAAACAATCTCAAAATATCAGGTGAAACTACTTTACCGCTAGGTCTAAGCTCTTCCTGCAAATTGAACTCACTTGGGCATCCTGCGAACGATTCTTTTTACTTAAACATCATAAACTGAAACCTCGATGATTGCAACATTTATTCTACGTACAATTGTTAATTTGCGTTATCAGTATNTTTCGTGAACAGTGTGATAAAGGCACTGCACAGCGAACTTTATTAGCTAAACTGCCGTTATTTTACGAGCATGTAGGTGATCTAGCATATGACATCATACAGTATAGCATTTTGCGACACGCAAGATTTCGTTCAACTTCTGTTCAGTAGCGTAGCCAGCCCAAAAATTTTTTGGGGGGGGCAAACTGTTTGATTACAGGAAATGACATTATTTTGCTTAGAAAAATGCCTCTCAAAGTACAAAATGACTATATTTTCCAAACATTGGGGGGGAATGACCCCTTTGGCCCTCCCCTGACTACGCCTATGCTTCTGTATCTACTTCTGTTTCTCTTTCTGTTTCTGTTTCTCTTTTAACGAAGGAGTGTGTCAACTGTCATTTTGCGAAGTTAAAAATAGAAGTCATAATGCCAAAGTAAAATTGTCCAGTGCTACAAAGATCAAGGCCATTGGAAAAGAATGAGGAGTTTATAGCTACACGTAATGAGGAACTCTATTGGACAAGTATGCCGTTGCATTGTTAAGCACGAGAAGCGCTTTTTTATCAAACAGCATGTAGCAACAGGGAAGCACCAGAAAGGCATTGAATAACGAAATATTTCGTTTGGTCACATAAAGTCATATTTTCTGAAAAATAAAGTCATATTATCAAGTTTTTTAGGTCACTAAAAATGGCCCTAATGATTACTATCCTCTCAATGTAATTTCCATCCACTTTTAAACAATATGTAAGACCACTGGCATAATTTTGAACCGACATTGTGTTTTTCAATTTTATAAAAACTTTCAACATTGCCTTGATTGGATCTAACCATACGAAAACGGCGAAGACACAACATTTGTAAACAACACATCTATTGTGAGAGTTCAATGCCCTATTTCTACGTTTTGTTTTATAGAACACCTTTAGCTTGTGTGAGTAGCAGCGCTATTGAATGAAACTCTGACAAAAAGTTAATAAAACTAGTATATTTACTGACTGGAGGTAGAACGAGGGAATAATCAACACCTTCTTGCTCCGTGCTTCGCAAATGCGCTCTGAAAAAAATGATGAATCAGATTTGTGGCTGCAAATCATGCAGACAATGTGCACGCTTTGACGCTGAACGTCAAGCACATGAGTAACGAAAAGAGAGCTGCATAATAAAATCAATTTACAGGTTTTGGCAAATATTCATTTGATAAATTAGATTACGTACGCTGTTAGTTTCAAAAGCTCTAAATAACACAATTGCCTTTATGAACACAACTGGAAAGATATTTTACCTTAACCGGTCCAATTGTTGCAGTTTGGAAAGTTGTTCCCCGGCTTCTCTGATGGCTTTACTGATGTCATCATTCTGCACAGTTAAATTAAAAGCTAGATTTGTTTTCTGGTGTTATAGTGATGGAGAGTAGATCAAATTTTTCTTTCCTTTCCTTTTGATATCCCCGTCCAGCACATCGAAGATGTTGGAGAAATAAAATCTAATATTTTTTCAAAAATGTGTTCACGCGACATATTTCCTTACGCGAGATGGGTTTAAAGTATCAACAGTCGCAGTCTTCGCAAAAATTAATTGCACAAATATGATCTTCACGAAGCACGATAACGGCACTGGAATCGACACAATAACAAATTCAAAGAAACGTCGGCGCGTTTTTAGATTTAATTTTCAAAACTGCTTTTTTTCTCTGCTTTTCGTGTTTTCCAAGGACTTTTATTATCAATCTCGCAAGCAGAATAAATACAATGTTGCGGAGGTGTTCGCAAGACACACACAGAACACTTCAACACTTCACCTGCGGAAGCGTTCCTCGCGGCGATTCACTTTTACGAGCGTCCTTCGCTTTGCTCTTGTCCGCAACTCCCCTGCATACACATAAGCAAAATATTTTTCTTAACTTCTACGGACGTGGCGAATGTTTTGCAGTTTGCAAGTTATAAAACAAAGGCCCAGTTCATCATTCCGTGAATGGCCCCGTCAAGCGAATTTTTAAAAGGTTGAGTCTGAATTTTCGAGCCTGGCTCATGATGATTTTCAGCATCAAGGTATCGTGTATGCAGGCCCGTAACCAGGTGGGCGAAGCTCCCCCCTTGGAAAAATATGTTGGACGTTATTTTAAAAGTATTGGACATTATTTGGGCCACTCTCAGAAAACTCTTTGCCCCCCCTGGTGTCACAAGCTGGTTACGGGCCGGCCTGTATGTAGTCTTATACCTCACCTTGCTTCTGAAATCTTTTCCAGTTGAGATAGACGTTCTTGCGCTCTGTTGTAGGCTTTTTCGAGCACTGAGTCCTGAGGGAAAAGTAAAGTGACGCGGCTAATTTTAAACCTTCTTGCAAACAAATAAATAGCAATCGAAACTTATTGAGACCATGTAGACTAGTTCTGCCAAATTGTCACTGACTTGTGCTAAGGAATTTGACAGCACCGCTACCTCAGGACACCATTCTGGCCGCGTTTCGGGGCTCATTTTCTTGAGGTCTTCCACGCGCTTCATAATTCGTTTGCAAAGAACATCTCCTTGCTTGGAAAGAGTGAGGAATCGCCAGTGGTACTTGTCTGGTTGGCATATAGCATATATGTCTCTGGCTTCCGACGACCATTCGTCGTACTACATTTGAAGAAACAAAAATAATTTGCAAAATATTTGAAAAGATTTTGTTTTCAAAAACCTTTTTGGGGTAGCTTTGAAGAGTTGTATAACGAAAGTGAAGTGATGTATTTAACCAAGTGCATGCAATGGGAAGATAAGATGGTTTTAAACATAAACGTCCGTCTTAACTTAGCCTTTATCCGGACGCTAGACAACAAAAGTTATATTTTATCCTTTGCAGTAGCATTTTCTTCAGTCAGTTAAGTTCACCTTATCATTGCGATGTATCAGCAAAAAGTTGGGACTTCTTTCTACAGCATGGAGCAAGTGCTTGCGGTGCGATTTGTGAGCGTTGTTGACAGTGTGTTGCGCTTTCTCTTCGTCGGATAGTTTTCTGGAATGAAAGACAAGGTCAACGCGAAAATTGAAAAGGTTGAGTGAACAATTTGTTAAAATCATTAAAATGGTTTTTCCAACCCAGACAATTTCATGATTTTTTCGTATTCGTCTATTAACGAAGTACCTAGAAGATGTTAAATTCATGCTTACAATTTACCTTACTGTAGGAACATCGGGGTAATCGACAGTAGTGCGATCAGAATTTCAAAGGTTATGACCAGTTTTAAACCGCATATACTGTTGTTTTCATACACCGCTCTGGTCAGGAAAAACTTGAAATATTTTCGTGAACGTTAAGCGCTACAGACAAAAAACAAGACGCGATGAAAGGAGCGACTACTTCACGTACACGTATTCCAGTGCGCAGTTGTAGTGGTACTCGATATTGCTGTGCTCTCCAGTGCTTCTCATTCTTTTGCTGGATTTTGAGTAACTGAGAGGAGAGCTGGCCTGAAAGAGTTTTGCAGGAAGGTGTTGATAAGAAAGCAATTGCTTGTTTGTTAAATTGTTTACGAATTAGGTGAAATGTCATTGGTTTCACAAATGAAACAAATTTTGCGATGATTTCACAAACGAATTTAATGGTTTTCAGAAAAACACTGGGTTGATGGAAGAAATGACATAAAATATTGAAAAACAAGCTCTCTATGCACTCTCCACTGCACCTGGTCACATACGCTCTCTATGAAAAATAAATTTTCTTTTGGATAATAAAATGCAAAGCTTTCAACTTCAATAGGAAAGTAAGTAAAAAGGCCATGGAGAAAGAGTCAAAGTTATACCATCATAAACGTTTTATGAAACAAATGAACGTGATTGCCTTGCAGGTTTTCCGTTACACTTATTTCAACTATTAACTTTGCTTTGAGTCACAAGATATAGAACTGAGTAAAGCTTAACGCTTCCGCAAACTGGGCTCAGCGAGGTTTGCTCAAGATCAAATTTTCTTTGGCTGAAAAAAGGTGACAAGATCCTTCACGGGTCAAACCGTCTATAAACATTGAAAAACTACTTCACGTCATAAAACAAGCGACAGATCATAATTTCAGTTATACCATGTTCGGAAGAGCTCTTGGACTTTCAGTTTTTCGTTTTCTATGATCGGAGTGTTGCAGTGTTGGTAGAGGATTCGATGTGAAACCGGGTCTAAAGACACGAAATTTAAGAAACGCACTGCACGCTATAATAGATGTTTGGAGATGTCTGCAAACCAGTCTGGCAAAATTGCAGATGAATCATATGCGGAACGAGGACATCCAGCATGTGCGTAAAATTAGCTTGCAATCTGCCAAATTAAAACATCTTGACTTAAAAACAGGTCATAGCTTGGGCTTCTGAAATAGGTAAGGGTTAAGGGTAAAGAGTAAATAGATAAGGGTATATTCGAATACAATATTTTTCGACTAAAGTCAATTAAATTTTAGCAGATTTCCAAAGCCGAAATCAGTAACTTTCAACTGCGCAGTTTATCTTTGCACAGCTCTCTCATTTAAAATGTTGGCTACTGTTGCAAAAATGGAACTCAATAGTTAATAAGTTCTTCCTCAAAATAAAAAAAATTTAAACTTATTACACTCTTCGTCAGCTGAGGAACCTGTTTATCCTCATTGCATGTACGGTTTTCAAAAGCACTGACAGTGTAACTTTGGCAGCAACAAAATTTGAGCACACCACATATTCGTATTTAAGTTTGAGTCAATGCGTATGTAAATCCAAGCTTTGTTTTCAAGCACCGTAATCCGCCGTTTAGAAATTAAGGAACCATTTTGACATACAATATATCTCAATAAACAAATCTGAAACATATTCGTGCGAACTTACGCATAGCTATTCCACGTGGCAAGCAGTGCTTCCATCGGTGTAGGCTGTGCTGATACTGTGGGACTGCCAGTCATGGGTAAGAACTCTGATTGCTCTTTGTAGTTCTTGCAAACCTGCTGCCAGAGAAACAAAGGTATCAGACCACGCTGACTCTGCATCATTTTCTGCTGTTGGTTTTGCTGTTGGGAGTTTCCAACAGCGAACGGAAACGACTGCGCTGGGTTAGGAGTCGTCAGACGCGAGTTGGCACTGAAGCTTTTTTGGTGTGGCGGGGTTTTTCGACGGGGTTGCTCCGCTTGAATTGGGAAGGAGTGATTGGGGAAAGAACTAGGTTTATGTGGGTCATTAAGCTCTTGTACTCTAAGTGGAAGGTGGGGTGATGGGACATCGACTGAGCCAAACGCAGGCAAGCCGTAATTCCACGAGCCTTTGACGTCAGAAGACGTACAAGCGACGTCTTGCTGTGCACTGTTGGCTTCATACGTCTCGCGACCGTTTTTGGCAACGAAGCGCTGAGCAGCTTGCATGTGAGGATATGTTAGGCAGTTGCCGAACAGGTCGTACGGGTTCCAAGGTCTGTTATTGTGAGCGAAAATGCTCGGAAGAATGCCACCTGAAAAACTGAAACTTGACGGTGTTTCATTGATGGCAACAACACCGACATGTTTTCCTTGCACCGAATGGCTGTTGTTGGGTTGATCCTGTGAAGACGCGATTGCGGATCCTCTTCGAGAACCAAAAAAACTTTCGCGGAGATCGTTTGCAGAAATGTTCGCATTGTGATCTTTCTGCTCCAGTGAACCGTTGCTTGACCCGATACGAGGTACCGTCATATTGATCGGTTGTTCTTCGTCATACTGCGATTGCTGGCCACGGGAACAAATTGGCTGTTGCATTTCATTAGAATTGCTGTTAGGAGCCACATTGAGTCCGATGACATTTTTCTCTGCGGTGTTAAAGGGTTGTTTAGTGGCTCGAAAAGATTCCGATCCTTCTTGTATGTTATCGTTGGCAGCAGCTTTCTCCTGTTTGAAAAGCATTGGGTGATTAAGGCCTCAGTTGTATAAAGAAGCTCGTCATTTTGCTGTTGTTTTGTCAACGCAAACAGAAAAATTGTGGCAAATGCTCTGCTATTTACACGAACCTACCTTTACTTTGTCCCGGTGTTCGACGGTGTTCGCGTTAGTGGCGACACCATTCGGTTTACCAGTTGCATTCTTTCTTGCCGCTTGCTGTGCTGAAAGTTCCTTTTTAACGGCGCTGAACATCTTGTACTCGCCCTGTTTGCACAAAACCACCTGCAGAGGTTTGCTAGGGTGAAGTTGGTACGTGTCTCTCGCCATCATGAGAAACAATTGAAAGTCGTCATCGGCGTTTAACGAAAATTTGTTCGTTTCTGCGAAGACAAAAAGAATCGATTTTATTCGGCCCAACACACGTGAAACGTTGCTCAGAGACAAAGCAGCCGGCAGCTCCACCATCAAAGAAGCTCGAGGAACTCAACTGAGTCGCTTGTTGCCGACATAAATTTTAGTGCTGCAATTTTTTTCTTATGAGGTAGCATTTTCTTCATTCAGGTGGCCGACGTTGGTTTTATGCGTTGTTGTTTTTAGCATTTGACATGCTAAGATGGGTCACTTGTTCATTTGAAAGAGGTCAACCTCGTGATGATCAAGCAAGCCTTTCAAGTCTGGATCGAGGCTAAGAGGCAATACTAACAATACCAATGTCATTTTTCTTCGTTGAACACCTTTGCAGCTGAAGTCAACTTGCTTATTATACAAAAACAAAAACTTGGCTGTGCTGGAACGCTAAGTGTAGCTTAAATGAAATGCAAGTTGCTGTAAATTAGTAATTGATGTCCCTTTAAAGGCCTTATTTCAGACCCTGAGAGAATTGACTCTATTTAAAAGCAACCAGATAACAAAAAGCAAAACGTTACACGCAAAACTAGCCTTCTGCCCAAATGCTTGCAGAGATTAACTAATAGATGAATTCCCTGTCACTTGTCTATGTTATACATAGCTTTTCAGCAGGCAATGATTTACATTACTTGGATGCTTTCTTGTTATGCAAATAAACCACGTTATGCCATATTATAGATACCAAGGGTGATAAACCTCTAAATATGTTATACACAACGCAGAACCAATTTGGTGCGTTCTGTGGCAATGGTTTGTGATCTACTTGAATCCCCTCGGCTGGTTTCATTTATAAGAGTCATTATAACTGAAACATCGCCTCATTTTTCCGAAGTCATTAGCCTCTTTGAGATGAAAATTAATGCCAACGGGTAGAATCTGTGGTGGCACTGCAATTTTATGGAGCAAAGAGCCAAAACCAAAAGCGTTTATCAAGACAAAATTATCATTTGACTGAAGGTATGCTTAAATTCAACGACATTAAATTTTGTAAATGCGTAGTGGAGATGCTGTGGGTGATTTGCTCCAAGTGTTTGTTCCTCATCAGTACTGACTACGTGCACCAACCATCATCTACCTTGTGATGCGTTGTGCCCAAGTGTTTTTATACTTCTGTGTTCTTTTGAATTCCCTATGATATGGACTATATGCCTGAACCAAATCTTTAAAATTAAAATTAATTGAATTTGAAGCCCCAAAACTGAAAAACTGTTCTAATTTCCTGAACGTGCTTTTATGCAGCAATAGGGCACAACCACCGCACACAAGTTCAGTTGGCAAACTAATATCTACACAAGATCACAATTAACCACTGCGCCGACTGGAGTAGGTCCGGCAATCTAACGCACCCTAACTGGCACCTACGGTACAGTAGATCGTGTATCTGCTGTACAGCCAAAAAATGGAAGTTGTTCATTTGTTGTCAGTGAAAACGATGAATACTCACTGAGGCCGGACTTTATAAAAGAAAAGTAGTTATTTGCCTTTGCGATTGATGTCTCCTAAAAACATACCGCAGTTTAGAGCTCTGTAGAGTTTAAGACGATATAAAACGTTTCTATAGGTATTAAAGGCTCGGAAGCAGGGAAGCATATCAAAAAAATTCAAAACATATGAGATCAGAACTAAATTATAAGTTTATTTATCAAAAATCCATTCCTTATGTAATACAAAGGAATGCAAAAGAAAGACGGTGTGCTATAATTTGTAATATTTTTAAATGTGGCAAATACTGTAAGTTAAATTGATCAAAATTAATTTTACCTTCTGCTTTCAATAACTACCTTTAACCTCTCATGTGCCTGACGCATTGCTCAAAAAGGCAAGTAACGTTTATTAAAGCAGTAAAGGATCATGACGCTCATGGGCTTTTCCACACGGAATATTCAGTTTTTGACAGCTTTATTTTTGCAAATGTTTGTCAAAGAACATTTTTTACTCCAACTTTTCCAAGTCAGAAATTTATTTTCATTACCGAACGTAACAACATCATAACAATACAAGTTTGAAAGGAAATAGTCGAAACACTTTTCAGTTAAAATTCACAAATCATGAAAATAATACAAGGAATAGCGATTAGCTTTGAAGTGTACAGTTTCAGGCATAAACCCGGTTCGCAGATACGATAGCATTTCAGCAATTTAGAAGAGAGAGAAATGAGTTTGAAAGAGCTCTGAGTAGTTTATCTAAATGCCGCATCAGGCCTTCTGTCCTCACTAAAAAAGAATGGCACATGTTAAACTGGTCAAACTTGGCAAAAACCTAAAAAGGCATGAAGTTTGCTGACCAAGTCAAATTACTTAGATACTTTACTAAAGGATGACAATGACATTCAGAGACAAGTAAAAAACATTTTATTGTGCCGCAAACAAATGCAAAGGCACCTTTTCTCACCAATGCTGTTTCCCCTTATCTTGTGTCCATGTGTGCCAATGCACGCCAGACAGCTGTGATGCAAGTACACACATCACGGTGCGACTTTGTGTTGCCTACAACAACGCTTTATCGTGTTTTACATTACATCCCAAGGAATGTAAGTGTTCGCCTACATCAAGTAACCATTTGATGCTTTGATAAAAAACAATTTGTATGCTTTTGTTCAATGATGTGCATCTTCATCTAACTTTTTGAACGTTTACTGCAATTATCTGATGCCTCTTACAAACCTCCGTTTGTCGCCAATGCTGTAAAGCTTCAGTGCGAGAATGACCAATTTACTGCCTTGTTTCAGTGTCTCTTCACCTTCAGCATTGTCAGTTTGTGTCACCTAGGCCTAATACCTATCTTGCGATGTGTTGAGTTTAAGCATTTTTTATCCTTGTGTTCATTGACTAACCCCTGTTATATGGACCGTGCATCTGAGCCAAACGAATATTGTTAATAAAAATAAAACGAATGGCGCATCAGCTTGTACATATAAAAATCCGGAAAAAACAAATGCGAGAAGACAGATTGTGAAGGTAAAACTAAGTTAAACGACTTGTCCGTTTAGTCTTGCTGAATGAAGGTAGTGCCACACGTTTGAACAGATCTCAGTGGCAAGTTTCCTCCACGGCAATTACTTATAATCTTCCAAAACCTCTCGTCTAGTACTGTATGTGCTGAGAGCGCTGATAAGGTCTAAAATACTCATCTCCTTTAAATGCTTTGGAAAGTAGCGGCTAAAATTACCATTAATAAGATTTGATTTACTTGACATTAATCGTCAAATAAATTTTTGGGGATTGATGTATTATTGATTTTCCATAGTCTCTACTCTATGATGAGGTAAAATCTGCCTAATCAATCAGGTTCTTACAGTAACTGAGCTGCGCTAAGGTTTTGCTGAATTACTTACCCAAAAGGAAAGATCTCTTGATTTACGTATGCATTGGTCCCGATTTCAGCGTTAGTTAAATCAGGTTTTGATTTTCCAGGGCGCCGAATTGTCAGGTATAGTTATAGCCATTGGTGTAACATACATGCACAAGGAGAACTTTTACCATTCAACTTTTTCACAAGACGCAAAAGAATTCTGAAGCAGGTCTTACCTTCAGCGACAATTTCGATTTCTGGGGGAGGTTCATCGTTATAAACGTCCTTCCATATCTTTCGCACGTCATCCGAGCTGCTACTGCTGCACAGCATGCTGACTTTGGCCCGGCACAGCTCGCCCAGTCCGCTAAAGCAGGCCGCAAACTTGGCATTTTCAGTCATCCTGCAGTTAACTTATTGCAAATCATCGAGAAAAGACAGCTTGTAAGCCTTGGATCGGAAGAATAATTTGCGATTGAAGACACCAAAAGCTAATTTTCTTCCTCAGTTTCCTAGCTAGTATCACAAACCACGGTTTTCTAAAAATAAAAAAACTAAGCTAGGTCTCCTGCCTGCTCATGGATTTCTGGGAAATGCAGTGAAGATTTTGGACTGACACTCGTTAAGTGATGGATGGTTTCATGCACGTATGGCCTAGTTTTCACATCCCAAGGTACAGTACACAATACTGTTTCGGAAAACCAAAATTGACTTCATGTTCGGAGAGGTTGACGTGATAACTTTGCTAAATCACTCCTAAACATTCTTTTTGTGCTATTACGCAAAACGCTTCTAACTTCTGCTTTTAATAGTTAAACTAAGCGTGCGTGCGACACCGCTGCAGTAATAGCCGATACGCTGAACTGCAGTTACTAGCACGTGTATTGTATTGTATTGTTTCGCCACTATATGACAATTTAACGGCCAAAGAAAAACAACATTCAGAACATTTGAGAAATTACCATTCTCTTAGCAATGGCATAGCGAAAGATCTTGCGATCACCTGGTCTAACTGCACCATTCATGTTATGTGACTTTCAGACAAAAACAAAACCCTCAGCTACTGAATAAACACCTTAGGTTTGATGTACTGTGGTCTTTAGTCCTTGCTGAAGGCGCTCCATCAATCTTCCCGTGTTTTTTTTTCATCCACCGCTGCTAGCTCCTTCCACCTGCGACCAAAGCCCAAAGAGGCGGTCTGCTTTCTAAACCCGAGCAATGCACGCCCTCGACAGAGAATTTTTTTTGCTTATTTAATGGCGGGCGGCAAGTGGCATAGCACTGATTATTGCTGCTTGGCCTACATCTTTTGTGTGGCTTCGGCCGAAAAGCGAGTAGATCTCCTTCCAGCGCCCGGCCAAGCTTAGTCCAGCGTCGTCGCGTTAATTAGAAAGCACGAAGCGTTCAAGATTCATTGTTGCTGGCCTAGTTTCGCACCGCGGCCGAGTCACCCGGCCTGGCATTTATTTGTCAAGCGCAATCAGCTGGCCATTCTCTGCCGGCCATGCATCCCAAGGCGACGCTGTGAGGCACTCAGCCTTTGCATGTGGGCTTCCTGTGTCACATCTGTTCGTTTCTTTGCTGATTACCTTGTCCTCGTGCAGCTGCTTTAAATCGATATTAGACGATGAAAGCGGTCAGGGTAAGCAGCACGGATCACCATCCCTTGTCATGACCACTGACCTTCGAGATAAATTGCAGCAGCGACAAATTCACGCAACCATGAAATATTCAATTAAATGCAAGCGTTTAGGGGAGTGGAGGAATGTGTCACTATTGTGCTTTTCACCCTAACTTAAGTTGTAAAAGCGAAACACAATTCAACAGGTTTTGAATTGTTTCAAGAAGATTTCGTTAAGGTTACTTCCAGAATGCTTGTTTTAACTTAAATATGAAACATTGCTGATGAAGACTTAACAAAAAAGACGAACTCCTTTTAAACGACAACCTTGATCTAGTGCTTTCTAAGACTATGATAAGTTGGCACGTTAGCTCAAACACCGGCTGTGGTCAAACACCTTTTGTCCTTTTTACAGCGATGAAGGATAACAAATCCTGCTAATGAGCAGTTATCACCCTGACGGCTGACGCAACTTTTTTCTGCGAACCACCTCAGTAAATCAAATAGAAATAAATAAAAGGAAAGAATTTTACCGACTTTTGTTCATGTCTAGGCACGCTTTGGCTGGTAGCCTGGTTTCTGACGGGATAGCAGTATGCAGTGTGCAATTTAAATGGATCCACGGCTGTCAACTTGTTTCATGGCGACTCTTCAAAACAGCAAGCACAATGATACTTCACACCGAGGATAAACATGCAAATTTTCATCCACTGATCACTTCTCAGAGAGTTTTCTCATGTTACTTGCAGTCGTAAACACTACAATATGTTTATGTGATTTGAAACGTGAATTTTTCTTTATTTGTTATGTTTTTCTTCATCCAACAGTGTCGTTGCAGAAATTTACGAAGATTATTCAAAAGAAAATATCTTGGACGAAATTTAAACGTTGATAACCTGTGCATTGAAGTAATATTTGAATAATAAACTTTTTCAATACCCGAAAAAAGATTCAGATTATGTTTGACATACCTTTCTACCACCTTAATGCAGAATGAAAAGGGGGTTGACGAAATGCAGTCATGCGCTTCTTTTTTTACAATCTCCAGTAGAACTCCATTCTTTCTGTTAAATATATGAAAAAATTTCCCCGGGTTGAAACGTAATCCTCCTCAAAAGCGTGAAAATATCTCATCGGAACAGCAGGAAAAGTACGACTTTGTAAATTCATAGCTGGCATTGTGTTATGCTTTTATGAAGTAGCCTTGTATATATATAAAATGCTCATTTATTCGCATGATACATTTAAGCAGCGGTTTGCATAGTTTAGTTAAATAATGATCATTAACAAACCCAGAATTGCTTAAATATTCACGTTGCACTGTTAGCTTTTGTAGATATTGAAAAATATAGATGTTTTGTATCAATCGATATTTTTGCTAGCATAGACACTTGTTGAGGATTGTCGATGATACGCAAAAAAAGAAGCAGAAATGGGTATCAATAGGATCTACCGGAAAAATTCAAGTTTCATTTTTTAAAGTAAATTCACAGTCAACGCATTTTTCAAGAATGCTGTTTCAAACCATGCCCTGGGTATAAGTCTTTCGGATATTATTTCAAAACGCTTTCTTACAGATTGCAACAAATGCGTTCACCTGGCACCCATAAAAAGAACTTCGTTTGTGTTGACAACAAAACTGTTTAAGGGGAGAAAACTGGAAACTTTGAATTACAGAAATGTAAGAACTAATAAATATCTTTTGATGGATGGTGTAAACCGCATTAAAAGGTTATTTCTCGGTTTTGATTTGCATATGCAGCCGATATTCATTGGGGTAATAGGTATTTATATGTTGTAAAAATAACAAGTTCGGATAGTCATTCCTTCCCGTTCTACAAAATGGAGAAAATCTTTATTTATTTATTTGTTTATGTTCTGCAGCTGAGCTGGTCTATAAACGTGTTTTCATTTTTTTCTAAACAATTCTTTCGGAAGGCAAACAACACATATCTTTAGCTTGACGCACCTCAATAAACAGTTGTAACACTCACATATCTTGTGCACGATTTCCATCTGTAACCACATTTTTGACTCGTGTCTTCCGATCTTGTTCGTGTTCGTCGAAACAGGAACATACCTACAAGTAAAATCTTTGTTTTTGTTTGTGATGAACAGGGAAAGGTTGTAAAAACATAAAAAATTACATATCAAAGAACTATCTGTTTCATGTATATTCGCAAGCGAAATCTTTCAAAGGTGATTGAATTCAAAATGCAGGAGAAAGAATCTTGGAAGTCCCGCAAATCACATAAGTGCGCTTAAGCCATTGTTTTTCAGTTTTTGCGGCTTTGATTCTCCAAATAAAATGTTCTGTAAAAATCTGTATTTTAACTACAACAACATCTTTCAATTTTTTGTAGGTGCCCAGACAATGCAACCAACTTAATGCGGCGTGGACACTCAACACTTCAGCACGATAACAGCAGTACGACATTGTTTTACATCAGAAAAGCTGCGCTTTTCAAAGTAACTTTTCTTTGACTTCCGTTTCTCAGTTCGGGAATATCGCTGACGCTTTATGAGCTTAATGCAAAACACTTGTCAAGTTCCGTGGAAAATTGCACCTTCAGTTTCTGAAGCAGGATGTAAACCTGATGGTTAGCGCCAGACCACCAAACAGTCAGATGTGCATTCATAAAAGCGCGCTCGGGCATGAAGCCTGCTGGTGTAATTAGCGTTAACGTGGTTTGCAAAAGCAGTTCCTGGAATCCCAACAGCAGTTCAGTTCCTGTTTCAATCAAGCTTTGAGTTTCCACTCTGGTTTTAGGAAAAGCATTACTTCGTTGAAATAATCGAAACATTTTTTGTTTTTTGAATTTTCATACGCTAAATATTCATGCACGAATTCTAAATGATGTATAGCGGTATCTGAGAAAATAAGCTGCATGACTGACAATTTCCTTCGATTTGTGTTAATTGATGCAGGCTTGACGTTTACAAATAACTTTTTCTGTTGGTTTGGTGGTTGCATTTTGAAGCATTTTGAAGGTGTTGTTTCAACCACATTGCCATCACCCTGCGCAGAGTCAGATGGCATAAACAAAACGTCACGGCCAAACTGAGGTACATCTGTTACCAAGATGTGCATTCAGTGACACGGAAACGATAGAAAAATGTCGGCTGTTGCAAGCAGCATACCCGATAACGACAAGCTTTCTTTGTCCAACGACCTGCGGTGGGCGAACGCGTCGCGGAAAGAAGATGCAGCTGGCGATTAAAGCGCTCTCGCTTCGATGCGCAGAGGTCCCCCCTCTCTTTCCAAACAAAGAAGCCCGAAATCTGGGACGGCAAGGCTCGGCGACGCGTCGCTTGCATTTACGATTAACCGCTTTATTTATTTCGCGACAGCGCGCGCGGCTCGGTCGAGAGCGTTCTAAACGCCGAGCTGCGCGAAGCATCTCGCGCGTTGACACGCCCTGCGTGCCAAGATATTTGAAGTTTCGCCCGCAAATCGCCTGCGCGGGAGCAAGATGCGTTTTACGAGATCTTCTCTGGTGTCTCTGACGTAAGCGTCCTCCGCCTGACCTTGTCTCGTCGCTGATGGTCGACGTCACTTCATCGTCGTTGCTTATTCAAAAGCGGCTCCGATCATAAGTGCTCCGTGCCGGTCGCGTTAATTGCTAGCTGCCTTCTTCCGCCCTGCCTTCTGCAAATCTCTGACGAGTAATCGCATTGACGCGGCCGCGCGCCTTTTCCACGACATATGTTCGTTAAAAATAGCTGTCCCAGTCAGTGACTTGCGAGTAAGAGGATCAAAGAAGGACCAGAGCTGCGGACATGAGCTAGATTTGCGGCAGGTCGACCTGTGTTGGTTAAAATGCGATTTCAAATAGACATGAAGAAATTGCAAATGCACTCAAAAGTTTATAACTAAGTTCATAAATCAGTGAAAGGAAATGAAAAAGTTTTTGTCATTCTTGTGGTACATGAAAAAGTCTAACCACGTTAAAAACATTTCAAAACGGATCAAACGTTTTGCCAATGTTCTTATAGGGGCCGCACAACACGCCATGGTTTGCGCTGCAGTTCTGATTCAAAAAAGTTGAAAGTTAACTGCGAGTGTGTATTCATACGATACGAGGAACAATCAAAACTAGGAGATTTGTGTTACCGAAGGCTCATACAAACTCATGTAACAAAATGCTGAAGCACAGTGCAATAGAAACCTCTTCACAAATTTATTAGATTTTAAAAGTTAGTTGAAGTTGTGGGACTTTAAAATTTTTGGAACATTTCACAGCTCGCTAAAAATTTTTCGGGAATTAAAGACTTGTCGACATTCTTCCTTTGCCATGTTTGCGTACATTAACCCAGTTCACTGACCCTGTATTGCTGTTACAACTTAAGTAGTTCCTTCATGTGGTTTCGTTGTCGTTTCTTACTTAATTTGTGTTTTGCAACATTCACTACATAGGCTATTGGTTGGACTTTCCGCATTACCCTCGTATAATGTAGTGGGGCATAGTTGATCTCCAATTGCATTACAAAAATTGCAAATCGTGTATCTACCGAGCAGTATGCGATTTATGTTCGTGTTCGCAAGACATCACATCGACTGAAAATCTAATTCCGTGCGATTGATTGCACGCCTCATTCTTAGCCTGCGTAATTTTGCGACGTACATTGCAAAGCTGTACTAATCCCAACTATTCGTGGCACAATTCCATCACCAGCTGCCACCCTATATCTATAATATACGTGAAACCTATCAAAAAACTTCGAGCCAATCTTAAGGTAATTCCTCTGGCAGCGAAATTTTGGGTGCATTTACGGTTTGTTAACAACACAACTCCATTAATCGTATAAATGCTTTACGCGTATGCAGCCTTATAATCAAGACTAAAAGACTTGTTCGCTTTGCCCTTCAATTAGATTCGACTTGAGGAGGACTGGAGCCTAAATTGCCCCTGGACATTCATAGCCTTCCACATACTGTACGTGTTATGAATGCTCCATCTGGACTTCATCATAGCGGCATACAGCGGTGCAAGCGGTATCTGTATTAAAGTAACGGTGTTAGCGCCATCATGCGTGTGTTCTGCGCTAGCCCCACTTCGTCTATGTTTGTGTTCTTCAGGTACGTGTACGTTCCTTGTTAGCGCCATTTGTGTGTGAGCGAGCTATTTTTTCTTGTGTGTAGGTGTGAAGTCGTTATACGTTGTATAAACATTCCATAGCGTGAAAAAGTAACTTCCAATATCTTTGTTTTCGATTTGTGCAAAACCATCCTGATACTACTATCTGGGCAATCTCGTTGAAGATAGCGTCGACTTGAAAGTTACCGCCCGTTTCCATCGACGTGATTTGATAGCACTGGTCCTAGGGTGATGAGGTAATGAAGCTCTCGCAAGATTTTGGAACATGAAATTTCGGAAACAATGAGAATGCTATGAAGCATTGCAAAATCAGCGAAACACTTTGGCGGACTACGAAATAAAACGTTTGTCAGTTGGATTGCTTTCCAATTGGCAAGCATTATAAGAAACTAACTCAAGTCCTAAGTAAATACACAAATTGGTTCTTTAACACGCTATACTGGCTTTGTGCCTCCAGTTGTAGGGCTTTACAAATGGTCCCCGAGTATTCATCTTGAAAAACCTTGTACCTTGGACTGCGCAGATGCTTTAGTGAAATTTGAAATAGTTGCAATTCATTGGTACAAAACAGTATACAGTATGTTTTGTTCATGTTCCTGCTCTTTATCGCTGTGTGCCTGTTTGAAAAGAAATCAACCACCGTTTTCTAATTCTTCGGTCTGGAACCCAGTTTACCACTTGAGAGGCGACAGATCTACCGCTGCTCTGTTCAACTAGCTTAAATTCTTTGTACGTTAAAAGTAAAGCGTTTCATTTTGCGTCATATAGTAACAAAGTTTCAGAAATTGTTGGTGCATGACCGCATTAAAGTGTTTCGCAGATGTTCCTCAATTTTATAAGAAAGCTTACCTTGATTTTGTTGCAGACGTTTGTGGCTAGATCATGAGCATATGATGGCAAGACTTCGATCGATCGACTTGATGGACTTGTTCTTGATTTGATTGTTTGTTTTCCTTGATTGCGCTTCAAGCTTAAGACTTTTTATTTGCCCATATTGCCAGTTTGTCCTCTGAATATTTGTTTTGCACTACACTTCACTATTTTAGCGTATAAATCTCAGAACTTTACTTTTTTTGTTCCATGTAAATAAACCACCGATACATGAAGCTTACACCGTAACTTTTGTTGAACAACCGAATTTTCACTCTCTGAATATCTGTGAAGATATATGGTACAACCAGCTTGGCGCACAAATTACTATTCACAGCCATGATCTTCCCGCGCACGAGATAACATTTTTTGTTTCCCTTTTGCATTGAACGTTGATGTGTTTTGATTATCGCGGCCAGCCTACTGGAGTTTTGGTTCTCGTCAGTCACAGCGTTTCAAATGCGCCCGCTGAGGTTTGGTTGCCATCGTTACTAAATACTGTACAAGCTTAGCTTACGCATTCTGCAGTTAAGGCGTGTTGTTTCTAGATAAACTGGAAGCGCCGTTTTGACAGTAGTTGCATTTATCTGAAAATGAATTCTATTGTGTAAATCATTGTAGCTTGCGTTGAGTTTTATTAAGTTCATGTAACTTTTGCAGTAAGTTTTGAAGTTGCAGCGAATACTTTCAGTTGAGTAAGACGTAATTTCCAGTTTTAATTGTCGCAATTGGTGTTGTGCTATGTTTTACTACAGTCTTAAGGTTGTTTACTTTCTCTGACCTTGCCTTAGTCTTTCAACGTTTCACACCTGTTACATTGCTTGTAGATTTAAAGCCTGAGGATGCGTAGTGTTACATGAAATCGATTTCCTATTAAAAATTTGTGATTGATTCCTTGTTTGTTTCCCCTGCGGAGTGAAGTTACTTGAACTTTACTTTTGTTACAGAATATACGTCAGTGAATTTCGTGACATGATTAATGTGAGCTTTGTGCAGTTAGTGATTAACCCAAACAATGAAAGCACCTTAATTACCAGAATCATGCAAAACACAAATCGAAGATATATTTACCGAAGTTGCGAAGGGCATGGTTGGAAGAAAATATTTAGTATAGTCTACATTATAAGTGTCTTTTCAGTTTTTCGCAGCGTACCTAAGGCGCAGATATGCAGAGATGGACGTCAGCAAATCATTGGAGACTTTCAAAACGTGCGAAGTTAACATAATGAGCAAATATTTCTGGATTTCACAGAAAATCAGTGGAAAGCAGATAGAGTGGTTAGTGGTCATAACACGATTCTATTGTATACTGACGCGCTTGAGAAAACTTTACGCTTATATTTCCAGCAGATAGATGTATTATATGTTACTTGCAAATTGGGTAAACAATATTTTGAGCGTTGCAGCAAAATGGTGACTGTGGATGTTGCAGAAATGTACTGACAAGTATTACAACTGCTCACACAAGCAACAAGTTCTTCATCAATTTTCCACCACAGCTGCTGTAAGCTACAGTTAAGGAATTCAACTTGGAGATCTTTAATAGAAATTAATCAACTCAAAGCACATTCAGATGAACGTCTGATTTGTCGATGCAAGTGTGATTGCTGTTTTAAAATTATTTTGCCCATACGTTAAAACATTTTGCAAAATAAATAATTCTCAATTTAATCATTTCTGGCTATCACAACACTACATTTGTTGCGCATGACAAAGTTAAAAAATGCACAGCGTTTTACTTTGACTTGACACAACAAAGCGGCATCAAAAAAGGCAAGATATGTTTTGTATAGGAATATGTAACAGGAATCCGATCATCCATTCATTAGTTTGATGACGTAAAGGAATTGCAAGTGCTAGATATTAAGATGTTGAAAAGTTTGGAACAAATTTTTTGACATTTTATTTCGCAAATGGTAGTTTTTGCTGTTATTAGAGCACGGTTTCTCTGAATAAATTGTTCTTGGAAAAAAAATGTAAACATACACATTCTTCTTCCATTCACATAAAATGTAAATCCTCTCAAACAATATGCTCGTTCATAAAGAAACATCCTGGCTCAATTAATGATTTATGATACATCACTAAGCTTCTTGAACACATGACATATTTAAAAAACGTAAGAACAGCGTTTTTCAACTTTGCAGTCAATTTATCTCTCTTCCTCCTAGAACACATAGTTGTTGCTATATACTGGTTCAGGAGCAGCCCCAGAAACCACAAAAGATTCTCTTTTTGTTGTAAAAGATGCTGAAACAAAGTTCTTAGCCGAGAGTGATTGTTTGACATGACGCCTGCAAAATATAAAACACGTCTATAAACCTTCTATTTCACACATTAGATTTCTTTTATATTTCTCTCATTGGTTGAGTCTCTAAGATGCCCAAAGATGCAGGAAAATGTGTGTTTTTCGAAAATGTATGTTTTTCGGTGCAGGAAAATGTAAGTCAATTGGTCTGCAAGCAACAGAACAATTTATACTCTTGGAAAAAGTTAAAGCTGTTTATTCGCGATTTTGTTGCCAAATATTTTCGAATGTTCATTTGTGCATACTTGAAAACTATTTCCTTTTTCATATACTGTAATTATGTTGTCTGATGGGCATTGCCATAATTGCCATGAATGCCCATGGGAGATTTTTCTCTTTCCCATTCCACGGCAGCTTGTGAATGTCCCATCCTATTGGACATACACGTAGTCAGGAGGGACAAAGGAGCCATGACCCCCACATTTCTAGTATATCTCGTTATTTTGTGCTTCGAGAGGATGTGTCCCACACCAAACACTGTTGCTCGGTTAAAGTCGAAAATATTTGGCCCCTCCCAAAATTTTGGGCTGGTTACGCTACTTCCATTGGATCCCTACAAAACTAGTAACACGAAGTACTTTATGTCATACTCATATATAATGTGTAGAATCTACAGCGACGGATTTGAAATACCACAAAGCTGCGAATAGGGGCAAATGAAAATTGGGTGATATTTTGTATAGCCATCTAATAAAAGGCCCCAAAACCTTTTTCCGGGTGTTTATCATCACTACGCCATGGCACAGAGCGTGTAAATACTTATTGTGCTATGACATTTCAAGCTTACTTTCCCTTCCCATAGAATTCCCATTAGGATTCCATTAGATTCCCATACGGACAAGCTGGGTACCTGCATTTTACTTTTATGGACCCCATTTCGTTTTTTCAGTTTCTGAAGAAGTTTTGCAATGATCAAGATCCAAAATGTGGGTATAGTATCCCAATTTGATGATCTGTTGCAGCATAAAATCTTCACAAAGGAAAGATCGATTGCATTTTGCATGACATTGCCTATGTCACGAACGTGTTTGTAAGCATCGTTTATGACGCAACACCTTTCAGAACGTTTTGCAGTGTACCTTGTTATAATACGACGTTTTCACTCAAAAAAAATGAACATATCTATCAACTAAAGTCGCTCTGTTCTACTTTGGTAGTAAAGGTTGGAAAATCGCTCGCATTTTCCAACCTCTGACCAAAATAGCCGGAAAACACAATCTTATCGCATCTTCTAAAACTTGCAGAGACGGAAACAGTTTAGAAAGTATAAGTATTTGTGCAATATAAGACTTGTGCCATACAACGATGACATTAGTCACCCAGCTAAATCAAGCAGTCACTGTTCTTGAAACTCTATATCACATTTGTCTTATTGCATCTACAGTTTGGTTATAGGATACACCAAAACCTCAACAAGTAACGATATCCGCCTGAGCGAGTGCCCCCAAAGGTATTTTTTGAACAAAATATGTAGATTGGCTGAAACATGATGGTCAACTTGCAGGTCAAATACTAGTGTCTACAATCTATTCTCTTTGCAGGCGTGTTGTTGTGTTCAGTGAGCAGAAGAAACAGGTAAAAAGACAATTTTATGAATTTTTTGATTTTTGCATTTTACGAACTCAAGCCAGATGTTGATGTGCTCTATAAGTTTTTTTTGCTTTCTGATATTAAGGGAAAAGTCAAACCCTATTATTATTTTCGTGTTGGTCTCATCGTGCTGGAGACGCCCTGTACAAACAGCTGTTCTTTCTAATCAGGCGAAGATGTTTATGCCTTTGCCTTGATGCGGTTTAACGCTTTTAGTCTGCTCAAGTCATTGCAAACTAATTTACCAAAAAATGCTAAGATTCAGGCGAGGAATGTAATGAAATCTTATGATGATAAAAAAATTATGGGAATGGGATTTTATATATGATATAAAAAATACACTCTAGCTATAATTATCTTCTAGAGCAGGGGCGTGCAACTGTTTATCGCAATGGGCCACAATGTACAATTGTAATGATGCTGAGGGCCAGACATTCAAACAACACATAAATTTTTATAA
>JGI24159J19872_10001189_pt1 | contig 27845 bp, 26 predicted proteins | sample Ectturendosymbi4_FD_19872 | JGI IMG/M metagenome (IMG submission 19872)
AAACGAGGGCTCAGGGTCGTTTGGCCAAAAACGAGGGCTCAGGGTCGTTTGGCCAAAAAACACCTGTTTTTGTTGCAATACCCGCTTACTGGCAACTGAATAACGCCGAGCGCTCTTTCGCACCATGAGATCCGCAAAGCGAATAAATTTCACCGGAAAGCCGTCGCAAAATCGCAGGTCCACGCGCACTTCCGGCTTGAACGCGATCTGAATTTTATACAAGAGCAAATGCCAAAATCTCCACGTGCTTTGAAGCGTGACCGTTCAGAAGTCACGCGCAGATCGAAGGATTTCATCAACGACTGAATTTTACTCACTGACTTATCATCGGGTAACGAGCCCACGGGCCAAGATGCAATGTTATCTACAGATAGTTAATTAGGGCCAATCGCTTGAGTGCAGACGGAATTTACTGGCGCATTCAACCAAAAGTGATTTTCCGGGTGGTTTGCAGTAGTTCGCGTGTACGGGAAGGAACTAAAACAATAAGCTTTTCCGCGTTCGTTCCACTTGCGGCCGTGGCCTGGCTGATGAGGTGGCGTTAAATAGAAGGAAAGTATAGTAACGGAATTGTTAGTTTGTCTGAGTTATCAGGATGAATGGAGTCGGAGGTTATGACAACCTTCCTCCGTCAAGAACCTCGGTCAGGAGAGGCCCGACCGATGCATTTGGCAATTACGGCGGCCCGACTGGGAGCCGCTTCAAGCGAAAGCTACAACAGCAAGCGGACGACGGCTACGACGCGGGTCAGGAGAAAAGGCCATGTGACGGAGGCAAGGAGCCAATAAGAAAGCGACAAGTCAACAAGGACATGGCTAATAATGCGGTGAACGCTTCCGACGCCATTGTAGAACAGTAAAAACGACGATTGCTAAAAAGCTTCCACGCAGCAGGGAACCGGGGTCGTGCGCGCGATCTAACAACGACGCGGCGGAAAATGCGATTGTGACGTCGTCGACGCCGAACAAAAGAAACGCGACAAGGAACACGTCACCGAACAAAAAAAGCGCTAAAAAGGAACAAGAGCAGCTGCTGCACCGACGCCAGGCCCCTTTTTGTGCCCAAGCCGCTTCCTGGCCAAGTCGTGTTGCGTCGGATTTCGGTTCCATTCAGGTGAGCTGTGCTCGAGCTCGCCAAGTGGAAAGCAGCCACCTCACTTCGGGAGTCTGAACCAACCAAACGTATGTATTGGCATTGAGGGCAAGGTTCCAGATTCGGGCCGCACTTCGCAGACGTCGGCTTCTTCGCGACACGGTTTCGCCGAGTATAGAATCGCACGCGAGTACGAAAACCGACTTGCGAGCGCGATATCGTCACATCCCGCCGAGCCGCGCGACGTCACGCCGCGTCACAATCGACAACTGAAAGCAGGCGGCCAGTGCTTTGAGCTGTCGCGTGGCTTGCACGGGCGAAGGCAAACGAGCACGGCAGGTTTTAATTGCTACGTTCTGTTTTAAGTCCGAGGCGTATGCGGCAGCGACGGAGCAAGGCGCTCTGTGATTGGAGCGTTCTACCGATGCGTGGCGATCGGACGTTTTCTTTTCTTTTTGAAGCAGCAGCACCTGCAAAATAAAGCAGAAGCGCTGGAACTTATCCTGCAGCGGACACATCGGCTTATCTGGTTAATTGGGGACCGTGTCAAAAAGCATTGTGCTGTCACAATGAAGCAAATGCGCCTGACGACCTTCATCCCTTCGTTCAACTGAGGCTCGGACCCTACGTAACAAACGACACGAATCACTGCGCTGAGCAATCGCACCGTGCACTGCCGTGTGGAAGCACAGATAACGTAGAAAGCACCGAAACCCTGCCAAGGGTCGAATGACAAACTCGTTCGATCATATCCGATAGAGGCGCGATAGTAAATCGAATGCTATCACCAACAGTCAACAGATAGCCCGACGCGTCAGACCTCAGCGATGAATCATCAACGTATAAGCAGCAATGCACCTTCCGCTTTTGAAGTCTTGGACCCAGGTCATTTTTACGAATCTTGTACCGTTAAGTGTTAACGCCAACTGTCTGCACAACGAACAATCTCGCTCCTTTGCCATAAACATGGTGAAAGACATCGTAAATATCCGCTCTAAACGTTCTGTTTTCACGAGCGTGTGGCACAGTCTAAACACCGAGCCAAACGAAGATTGAGATTGTGCGCATGCGCCAAACCATCTAATTCGTAGACCGTTTTCGATGGTCTGTCATTCGTACTTTGCGTGACCTCGAATAATAGCGAGGGCTTGAATAAGTTTTGCGCACTTTTCTACTTTTGGCAACACTTTTGATCGCAACTCCACTTCGACAACCCGTCCGATCCGCATTACAGCGTGAAGTCGCTGTGAACATGACCGACTCAGACAGGTACCGATCCCGCACCTCTCTTTTGAACATGCGACCGCGTTCATCCGAATCTGCACCGCAGCAATGAATCATATACAGTTGTCGAGGCCGACCTGCCCTGTTCCTGGAACGTTCCCCCGAATTCACTGCCAGAGTCAAAGCAGGCGCGCCGACTCAAGCAGCTCGTCCCAGGTTGCAGAACGCTCACGACGCAATCAACAATTTGCGTCGGCACCAGCAACAGAGTGAAGAATATGTCGAAAAGTTCGTGTTAACGATCGGCCGAACAAATATTTGACCGTCCTGTGCTTGCTTCGCAGCTTTTGAAATCACTGCCGGTTATTGCTACCCACTCAGCCTAACAATCAAGTCCGCAAACTTTGATTAAACAGCGCGCAAGGATAAGTTTGCGACTGTTTTTCTAGGCTCGTGCAGGGAGAACAATTTATGCTTTCTACTCGTAACGTATTAACCACGGAGCAGTTGCGCAACTCTTGCGTCGTGCAGAGAAAGAGTGACCTTGGCGTCGGCGACGCAAGCGTTGCTACGCAACACTGCTGCGCTGATGCTCGCGCGAAAGCTCGTCTCCGGCCGCACAAACAAACGCTCCGAGGCAGCCAGCGCAACTGATTCCTCCGCTGCCAATGCGCTCAAGCTTATTTATCACGCGTCGCAGTTGGCCAGAAAAAAAAAGGCGCTGCCGGTTTGATCGCCATCACAGAAAAGCCTCGACCTACATGTCTGAAGAAAAACATACAGCACAGCTGTAGCAAGTCTCACTGGGCGAGGTTCAAACAACACAGTCATCGCAAGCATTTCTCGAAATTTCATTATGATAACCTTAGCCATGTGCGGTACAATACCAGTGCTGACATCGCGCAGCGAAGGACGTCGAGTGCGGCTGAACAAGCCGGGCGGAAGCTGCGGATTATACGGTTTCAAAAACCACTCCTGTTACGCCGTAAACACAGCAACTGTGCCCCTTAAATAATAGGTTACATAAAGCCCACAGAAAAACACGCGAAAAAACATTTGAAACGCCACTTGGTAAAACCGTATGCTAGGCATGGCGTGTGGCGACGTCGTGTTGTGTTTTGTGATTTCCACGCCACTCTTCGTTAAACCGACACCAAGAGTTAGAGCGCTTCAGCCGATGTCGTACAACACACGTTACAAGAGCAGGCGCATCATAAACATGAAGGGAAATTTTGCATTGTGTTCGTCGCTGCGTGGAAATTTTGCATTGTGTTCATCGCGCGCTCGTTGGCGACGCAAACGGCAACAAAGTAACGTTGCGAGGTCCCTGCCGCGTCTGGTATTCGCAAGACCGCGAAACAAGCAACCCGCCGCAAATCACGACAGCGGCGGACACAGACAGTTGTGCACTGGACCAGCGGTATCGACCGAACGCGCCGCGCATTTATCAAAACTTCCTCGGCTAAGCGCGAAAAACGTCGCGGCCGCTCTGGTTTACGACAATCGGACAACTGTGACGTGACAAAGGCCGGGAAGGTCGACCTGTACAGTCTTCGCAGGGTATGTTTAATTGATGAAGACCGTGTTAACGCGCAGCCGGGTCGACAGCAACCACTGTAAGGCGCTAAATGAACGCATCGCGAGCCGGGAAGGCACAAAATTATCCGGGCACGGGCGGTCGTTTGGCAGTGATCTCAACTGACAACACACGACCTCTGAGACGCGTCTGAAGCAGAATTATGAGTTTCGTCATTTGCATTATCCCGCGCATTTCGTGCAATCCCTGAACCATGCCATTCCAACTTTTTAGGACCTCGTCGCCATTTCAGAGCTGTAAATTTCCACAACGCTTGGCTGGCAAGGAAAGTACGACCTTCCCTTCCCAAGCGCGGTTTAACCTGGGGCAATCGCCAGTCCAATTTCACGTAAGACTTTTCACTAAGATCTGGGTAAGTTTGCAATTCGGTTGTTTTACTGAACAGCCCTGAATTTTGACCGGTAGGTGCGTACATTTTGTAAGTTGCTGGCACAAAATGAGTCAGTGCATCTCCGGTAATGGTTTAATGGGAAAAAAGTTAATTGCTGGCTACCATATCTCAAACTCTACAGTACACAGACATGGTCTTTCGACAGCAGTGGCAAGATATCTTAGCATAATCCTTGTCACAGTTTCTCTGTAGTAGAATCATCTCACACTGCACGGATCGATCGGCTAACGAAACGTGAAGTCACGTGACAATAGCTCGAAACCAGCATCACCGGCCGTAAACGACGATCGGGTTACGAGCTCGACAGCTCAATGTGTGTGATGCCACACGCAGTTAGTCTCGCGTGCACAGCTTCCGCTGCCTCGCGCGTTCTTTCTTGCTCTGACGCAGCCAATAAATTGTCCCACGTCACACGGCGCTGCGCGGACAAGGGACGGTGTCGAAATGCGCGGAGTGATTTTTCGCCGGAAATTCAAAGCGAACGCCGCGCGTGACTTAATCGAAAACACTGCGGGTGCCTGAACAACGCTGAAACGGGTAGGGGTGACGAGGGATATTAAACTTTACTTGAACTGTCAACGCAACTTCCGCTCNGCAGACTGAAACCTCCCCACTGCAGAACACGCAGCATCCGGTNAAAACATCGAACACATACTTGACTTCAGTGATAACGTCCACTTCGGGATGACGGGGAGAGATGGGGGCGTCTGAGTGAGCTGCGCCGGGATCTTCGGCAGTGCCGTCCGCATTGTGGTAGCGGTCGCGATTCTNCACGAATTTACGGACGATTCGCTCAGTGTCGGCGAAAGAATGAAACAATTCGCGTGTCCGGTTAACACAGCGGTTCTTAACCTTTTTTACATTATCTTACCCTTTTATCAAACAAAATTACCATATTTACCCCCAATACACTCAACGGTGCTCATTTATTGAAAATACGAAANTAACAAACTCTAACGGTTTAGAATGATTCATAAAAATTTACATTGGTTGCAATCTATGATTCAGTAAATTTATCCCCATTGGAAGGTGAAATTTACCCCCTGGTAAAGAACCACTGGTTTAACACATAGTACGTTTACATGGTTTCAACCACCCGTTTAACATACTTAGTGTACGACGCAGCAAATGCACGACGAAGATATGCGCCAAGAATTGCTTGCTGCAAAACGGCAAATGCTGCCAACTAGGTGCAAAGCTATAACGCAGTGTGAAGGCGATAATTTTGGGGCGTTCAACGATACCTTCTCCCCAACAATCACACAGGACTCATGGATAGAAAAAAAGGCTGACACGAATGTAATTTAAAGAAAATATAAATTTCGTTTCCAGCAAAAGTAGTAAATGAAATTGATTTGTTGAAACGCAACCCAAAAATCTGACTATATAGGACAACAAAGTACTTACAACCTTGGGTTGCGCAGGATTTCGTGGCACGTCTGTGGTAACTTGCGTCACGGATTGCTGCGAAACAACAAAAGCACATCAAATGTCAAAACAAACTGTTCATTGACGCACCAACAATGCAGAAAACAAACAAATCTAAGCCTCCAGAAGCGCATGTGAACAAGATCATGTAATTTCTGGAGTGCTTTTGCATGCACAAAAGTAGTAACATTGCAGCGATTCACCAGCACGTTGCACGCTCCTTGTAGTGTACATGTTGCGAAGTCAAAATCTCGTTTCAAAGCATGCAACAACTGCAAATGCACTGCGCTGAAACGTGGAAGAGACTTACTTTGTTGCTGCGAGATAGCAGCGAACATAATCGAGACAAACAAGTTTCTCACTCATTGGAAGAAGATTTGGTAAAAGTTTTTGAAACTAGTTTGTCAGTTGTTAGTAGTACAGTCCGCATTTTCAGCGTTTTTCTTTAAACAAAATTGCTAGATGCAAGTCAGACAACAGAAACTCTGCTGAAACATTCGAAAATCTCAACCACTGTCGGGAAACGGAGCGCCCTCAGAGGGCACTGACAAGAAACAAGGTTTGAGCGACGATGCAGATTTCTGTCCGCGGCCGCCAAAAGCGTGTTGTATAAAACCCGACAATCGTTCGATAGAGCAGATACTGCTTCCCTCTGAGCGCAAGCCAATGGCTTCTGATCACGCGAGAATCACGTGATCTTGGTTCGCGACCCTCGATACAGCGTGTCTTACGTCAGACTCCTGTGTAGACTGACAGTGGGCGGGGCTTCTGCCGCGAAACCAAAAAGCATCCGTCACATATACCGGCATTATACACATAACAGATTTCGAAAGCTTACGTGGATCGGAACGACGCTTTTGCAATCATTTACGAATGGGTTTTCCGCGCGATAATAGCCTAATATAGTATACTTTGCGCTGGACACGCTGCGATGCACTTAGACGGCAGAGCAATTACCAAAGAATGCAGCGGATCATAAGCATGCAATGGTTCATTACTGAAACTTATTTAGAATTAGGCGCGTATGAAATACGAACGCCGTTAACTTTCAATAACGAAGTAGAGCGCACAAACATTCTATCCAGGTTATTCTTATGAAAGATTTGCTGTGTAAGCGCTTCACTAGACATCTACTGGAGTGTGTCAATATTATCCGATGAGCAACGAAGCAATGCTGCAGCATTGTTCATTTTGTGACATCCGAAAGCCAGAGTAAGTGATTTCAGTTTGGGTAAGAAGTTAAGATAGGCGCAACAAGCACTGTTAAACGATCGCAACTATCAAACAAAACAGTTGCAATCTCAGACACGAACTAATTCTTTGAAAAGCTTCAGCTAAGTGAGGTGACGCTGGGCTATACTGAGGAAGGTGCAAGAAAAAGCGCTGCTTAAGACAATCATCCAAACTTGCTTTAAATCTCCCGCGATTAAAGTAATACGTCTATCAGAACACTGTGAGGAGTGGTCAGCGTTGGGGCGTATAACGCAAACTAGCGCCGCCTTTGCGGTAGGGTCAATCGTTACGAGTAGTCAACACAAGAAGCAGGTCTTCCAATATTGGCGCGATAGTGTTGTCCTTGCAACTGCCTGAAAAGGGTACTGTCTCGTGTGCGCTGTTTGTGAGATGCCGCTGATCCATTGTCAACGCGCAGTGAGATGAGACGGTAAGCCGTAAACGGACGTCGCTGAACAGTTAGACTGAAGCGTCAAGATCAAACTCCAAGATTGTCGAAACTGGAGTCATTTTTAGTATCAGCGGTGGTTGAGGACTTAGCCGCTCACACTTGTTTATCTATAAGCTTTAATGTAGTAACGTAACTATGATGCTACAAAACTATTATGAACCAACAATAAAAACGTCGCTTTTTGGCTATTTTTGCTTTGAAAAGAACATGGTTGTTGACCGTAGCAAGCCCAGTTAAAACAACGCAGTCACTAAATTTAGCAGTTTGTGACAAGAAACTTTGGGAATAAAATCTCCAACATATAACAAGTTTCAGCAAAATTTACGCTGCACAGGATAGTAAGGAACCAAGCAAAGTCAAGCACACCACACATACATGTCTCAACATATGAGCGGTAATTAAGAATGCCCCGATAAAATCACGATTTCCAAAATTTCTCAACGATTTACAGTGCTCCAGCGCTTAAAGCATCTGCACTTGTTCGAGAAGATCACCATTTTCTCACCCTTCCTTGCACGGTCCTCAGACAGCAGTTTTTACAAGAAGCTAACTTTTGGCAGTGGCATTCTTTCTAACGTTCTTTTATCAATCCGTTTTGAGAATTCGTATAGTAATCTGCACGATCTTCTTTTACCGTTTTCAGAATATCTAGGAAGCAACCGATTTTAATGCGATGTTCTTATCCGCGTTAATTTTAAATAAAACCATGGCCTAAACCTAGCTCAGAATATTTTTCATATTCAAGTCAGGTCATGTTTGCGCAGCAAGTAGGCAACAAATAACGAATTTCAAATGACAATGCTCAAACCGAAGAGCACAGGTATTGACGGCTGCAAAAGCATTTCATAGAGAAAAAGACACGAGGGATTAATTGTTGCTAAGCCGCATCCCTGTCTGCGCCTAACGTCGCGCGTCCTCACTGAATACGATAGCGTCGCGTCCACCAGTGCGAAATAAAGCGTAAGGTCAAAGTGGGTCGCGTCTTTTTGTTCTTTTTTCGCCCCGTGCAAATTCGTTAAAAGCCGAGCTCTAAGGACGCTGATTGGGTCTTGTAAAAACAAACGATAAGTCATAGCCGACCGCTTTTGTCGGTCGGTGTGGGCAAAGCTGAGTCACCACTTACTTAACGTGGGTCGAAAAACCTGGAGCTGCAGTTACGTCACTTGTAAGGAAACTCAATGCTGCTTGAGAAAGTGTGAAATACAATGAACAAAAAGCGGAGGCGTTTTGAGAAACAATCAAAAGAAACCCTGCGAACATCAATCAGATCATAAATCAGCTTGTGAGCTCCGTCGAAATGGTCGAGTCGTACTTTCGCAATAAACAAGTGTATCTTCAACAAACTAAGCGCAATTGCAACTGGCTATGACGAAAGCAACACCTTGCAACGCTTTTAAGGACAACATTTCGTAGAAGCGTCGGTGGTACCGACTGAACTGTTTCATTTTCATATGGTAGGTTACCAACTGGCACCAGACGTTGTTCACAACTCAGCGTGCAGAATTTTCACAACTGCTTGCGCTCCGCAGAAGGAAAAGTAAACGAACGATCCGCGGCCCCTGCGTTCGTTCTGCTGCAGGATTCGCACAGAATCATTGCAAAGCAGCGACTTCATTCCGAAAGCAAAGCTTCGGAAGATCGCGTCGTTGCACAGAAGTGTGGTGCAGCGCCAAAAAATTGTTGGAAAAATAAATGTTGCAGAGCACGTCAGCCTGCGGATGTGCAAGCGTCCAACGTTTTGGAAACCTTGTGCAAATAACCCCAAACACCTTGTGCAAATAACTCCAAAACTCCAAAAAAAAGTTTATGCCGGTTTCGCTTTTTTGCCAAGCAGTACAACTTCTTTTCGTGAAGCGACTGGATTCCTTACCTGCTGCAACCCGAGCATACGCAACATGCAGTAATACAAAATAATGCCAAAGCAAGCGAACGTCCAAGCTTGACTGGAACTACTGTACGAGTCAATTCCTGACACAACACTGGTGACGGTTGAAGGTGATGGAAGTTGGAATTTCAACTGACTATTCCAGCGAAAAATTCCACACAAACAGCCTTCTCTTTGTCGCAAACCTTCAAGAAACAAGTTATCGTTGACGCTAGAAGGCAGCAAACAGGCTCAGTCCGCAACGTCGCAGGGTGGATGGGATGAACTGCGTGCGGCGGGAGGAACGAATTCCAAAAATCCAAGCAACAATGCCCACTTTCAGCGGCTTTAAATTAAAGTTTTGCGATTATTATCAGTAGCCTTCTTGCGTCATTCCAGTTGGCAAAAAACTTAAGCAATGAACGAATATCACGCCCTGGTGACTTCCACTATGCTTCCGCAGCAAAGCACGTGAAATATACGATATCTTCTTTCGTCGAAACGATGTGTAGCTATTGATGAGATAAAACCAACAAAAGGCGAGACACTTTAAACGATGATATGCCACAATGATGATTGTTTCGACTGCCCAGCATTCGACAACACAAGTTTTTAATAACAAGGGCGCAACATATGCAGACGCGTTTTGACCTTGATTACCGCGTTTCCAGCCTCGACGCGTGTAGGAACAGAAAAAATTAATTATCGAGATATTTGAGATCATAGAAAAATCGGAGCACTTAAGCGAATAAATCAAAATTAACCTGCAACAAATGATTTCGATGGTGAGAATGCGGTTGAACTAGAGAAAATAATACAGATTCCGCTGACTTAGCCGGCCTCAGGCATTGAGCCAAATTACGACTGCCGTTCTCCATACAACCAACGCAAAAGCTAATCCAACACACAAATAAGTTGGCTGGTTAGTCTGGAAGGGACAAGTCAATTTGAAGCAAGCGTAGACTGCTACGTAACACAAGGCATTTAACAAAATGCTCGACTTGAGGCTTTTCTACAGGTAAATGAAGGTGACAAGCGGTAAATAAAAACAGACGGGAGGACCGAAATTTCAAGCCAGCTGCGAAAATAACGGATTTCACTGTACCTCCTCTTAAAAAAGGCCCGAAACGAAACAAAGGAAAATTCAAAGGCATTTTGTCAAAGCAAATTATCAAAACAAAATCTTTTCGATAAAGTCCGTATCTTCACAAGCAACACTAGCACAACTTGGTCAATACCGTTATTATATAGACAAATCATTTAAAACGTCAAAAACACCCTGTTTAAAAATTAAGCCCGAGTATACATGGACAACCTGCATCGTTAAAAAAAATTAAGGGCTGCGTATGAGTAATTGGGCAAACTGCGCAAGCAGAGCCAGATCTGCACCAGGGTTATAGTTTGTAAACTTAAGAATATGCGACCCAACTGTCGGCAACGCAAACAAGTAAACAGCTCCAACTGCTATTGCTTCCTTATCTTCTTTAACAGTATTCTGTGATGTTTGACTATTGTGACGCAACAGGGTCAATTCAGGGATTAGGAGGCCAGGGTTTCATTGATGATTTCTGTCCGATCTACTCTTAAAATAATCTGTTAGATTCAGGGCTCATCGAGCCGACAACCTTTTGCATACACTGTGTACGGACTTAGGGTTTCAAATCATTTTGTTTGCCAACAACATGCTTATTTTTATACAAGTCAAGGCGCAATGAAGATGGCTAAACTCGCTTTCATTGGAATGCGAGAGTGCATTTCTTTACCTGCTGTGACATAAACGGCGTTTGATTGCTTTAAGCATTTTAAGCCTTCCATTGCAGACCGAAGCTATAAATGAAATATTGAAATACTGAAACGTGAGTGAACATGATTGTTTCGCTAACCACTTATTGTTTTGTTTCGTATACCAAATTGTGACGTAATAAAGATTCTCGACAATAGTGGGGACCTCAACCTTGGTAATTCATTGTCGACCACTTTATGACCCTCTGAAAGTAGATGAAATCTACCATCGTCAATATCTTTTGTGTGTCATTGGAAATTGCACGCGTGCCGTAGGTTATCAACCACTGTAAGCTAGACCACACTTAACACATCTACGCTGTGCACTGTGATGGCAATGAAAAGAAACATTTGACCATTTTCAAAGTGCTACTGAGCCTGTTAAAACTCAGATTCGAAAATCGCGCCGACCTCTGGATTCCCTCAGTTCAAAACCAAGGCACCCCGTTCTAGCAGTGGAAACAAGTCGATGTCACAGATTCGTAGCGTAGTATTTTTAGTTGAGAAACACATACGCGTGACCCTGTTGACCTTTCGTTGATTTTATCAACGTCACGCTTTTGAAAAAGATCGCTCGGAAATAAAAATCGAAGAAACACTGTCTTCGCTTCGCAACGTGTCTTTGCAATGAATGGCTGATTTATTAAACAATTAACCGATGAGCTTCTCCGCCTGTCCGAGACTCACCTTTGGCATCAAAACTGCAAACAAAAATTTACAATAACTTTTTCGCGAACGCCAAGGTTTCAATTGTGATCACAGCATTGCGGGGTTCTTTCCTGTGCTACGTTCACTTCCAGGCATGCCGTCTGTCATCGTAACAATGCCGACTGTTTCACACAATGCAGACAACAACGAGAAATAAGCCAACCACAGTGGTGACACAGAACCACACAGACTTGCACTGCTTTGTTGCGTGGTGTAACTTTTCTGTCAGGAAAAGTAATTTAATTTCATTTTACAAACACCATATTTTTAGCGTCAGAGAACATCTTGCCAGCAACAAACGTGAATCCAGGATAAATGAGCAAAAGCGTTTTCTTTTCTCAGACCACGGTCTGAGACTGCAAAGATCTCGCAAGTTGCAAAAGATGGAACCACGCCAGGAGAGACGCATGCATTACATTCCAGCTTGAACTGCACGTTAAGATAAAACTGAACAGCAAAGCTGCCACGCAACCACTGTCGTCTAACTGTCACGATAAGAAAATAAACCCGAAGCTGAATTGTTCATTCACACAGATTTCCTTGAAACGTAGCTTTCACTCAGTGCACAGGCGAAGATCGGTATTGTGTGGAGTGTCTGTTTTGCTGAGAACGTCTTCGCCAAAAGAGCCACCACCTAGGTTAGGGGTGGGCAATTAACGTGGCCCGCCACCACAACGTTTTGCAGTGACCCGCGGAAGCAATTAGGCAAAACCGTTAAATCTGAAAATTCCTCCAGCTTACAATAAATGTAAGTGCTGAGGATTATTTTAATCAAGACTTACTTCTATTTCCATTAGAAGGTACGGCCCTCCGCTGAACGTGGCCTTTCCAAAGTGGCCCCCGAGCTAAATTAATTGCCCACTCCTGACCTATGTCCGAGTTATAAGATAATGTCACATTGCAAACGGCGATAGTATTCGCGGTACCGTGAGAGACATTAGCGCGTTTGAGCGACCGGCTTGTTTGAGGCTGAAGCACAAGCGAATTTCACTAAACGTGACAAATACGCGGATTAACACAAGTCATTACTGTTTTTTAGTCAGAACGGCATTACTATCAAAAGTATGCGAATCCTGACGTAGCATACCGATAACAAGGATTCCAAGAAGAGCCCTACACCCAATAACAAGAGCTCGAGGTGGGATGGGATGCACGTGAATGAAATGTTACGTTCAGGCGATACACAAAATGTAAATTTGGGAATAAACAAGCTACAGTGCAAACCAGCAGAAGGTGCCTGAGAGCAGGGGCCCCTGACGAAGTGGCAAAGGGGAAGTTCCCCCTTAACATTTTTAAACTTGCAAAATGACATGATTTTAAATGCTGTTTGCCAAAATGTGCAAACACCGCTTTTCGTTTGTGTGCTTGTCGACAACGAGAACCCTGCAAATTTGCCCAACACGTCCACCAAGACCTGACACAAATGTTGCCAGCGTGTCTGTCTGAAAAAAGACAATTCGAGCTTTCCCTACAGGCGTTACTCTTTGCAATCAACGCACAGCAGCACAATCAACCTGTAATCGACGTGCTGCCCGCTTATCTCGCATGAGCATAAACAGAACCTCGTCTTGATATATGGATCTTGATGACACTATGTCAAAAGGTCACACGTGCTTCCGAACTTCCACGAAATAAATGAAACGTATTCGGCCCTAATCCCGAACGCTCAGCGCGAAAGGTGAGGCGAAAAGAAACACCTCGGGCGCGTTTCACTCACAAGCTGCTTTCCGGACCAGTCGAATTCGGAATCGCGAGGATATCCTTTCCGGTCGTACAGATCGGAGAAAAGCTTGCGCAGATAATCGTAGTCGGGCGTTTCGAAGAAGTCCAAATGTCTGACGTATCGGAGGTACGTCGCCATTTCTTCTGCGGAAACAGAAACACGCGCCTGGTCAGGCACCGTGACCCTCCAGACCTTTGCAAGGGACAGGCGGCTGATTTCGACCATGGATGGCGCGGGAGTTACAAAAGACTGCGGTTCCACTTAAAAGCGCAAATATTGCTCTGCTCGCCAACGTCATCCTTTGATTTGACTAGAATCAACCTACTTTCGAAATGGAAAATTTGAGCAATTTTAACGTGTGACAATTACATTTTTCGCGACAGTCAAACATTATAAACCGAACGATGGATTTTACCTACAGCTTATGCACCAAAGGATTACGACATACGCATTCGCCGTTGGCGAGCTCCAAGCGGTAGTAGTTATTACAGAATGGTCGTTTCCCAGTTTAGATATCCATGACCTTGTTCTCGACTTTTCACGCTATAATTAACATGGCCATGAATCCATACAGTCAAAGGGTTGCGCGCAAGTTTTAGCTTTGTCAAATCTACATTAGGTGAAGTGACTGCAAGCGTTCAGCTAGTCCTGATGTAATCGTTGCGTCACACGTCATCACTGTATCATTGTTGCGTGACACAAAAATTCCACCTGCACCTTTTGGCACTGTCAGGAAGCATTACAACCTCAGCAGAAATGATTTTCTTTGTTTGGCTTTTGGTAGTTCTTTCAAAGCGCAACAAGGCCTGTGATAAGAAACTCTAAGTTACAAGGAGTGTGACGCTTATACGGGAAGCAACGAGCAAAGCATATCCTTCAATGGTCGATGCCGCTCGCTCATAATGTCACCTGCCCTCAGGCAACACGCATTTACTGAAAACAACCAAGGCCAAGAGTGATTGAGTCTCAACACATTGCGACACAACTTTAACCACGCGCACAATAGCAACGTCTGGCCATTTAAAGTTAGTTACAAAAGTTGCGTAACAAACAGCACAACGCACCAGGATGGTTTTCACAGAGGACGTCGATCGGCGTGGATCGTTTCGTGTCGCCGATCTTCTGGTATCTTTCTTTTAGCGTGTCAGCCTGCGTGCAAAGCAATCGGTGTTGTCGCCATGCTAGTGCCAGGTTTGCAGCCTCCGCCGATGCCAATCGGCGCAAGAAGTTTATCTGGCGTTTTAGAGAAAGCTCGGCATGTGGCCTGCTTGCGGCTTTTAACACGCCACAGCAGCACTTGCTCGCATCAAACAACACCCTGCAAGCGTCGAACAGAGCGGTTGGAGCTGGGCGTGTTTGTTTCGCAAGAGCCAAGGCAAGCCAGCGGCAACATGGCCCACATCTCGGAACTGAACCACAAACATCGTCAAAATACGTGTCATTGCACTTTAGTGCTGCTCAACACATTTACCCCTTTGAAAGCTGCGTACAAGTTTTGAGAACTACCGTATTTATTAAATTGTAAGTCGCACGAAATAGTGTTAAAAATTAATGTATTCGGCCCTTGACAGTAAGCCGCATTTGAACATGGGTTACCTAAGCCTCTGAGATACTTTGGCGTACCAGCACGTTTCGCGTTTAATTGGCAACCCTGGCGCAATGATGCTCCCACCACTACAACTGCCTTCTCATCGTAATCCCTTCTGTGGCGGAACGAGCACGTGATGCTGAAGAAAGGAAAGGCAATACGAAAAGAGTGTTTGATCAACAAAACGGAGCCAAGAAAAGACTGAGCGCCATCTAGACATTTCGATAAGCTACAGAAAAAAATGTAACCCGCGGCTTACAAATCGAATAGGTACTGCGAGCTGAGTTGCAGGTTGTGGCATCACATCGATTAAGAAATACACTGCACAAGACCAAGGTTCACCTTCAGGCCCTGCCAAGGTAGGCTTCCGCGAAGAAAGTACATGAACATGTGTCCCAAAGCTTCCAGGTCGTCTCTTCGGCTTTGCTCTAAACAAGTAACATTTAGCATCACAGGGTTGCGGGGCCGGAGCTGGGCATTTTGCCTGGAGCCGGAGTTCAAATTATAAATCAGAAGGAGCTGAATACCCATTTGAGATGTAGCTCCGGCTCCCTTCCTGGATACTAACGGTTTTGCCAAATTGACTGAAAACTGGTCTTACTTTACCTAAAACAGTGCTCTTTATAGCACATTAAACGCGATTGTTACGAGTTACAACACCAGATTGCAACAATGGGTCTGCGAGTCTTTGATGTTTCCTTGGCTTAATCATCGCTAAGGTTGTGGCATTGTAGCTGGACAAACTTCGAGACCGAGACTTCATCAAAAATTCCGAAAACCGAGACTTGAAATTTGAAACCGAAACTCGAGACTTCAAAATATGTGGGTTTTGCCGAAATTTTCAAAAAATGTCGTGATCAGTTCTTAGTTGAAAATTTTTCTAATTTCTGGAATTTTTTCCGACCTGTTTTGGTTGTTTCTTATCTGCAAATGCAACTGACAAAAATTCCTTGAAATTATCGAAGTTTTACCAAGCCATTTCTTTGCAGTATTCAAAGACTCGACCGATACCTGTAGCCTTCGAGCCCGAGACTCGCAAAAACGAATCTCGAGACCGAGACCAAGTCTCGAGACTCCATCACTGTTTGTTGCATAATTTTGTTTCTGACGGAAGAAATCTTGTAACGACCAACTGCAATTATTGTCATTGTGACATCACAATGTTTCACCTGCCGATCTTGGCGGCAATGTGCTAGCAAGCTAGCAGTTGTGATTCCTGATTTGAGAAAGTGGTTGGCTGAAGTTGGTCGCCGAAGCTATGTATATTACTTCGCGCTTAATATTTTGGTTATTGCAAAAAAGGTTGAGAAGCTGATCTCGGGAATGCAAAGCACGGGCGCATGCTTGCTTCTTCTTGACGTTCATATCACACATTCAGCTAATTTTCGCCTTTTCAAGTTTCCCGCTGTTCAGTTATAGCGAAATGATTCCCGCTATTTAATTACTAAGAGACAAAGAAAATGGCATAAACTTTCCCTAAGTTACAACACGAAGACAGTACTTTTCCTTTCGCCCAGGTCTGGGGAATCTATTTACAGTCACGGGCCGCATGAATTGTGGAATATCGCTGGCGGGCCACGAAAACAATTGATTTTAACCTTCTACCTTTACCTTACCAAAGAAAATAAGGAGAAAAAAACTGTAAAAAGCGAGAGAGACACGCCTTGGCTTATTGTCGAAGTATGAAGTATCTGCTTATGGAGCATCGTTTTGACACGATGTTGTGTTCTGACTTGGGGTAACCAAAATTCTGATGCGGGTCTTACTAAATGCTCACGCGGGCCACACGTTCCCCATTCATGGTTCATACTGAAGTCTGACATACGCGTACTGCGTTTCAGAGGTCTGCATCTAATGCGATGACGTCACAGCGCTCATTTGAGTGTCCAACGAGGAGGCTGGTTCGTGTTTCCAAACAATTTCCTGTGAAACGTACACCTTGCTCAGCGCTGAAGTGCAGTAGGTGCTGTGTGACGTCAGAAACTTAGATGCATCCATTTGTGACGCCACGGGTTTCGCACGCCTGGGAAAATTCCAACTCGGCGCCTATGCTGCGAAGAGTGGCCTGCTAATGACCTGGCCACTCAGTGACCCTGACCCTGGGTTCGCTTTGGTAGTTTTCTAAAAGCGATCCGCTTCTCTTCGTTCAGTTTCTGGCACACGATTACCATAAATTTTCTTTCTTATATCCTAGTGATGAAAGTATGTATCAGTTTTAAGCAAAAACGTTTGATGTATTGAATGCCGGCCTTGAATTTTAAGGCGTAGATCACTGTCAACCTTGAAGGGAAGGGGTTGGGATGGATTTCTTTAAATTTTCCTTTTGTTTCCAGTCCACTTTCACATTGACTAGTGCACAGGCACACACACACCTGGGGAGTATTTATGCTTAAGTTTGAATCAAACTGAATAAATGCGTTTGGCCAGTTCTAGGACCCGTTTGTCCGTTTAAGTATGGTTGCTTGCCTGCGTAAATAAAGATTAATGAAACCTAATTAAGGTGAGTAAAATGAAAATGATTCTGAAATTTCCTTTTTGGTTTAAAGTTTTCGGAGTATAGCAGAAGTCGGAGTGTAAGTTTTCAGTGAGCTACGGAGCATGAGCCCAAAAATCGTGACTCCGGTCACCTCTGGCTCTGAGGTTAAGGTCTTCACCACGTCACCGGATACTAACATCACGTGTAATTCATCAGCGTTCACTCACGGTAAGGTTGCTTGCCAATACCACGTGATGCAAAGTTGCGACAGGAGGTCAGCAAGGTACACCTCATCGTCAGTAAAAATGAATATTGAACGAAAAATTGAATGAACTGACATGAGCAGGGGCGTAACGAGGGGGGAACAACCCCCGGGCACCGAATCACTGCAGGGAGAGCAGAATGACTGATGGGGCGCCGAAAGTCCCAACAATGTAACAAGTACTTTCTTCTATGGAGTAAATTTGCTTCCGAAAGACCTCAGGTTCAAACATGGGGAGCCAAACTTCCTTCTTGCCCCGGGCGCCATCTTACTTCGTTACGCCCCTGGACACGAGCAAAAACAACCATGTTTTTAAATACTGCGATACTTTACATTGAACCGACAAGGTTATTTGCATACTGAAAGTTTCCCTGAATCTAGTTTTTTAACGGCAACGTCGCCATACACACAGTACAAAGAACTTCTGGCCACCGCTCATTGCTCACTGTCATGAAAGCACGCAAAATCATCACAATTACCTTTGCCGAGATGTGTGTTTATGCTCATGTAGCGAGCAGTGCCTGTGAGGCTTTTGTGTTCGCGATAGGGAATGTGCTTTTTCGTTTCGGGATCGATGTATTCCTTCGCCAAACCATAGTCGATAATGTTGATGGTGGATTGTTGCGGCGTGCCGATTCGGCCAATTAAAAAGTTTTCAGGCTTGACGTCACGGTATATCAGATGCTTCGAATGAACGTATTCGATCCTAGTGATCTGCAGGCAGTAACAAAGGCATGGTCGTGAGACTGACGACTGAATCGCCATACTGCATGCCTGGTGACTTCAAAAGTAGCAAGATAGGTTGGAGAACACTGCAACAGCTTATCTGCGATATAGGAAGCGATAGTAAGAAACAACCTAAAGGTAACACAAAAACGTTCTCCTGCCACAGAGCAAAAAGTCGCCCATGGGGTCGACATAGAAACATACTCTTGTCACAGCCCCAAAACAAATCTTTACAATCACCAAGAAGATCACAAAACAGTCTACAAACGGCCGTACAATGTTTTATCCCCGCAATTATGAACTAGGTACCGACACCAATCTGACAATAACCTCCTATCGACCCACTTCCTCCTAAAATATTAACATAAAGCTTGGATGACGTTTGACTGGCAGCTCATTTGTGAAAATGATTAGAAATTTACATATTCGCATTCTAGGAAAAGCCAACACAGATTGACACCACCAGGCCAAGCAGGTTTTAGCTGTCTCACTATGTTATTGTCTATCTTTGGTGTCGAAGGAAACAAATAAGCGCAGTATTTTGTTAATTGGTAAAGAGGCCATTTCGTGGAGCACTGGTGTTTGAAATCGCACCACCAACACTGTATTCACCACAAATCTCCCTATGAAACTACTTTCCCTTCCGAAGGTATAGGTGCAAACATAAGTCTCAATCCGTTGATGAGTCTGCACTAGGTGACAAAAGTGTTAAGGAATATATACAATCGTAAAGCATGTAGATACTGCAAATCATGTTTTCATAACACTGCATTTCTGCGCAAGCGCCCGAAGTCACCTCAGCATATGAGAAAAGTAGGTTTAGGCATGTTAAGGAAATAAAGCTGAATGCATTATGCACAAAAATGGAGAACACGGAGAATGCTACCTTTTGAGGCAACTTTTTGACAAAAATACAACACGAATTTTACCGATTATACAATTACAAACATTGAAATTGAACACTATGATGACATTCGACAAGAATGCTATTCGTAGGGAATGCAAAAATGGGCTTTCATCATTTATGGACAGCCAGTGTTTTGGCAAAGTACACAAGAAGAAGCATACAGAAATCATCCAAAGGCAAACACAAATTCAAATAAGATTCAAAGCTACACTTTATTTGCAAAACACAGTCCTCTGCCAACTCACAAGGTGCTGCAAAAACTACGGTAGGGATTGCTGAAGCCAGTATTCAGCCAACCTTCAACCACACGATCCAATCTTAAAAACACTGTAGCAGAACAGCAAAAGCATACACTGCTTATGCTCACTTACCAACTGCATTGCAATCATTAACACAGTTTTCAAAGAAAAAGTTCTATCACAAAGGTCAAACAAATCTTCCAGGCTGGGTCCAAGCAATTCCATAACCATAGCATTGTACTTCCCACATGGACCAAAGTAATAGACTTGGGGAATTCCCTCTGTTTAACAAAATCTAGAGTTAAATCCTTCAAAAGTACTGACAAAATGGCTTTATTTGCAAAGGTCTGAATGTTAAGGACAAGTACAAAAGTATTGCAGACTAACAGTAGTCTCATGTGAATAAATATATAGCGAACCAGCAACAATGCACATATCTTGATTGTTCCGCCAGAACACAATTTTATTCAACAACCTTTTAACAATCAAAACAGTTGCAACTGCTGGACAAGTGAGTACTTTCTATGCGGTTCAGTTCAGTTTCCTCACAACACTTTTGCACTCCTTTCAGAGTGTCACAATTGGTTGACTCATTGCTTTATTTATAGAGCCAAACAGGATTGATAAAAATAATGATTTTTTTTAAATAAGTTTTTTTTTATTTAAATTGGATTTTTTTCATTTGTATAATCAGATTTTTTTAATTTAATGTGTAAGGGGTGGTCACCTAACACTTGTAACTTTAAACAGTTTGTTTAAACACAACTTTTTTGTGCTTTGTTTCTCAAGTGCAGCAAGTGCACAAAAAGCTGCTCCAAGGACCAAATAAGGTCTAAGAAAGTAACATGAGGGCCGTATTGTGAGGCTGACGCAACAATGGAAGTACCTGAACTTTACTAGAAACAGCTTTTACATCTTATTTCCTGCAAAAGGTATCACAAGTTATCACCAAGCAGCTACTTTTATAGTGAATGCTGCATTGGTGGCGAAGTCAATGACAGCATTGTTTGTGTCCAGTTTCCTTGCTCCCAGCCATTAATGTTGGCTTCGTCACACAAACACAACCTTCAACACTGAACCAGCACAGCTCACATATGTCAATAAGAAACACGAAATACTTCCAGACCTTTGAGAACTATTGCTCTGACAGCTTTTGAAATACTGTTTCGCAATATGGAATTTTCATGTTGATGGTAATGACAAGATGTTCCCAATGCAGCAAAACCTTTTTTCATGACAATGTCTATTTTATCTACGATTCTGGAGGCAGTGTTTTTCACAGAGCTTGGTACGGATGTGTTCACATTACATGTACATGAAATACAAATGTACACTAGTGATTACCTGCTTTTTCCTCACTTAGGAATCACACACATACATAAAGACTTTTATATAAACAATAATTTTGCAGCATATTAAATTATTTTTATATGCACAAAGGCTCTGAGCATTGTAAAATACACAAAAGATTTTAGGCATTGTATAAACAAAAATATTACAAGTATAACAAGATTCAAATATAACAAATGCACCTGTTTTACACTCATGAGCAATACTTACTGCATTACTCCTACTACACTTCTTACCTGTATTTCCAAGTAACTTGTAATATCTGTACTCTAAATGGAGTTGTGGAGCACGAGATTTCATTGGTTCCTGAAAAGACAAAAACAGCTTCCTTAAATCCAACGTTTCAATCAAAGATATTGCCAGTTCAACAGGCAAAATCAATGTGCTTTCTTACATGTTTTGCAGAGAAGAGTTTTATTACTAGCAAACTAAGACAGAATTTCAACATGATACCAATGATCAGATGCAAGAGGGCAAAGTAGGTAACCATTATTTTCCTGTAGAACAGAAACATTTGGTCTAGTTTTACTCATTGCTTTGTTTATAACCTGCAACCAGTCACAACCAACCATAGAATCACTGCACAGCTGTATGAATGTATTCCTGCAAGCAGTTAACCAAATTCAAGTTTACTGTACTGAACTGTTGTTCACTTGTTTGTTGCACTATGGTGCACTACATAGTTTCTTTTGAAATATTTTTTTCCTCACATGGAACTTTCATGCAAGACATGAAGTGGGTAGCAATGAACTAGCTGTAATTCTTCCAATTTACATGTTGTTAACTTCAAATTGAATGTTGCTCGCAGGGTTTGAAAAAACGTAAATTTCCTGGAAAGCTTGTCGAAATTTTCTGCGGGCTGCAAGTTGAAGACAATCGCCCCTTTATGACGTTGCAAAAGAATTTGTTTTCTTGAAAACATTGCAGTCATGAGCCTAACTATCACTGCGTTCACATGGATCAACTTGGATCGATTCAGCTTACTAGCATCGCTTCATATTCAACATGTAAACAGTTGCATCGCCGCAGTGTACCACGCTACTGCTCGGCACACAAAAACGAGATCCTGAAGGAATCGTGCAAAACCAATGGAAGTGGCAAATCTTCGCCGCGAACTGGGCAATTCTCGAGCCTAATCCTTGCTTAACCCGCTTCAAAAATTTGTGTTTTGAGGGTACTATTTAATTTACAAGAAATTTTTTTACTACATTAGAGTTTCAGATAATTTATTTAAGGAATATATAGACGGCTTACATGAAGCTTTGCAACAACTGCCGGCATTTGGAAAACCGTAACACGGTTTCTAACGACCAACCAAATCATAGTTTGTAGACCATTGAGAGACTTCTAGACACCAAACTTAAGATATCCTATGGATACTAAATTTTAATAATCTCAAACGCAAGTGTTACGGCAAGATTGTACGTGATTTGCACAGCAGGGTCGAACAATTCCTCCTCTCAAGTCGCGTAATCACGGGATGCCTGCGGGTCATGCACAGTATAAATCAGCAGTTCTCAGCCTTTTCACTAAAGAGAGCCACTTCCAGACCTACAATTTTGTGAAAGAATCGCACTAAAAAAATTTTAACATAAGTCAATTAACAAGTTTTGTTTTATGGCAGAACGAAATCTGTTACACAAAATATTAGAGGTTTTATTCATAGCGTACCAAGGGGGGCCTAAGGGGCCATGCCCCCACTTAATTTTTAGAACATAGTCTTTTGTGCTTTGAGAGGCAGTATCCGAAACAAAATAGTGTTATTCACCCAAAATCAAACTGCTTGGCCCCCCAAATTGTTTGCTCTCCCTAATTTTTGGCTGGCTACGCTACTGGTTTTATTCAAAGACTGCTGGGAGCCGCACAAAAGGTGCTTGGGAGCCGCATGTAACTTTCAGAAAAGTGATTTTAACTTGCAAGTGGTGCAGCATTTGAAGTGATTGTGGCGTCGTATTTGAAACGTTGATTGTTGCGGCAAGTTCAGTGGTGGTGAAATCAGTTTTTAACCCATCCGAACTGTAGAACGACCCAATCTGTTGAACGATATTTAGACGGTGTTAAAAGTCTCTGTAGAGTGAGCGTTTCATGCATATGCATTTTTTTAGGCGGGAGTGCACAGTTACTGGAGCGAGCTTGTTGTCAGTGGATGCTGGTTTGGGTGCGAGTTGAGCATTTTGGAATGGGACTACATTCTGGAATGGCATTCAGAATGCAATATCATTTTGATTGGTAACCCAGTAAGGCAAACACTAACCAAAGCAGTTGTACAGACAAGTATTAACAATCTGAATGTATTCAAAAGGTTCCAGCTGTTGCTAGCGCCACCGTCCACTCTGCTATCTTTCCACCACCATTGCGAGTCTACGACACGTGACCAGGTTCACCGAAAAAGCCAGACCTTGTTTCAAAAAAAGTCAAAATAAACCTGATAGCAGTCCTAAGACATATAGGCTACACGTAAAACATGCATAACCAAACAAAAATAGATATTAAAATTTGTCAGAAACATCGATATAATACAATGCCAATTTTTAGAAGCATTTTCTTTCCCCGTAAACATACTGTCGTACATTTGTTTCTTATTAAATACAACAAAAATTTTTAGGACAACAGTAAAATCTTTGCAATATTCTTTGCACCCTGCATGGTCATAGACTCTCGTCAGAAAAGATTTGTATTGAATATACAGCTCAGAAATTGTTTTGCCAAAACCAAGCCTTTCAGACTGAAAAAAATAAAAAAGCCAGATTTTTACTGGTATTTTTTGGTTTTCAAAAAAAGCCAAGTGCATCAAAAAAGCCTGAATTTCAAAATTTGGCTTCAAAAATGCCAAATTGGCAACCTTGGACGTGAACAGCGACCACATGAGACCACTATTGTTATAGGTAGGGGTAACTGTTGCGTCGCAACGCCAGGTAATGGACCACCGTGACTGAGCGAGGAAATTCGTACAGTCCATTTGGTGGTTTTCTTTTAATTCTTGGTGTATTATTTGATTTTACTTGACTTGCAGCTGATTAATTTCCCGCAAGCATGTATCATTTCTCAGGAAGCTCCTTCCTGCTTTCCACACTTTTTGCAACCCTGGTTGCAGGGTTTTAACCAGGGCTGAGGAGCTGGAGCCAGAGCTGGGCATTTTGCCTGGAGCTGGAGCTCAAATTAACAATTAGGAGCTGGAGCCGAAACTCAGTTTAATATTTAGGACCAGAGCCAAAGCTAGGGCTATTTGAGAGATAGCTCCGGCTCCAGGTCCCTTGCTAGATACTAACAGTTTTGCCAAATAGACCTATTTTCCCTAAAACAGTGCTCTTTATAGCACACTAAACATGATTGTTATAAGTTTCAATGCAGGACTGCAACAATGGGTGAAATTATCAACAATACTTGCCGCAAGCCGCAAAACCGCAAGCAAAGTCTATTTCATTTCGATGTAGAGATTTCATTGTAGTTTGGAAGAAATTCTAGAACAATTACTTATTCGAGGACGAGCTTTTGCAACATTTCTTACAATTGAGAAAGCTCTTGCGGGCCTCAAGAAAAGCTTTCACAGGCTGTAAAAAAAGCTTTGGCAGGCTGCAAAAAAGAAAGCCTTTGCAGGCTGCAAAAAAGCTTTCATGGGTCGCATCCCGTGGGCCATAGTTTGTGCAGAAAGTAAGTGATTAATCCTTTAATTAATCAATCAATTATCAATTTCTTGTTGTTTTTAAGCCATAATTTTTGAACTAGAAATGCTAGAAAGCCAGTCAATGGCTCAAAACAACGCGGATTATAGCCTAGTTTCCAATAAAAGTTGGGTTAAAAAATTTCCTCTAGCGGTTGGTGTGCAGGACCTGGTAACCTGGGCCAAAATGATCTAAAACCTACCCCATTTATGGCATCACGCACAAGAAAACCACAATCCAAAACTTTTTAATTTTTTCTTCAATGCAATCTAGAAGACTAGCTGCATCTTTTGAGGGTTTGAACAGCTCTCTAACACAATCAGCTGGTGAGTTATGGAGTTGCAAAGTGGCACGATACATGCTCAATGCATGATTTTAAAGTATAAGTATAGTCAAATGGGGTAAAAAAACAAAAATTATAGGCTTGTAATCTCTAAAACAAGCTAAGGCAATTTCACGGTCTTTTGATAAAGGGTAACCCCCATGTCGAAGTATATCGTTACATTGAATTTTTTGGTTATCTTTTCCCAAAGAAAAATTATGGTAAAAACACTACTTTTTTTACCCAGGCGAAGCAAAAAAGAAAACGTTTTTAAGGTAAAAAAAACAACTACAGGTCTTTCATCCATATTTGACTGTGTTCTGTACATTAAAAGTACCGTATTTTCAGGACCATAAGGCGCACCGGATTATAAGGCACAGTATCAAAAATTGAATGCTACCTTTTTTCTATACATAAGGCACATTAAATGAAACAAGACTTAGATAAGTCAAACTGTATTCAACTCTTTCACAAAACTGCTGAGTTCCGATGTCCCCCGAGTGAATGAGTTGTCACTGGGAGTTTAATCTGTCATTACATACGAGGGAGTTTAATCTGTCACACATGCCCAATTCGCTAGACACGAATAGAATAAAAGAAAAGTTGTGCGCGTGTTTGATTTGGTGTGTGGCGATGTAGTCTGGAGCCCCGCAAAGCAATACGATCTATGGTATGTGCTAGCTACACTCGGACATTGCTCATTGCAATTGTTGGTTTATTACGCAACATGGTCTGTTCACAAAAAAATCGTAACTAGCAATTAAATAAATAGTACCGTTTACCACATAAAATTGGTTCCAGATGAGAAAGCACAACCAGATTCATACATTAGGCGCACTTTCGATTTTTGAGAAAATTAAAGGATTTTAAGTGCGCCGTATGGTCTGAAAAATATGGTAATCCACATTTTTGCACAGTACATAACCGTTGAGGTACATTGCAATGATTTATTTACAGCATGGTTTCATGCAAAAACAGTAGGTAACAATGATTCCTTCAGTTCAAACAGTCTTGAGCAGGTCATCAGTATTCTTTTCCTTGGCGAACTTTTTAGACACCATGCTCTCACTTAAAAATTAAACAAGCCTTTCTTTGCCTCCATCTGTAAGTATTGGCTGGTCTGGACCATAAAAACAAAACTCATATAAAGCAGAGAAGAGTGTATCCATGTCTTTCACAGTGGGACAATCCCACAACAAGCAGCTTGTATTAGTTGCACTTTCAATTTTGTGCAAGAAGTTTATTTCCACACTTGTTGGTGTTTCATCATCGACATCCTCAAAGACTTTTCAAAGTTGTTCCCAGTGTAGTAGGCTTAAGGCATGGTCAAAAAACAGTATACATTTCCCCATATTTACTCCTCACTGTTATTTATGTCTTCAGCTTTACTATTATACGTAGTACTTAAAAAACTTCAACTGATTGGTTAGTGGTGCATTGGTAACCGGTTCAACAAACAAGTTCCTCATCTGATTTGACATTCTTTTTTAGCATGCCTTTTTCTTTCACTCACTTTTTACTTAAAAAAAACGTGTTTGTCTGTGATGACTTTCCCATGCATAAATATTGTCATTTTTTGGAGGATGAAATTTTAAGCTGGCCTGCCTCTAGACTTGAAAATAGCCTCAAGAGATGCTTCACTGTGTTAAGGTACATGTGTACTGTAGAGATGGCACAGGCCAGCACTTTTGTAGCCCAGCCCGCCCGGAGGTAACAACAAACCGCCCGGCCGGATTGTTTGTGCTAAACCACAAATTATTTCCGGCCTGGACTAGCCCGTGGCCCATAATGTAACGTAACCTCAAAAGCCAAGTAACAAGGCAGTGGCTGCAAAACCATCATCGGATCTTTAAATTTGAAACCTTATTCAACCATCTCTTGTAACATGACAGTAACACACGAGGAGAATGCAGTAGGCTTTGCAGAAACATAGTAAACACATAAGGTAAACCTAACCCTAATCGTAGCCCTAACCTAATGCTAAGCTAACCCTAACCTGACGCTAACCCTAACCTAAAGCTAACACTAAGGTAACGCTAAGCTAACACACTAACCTAGTGCTAACCTAACACTAACCTCTAAGCCTAACCCAGAAAGGCCTAAAGGAAAAGTTTGGAAAGTTTTTTAAAAAGTAAAGAAAAACTGGTCCCACGAATTGAAACTTGCAAGCATTCACTTACGAAAACGTAAGGTGCCAAGTCAAGAGGCGAACCCTCAACCATTGGCATGGCAGACTTGGAACCTATCTGTTAAGCTACCAGATCAATGCCAGTTGAGTGACAAAGTGACCGCTTTATTGGAACTGCGTCATGCCAGGCAGTATGGTTGAATAAGTTTTGAAATAGGAAGATCCGATGGGTGGTTCCGTAGCCACTTCCAAGTAACAACACTTAAGTTTTCAGTTCATTGTCCTTTGGACACTGAAACCACGTAGTCTTAAAGCAGTGGCTATACGTCAGCCATGGGATCTTCACTTTTGAAAACTTATTCGTCCATCGACTGTAACGTGTCACACGGCAAGTGTGCACTAAGCTGCACTACAATTGCTAGTACAGTAGTAACATACTAAACCTAAACCCTAACTCTAAACCTTATACCCTAACCTAAACTTAGCCTCTAATCCTAAACTAGGGGTCCCCTAACAGTAATTGTATTGTATTGTGTAACGTCTTCACTCCCACACGCAAAGCGCTAGGTTTTTAACATGCATCGCAGTAATGAGAAAAGAAAACGCAAGTACACGAAAGAAGACCAGGATGTATACATGGCGGTAGTATAGAGTATGCGCTTGATGGCGCTAATGCAGTTACTGTACTTTGA
>JGI24159J19872_10001192_pt1 | contig 27833 bp, 18 predicted proteins | sample Ectturendosymbi4_FD_19872 | JGI IMG/M metagenome (IMG submission 19872)
AACCTGCAGCAAGATCACTGCAGTTCTATTGCTATGCACTGATGATGATAACAGGAGTTATCGAAACGTTTGCAATATGTCATTTGTATCGTTTGCTTTGGTCGTGATATTCATTATAAGTTTATTTAGCACTTCCGTTTTTCGTGTACCGATTTAAACAAAATTGGGAAATTTGGGATTAGAACTGTCTTCAAAGGGACGATACAACTGGGGCAGGTGGGTTTTTGATAGTTGTGCACTTTCGGCGAAAAAAAGTGAAGTTCGTTTCAGCAATCACGCTAGCTCTCTGCTCAAAACAACAGTATGTGTTTACACGTACCGTACTTGGCACCGAAAGTGTTTTAACAGCTCCGAACGATGTTCTTTCTGAAAAATTTCCTGTATTATGTTCATCTTTTTTACAACAATTAAAAGCGAAGAATCTATCGCCAAATCTTCGTGCATGGTATAGTCCTGTAAAACAGTTCGCATCGCCACTAAAAATGAAACCAAGCAGACAAGACACAATCGAAGCATAAAGCGTTTTTTACTCATAAATTTAACTTTGAAAAAGCAAGTTTAAGAGGTCTCGGGCTTTGTTCACTGTACTTTCCGCTTTGTTTTGCCTTTATTATGAAATAATAATGAACATAGGAATGATGAAAACAATGCATTTAACACTTTTCAACAATATTTCGCTGCCATACTGGAACCCCCTTGCGAACCTTTTACGCCCCCCAGTTCAAGAACCCATTGTGCCCCTTGCCCCCGTCGTTACGCCCCTGTTGGGAACGTGAATGGCTCAACAAACCAAGCGCACTTTTACGATTCAAAGCATGATCCTCCCTCGTGTGAAATAATTCTTCTTTCCTCTTTTTATCAATTTGCGATGTTCATTACAAAACTATTTTTTGTAATTTCGCAATGCACAATTGTTTAATCCCTTCTTGCAGCATATCTGGCTTTGAGTTGACGACTTCTGTGTCTACTATTTCAACGTTTACCGTTTGAAGGGCCTCACTAGAGCGCGTCAATCAAACCTTCGACCCTAAGGAAACCTTTCTATTATGCATTCCATTGCCCGCTTTGTGTTTGTGTCACCAGCGCGTTGTTCCTTGCTGTGTTTTTGTTTCTCTGTAATCGGCGTCCGATAATTTTTCATCGTTAGTGAAACCAGTTGTATGAGAACGACCTATTTGGTTACTTGTCACAGCTGGTGTTCTGATTTCTTCGCTTTAGTCAACTAGTTCTTGCTTCAGTCCAGCATTTCACTCAAAAGCTATTGCTTGGCATTTTGAGGACGAGGATGTGTGGAGTTAAGTACGATCGATTTCCAGTTTAAAAAAAATTGCTGAGTAATGATTCGACCGTGTTAGCCTTGCGGAGACTAATTACTGCAATACAGTTATGCGCACGTTCAAATTATCGCAGACTCGTGAAAGCAGGGCCAGTCGGCTGATATTTGGAAAGCTTGCAGCAACTTTTGAACTTTTAATTGCTTTCTGTGTAGATTTGTTGCCGTTTTATTTCGTCCAGCTGTCAAAGTTTTAGGAAGGCAGCGAGTTTAGTTGCTCTTTTCATGAAACCGACCGTCTGTGTTTTCAATAGAGCTCACTGACTTATACCTAAAAGCAAGCGTCTAATCACTGTCAAGCAGTGGTGAGTGGTTGCGAGTCCAGTTGCTATGGTTGGAAGTTTCTTGATTCTGGAGTCCTTCACAAAGTGTCAGATCTGGGCTTGAACTCGTATTTCGTTGCGATGGACCCGTACCGGACTTGCTGAATTGAGCTTACGGAACCGTTTCGAACTCGAACTTATGACTTTATCGGTAACTTCTACCCTTCTCAATTGCTTTAGATGTGTAAGCGAGCTGGCGACATCGTACACAACACCAGTGTAACCAAAAAAAGTCTATAGTTCACCAACATCGTTTTGAGTGTTGCATCCGTTAAACACGTAATTAGCGACGTGTTTAACGACAATCCGATACACACTTTCATTAGTAATATTGGCTTTTATTTCCATGACAACGACCACAGTGCCCATCGTTCTACAGTGGCAAAACAACGCAATTTTCTATTTAGGGATAAGTTTCAGCTCTACAAATCCCTGCAAATTTTTTTCAAATCAACAATATGATTACGTGTGTGTTCCATACGTGATTTGGACAGCAAGCCTTGTTACTGCAATCTTATTTGGACTGGTTTACCTAGTTTCACAGAAGTATTCCACTCCAATGTATCACCAAGAGTGGACAGGGTTATTTTGAACTTTTCCATCAACATGCTTTTTTCGAGAACTATGTATTTTGCAGCCCCCCTCCCTCTGTAAAATATAATGCAACATATGCGGTCCCCGGTAGCAATAAAGTTTTCAAAGTGGCCTTGTAAAGAAAACGTTTGCCCTTCCCTGTTCCAGCTGACCGCAAACTGGCGGGTTTATTAGAACTTTGCGAGAGGATAAAAGTTAAAGACGCATTAAAAGAAGACAAAACTAGAAAACGAACTCTTTTCTGAGCAACTTGCGGTCGTTTTGTGGCGAGCATGGAAGTGTTTTGTGACGCAACAATCGGATGTTCCGGCTACATGCACAACCTGCGGCGCTGGCGCTACGCTAAGTATACCCTTAGGCGCATGCCGCAGTATGCATACCGGCACGTGAACATGCTCTAATCGCAGATCTTAGTGAAGGAGCGATTTGCTGGGGTGGCAATTCGGTGGCGAACGATCAGGAGGATGTAACGCTGTTGTGTGGCACGTGAGAGGTCAGGAACAGGGACGCGTTGTAGATGAAAGGTTTGGTTGGGGGTTATTTGAAGGTCGCGACAGTCGTTTGAGGTTGCAATCGCTCTGAATTCCTCTCCTTAGGCTGGACCAGTCACTTATGATGCTGCCCGAACATACCTTAAAATTTAAATTCTACATGCAGCTTGCTGGTGTGCAAAAACTTTTTCGTTGAAAACCGTGATTTTCGGGAAAAAGCGGAAAGTAAAACTGAGAGAGGATAGTGCCGCTACTGTGCTAGAGTAGGAAAACATAAACGAAAAGGAAGAGGCCAAAGCAACAAACTCACCTGAGTTTTGGTGCCACTGCTTTCCTTCACCGTGCTCCGCGCCAGCGCTCCCGAGCACGCGTGGCCCTGAAATACTCCGCAGGTGATTTGCGACAGTCCCAGCGCGAACAGCTCCTGCACGGACGCAAACGTTACAGTGATAGGCAAGTAAAGGTGGCAAAGCACCACCGTATCGTCGCATAACAGATCCCCGAAACAAAACTTCCTTTGCACACGAAGCAAAAACAGGCGTGGGCGCAGGGTTAAGATTGGACGTCTTGCAGAATATCAACACTTTTTCAAGAAAATGGGAATTCTGAAAGTTCTTTAGCGAAAAGAAGTTGATGGTGATCAGACTTGACTTTTCCGTCAGCCATGAACCAGCATTACGTTTTGAAAACCTTACGATATTAGGAAACCGCAGGAAATCAGATAATTCGCCAGTGTTTTAGAAGTAAAAATTGAATGTGGACGTATATAACACTTTTCGATTTGGACCAGGAACGCAAAAGTCAACTTCCGCTTATCTTTGATGAGACGCAAGCTTGTGGGTGTTGGCAAGGAATGATACTGACAAAAATTGTATTAAAGCATTTAGAGAGCTTAAGAAAAAGAGTGCAAGTTGCTCGTAGCTGTGCGCTGAGGTGAAGGCCGACCGCAGGGATGGCACCGGCCGCTAATGGTCCGATTTTTGGGCGGGACGCTGAGGTTGAACGAGCGGACCCCTCACGATATTTTTAGCGGTTACATCTCACCGGGCTGCTACGGCCCGCTGATGGTGAAAAAAATTTTGAGCTAGGAGAACCAGTCAGTGTGGAAAGTCAGTGATACCACTCATTTTCTGAAGACTAGTTGTGTTTTTTATATGTACAAAACCACTATCGCTTCAACAGTTAAATTGTTTTTGGTTGATATTTCTACGTAAACCGCATATTTATTTACGGCAATGGTTCCCAACCGGGGAGGAATTTCATCAGTTCGGGGGAGGAATTTACACTTGAAAGTTAAGTTACTTATTCATTGTAAGTGTTGTACTTCTTTTTTAGTTCACATTGGCTTTTTCAACTAGTTATATCACTTTACATTTGTAATGTATTTAGTGGACCATAACACGTTTTTGTGGAAAAACTTTAATTCCATTATTTAACAACAAATAGTTTTTGTCCCACATTTATTAATCTATTGTCGTCAATAAAGACCAATGTTCCAGTTGTAGTTATTACCAGCTTACGAAGCCGAGAGAGGGAGGATTACAAGTTCCATTGGATAGGAATAAAAAGTTTCACAGTGAGCACAGGGAAGAAGGTATTAAAAACGGTTGGGAACCACTGACTTAGCGGGCCGGATTGAAAAAGACAAAATGTCCTCGGTCCACAGGTCATTAGTGGATTTCGTGGGCTACGGGCGGTCCGGACTCAAAAAATCTTGGACCTTGCCATCCCTAGCCGACCGGGTTGAACTGCAGGTCATGACGTACAGGTCGGTGTTTAATGATGCGCTGCAATGTAAACAGACGAGGTATCGGAGTGTAAACAGTGTTGGTTGGCGTCAAAACTGAAAGATGCCGTTGCGCCATCCACGATAATAAATTTTTTCTCTCGCAAAACAATGATGCAGGTGATCAGTCAGCCGATGGGCACTTTTCAACGGGTGAGATGTGTTGAAATCATTACCTCGTTCAACGCTTATAGCTGGTCGGCGATATTTGAAACGCCGCAATGCCAATACACGCACAGGTTTTTTCAGGGTTTGACCTTTCTGACCGAAAAGACGTTTTGAAAGACCGCAACTGTTTTATCCAAGCACTGAGATCGTTGCTGATAGTCAAAGGGGGGTTTTCGTCTCCGAATGTACTGCAGTTAGCAGGCGAGGCTCTTCATCTAAACGTGTAATCGGATACGCGCGGTAGAAATATGACAGAGCAACCGAACTAGCCGGGCACGTCATGATTCAAGGCATAAATCCTACAGGTTAAATCCAGCCCTGCAGGCTAACAGGAAATGACGAACGGGCGCGGAGCGACAAAAGTTATCGGGTTACTTAATCGAATACACGTGTCGCGATCATTCAACTTTCAGCAACGTATCAGGTTTCAACTCGACCTGGCGAAGGGCGATCTGCATTTCGCCGCTTTCATTGTTAGAATCCATGTGGCGGCTCCAAGCACGCCGCCGTGCGGCAATCGATGCCACAACAGTTGCTTGATGGTCAAATGGTCAACGTATACGTTTCGGGGAATAGAAAATGCGGCGGCTTACTTGGCAGGTTAGTTTAAACCAGGGGTGTCCAAACTACACCCGCGGGCCAAATCCGGCCCGCGAAGACATTCCATCGGGACGCAAACACTTTGAAAAATAATATATTTAGGAAACATTTGTTGATTTGGTGATGTGCAACATGTCCCGAAACAGTCACATCACGTAAGATGTCCGGCCCTCGAACTGTTGCGTAATAGTTTATGCGGCCCTCTCAGACAAAAAAAAAGTTTGGAGGTTCCTGGTTTAATTAGACGGCAATTTAAACGTGGCAGAACTGTAAGTGCGAATTGGCGCTAAGAGCAACCTTGTTTAGAGACATTTGAGATTTTTCAGGATAAAAATGCGCTGAAAACCAAACGGGTCTTCCTTAAATCAGCGCCAATTCGTGATGTGTTGAACGACAATTAGGCAGCCTTGAAGTAAGGAAAGAAAAAACGGCTTTTTCGGGGACTGCGGGCAGCAAAAAACATTTCAACAAAATCACATTGATTTCTTTTCATCAAAAAACTAGCAAAAAGATCTAGGTTTTCAGACCGACTGCGCACATTCTTTCCTGCAATCGAACGCTTTATTACTTTATTTTATTGCTTTATTACCACAACGCAAGCCAAATAGAAAACCAATTGACCACAATTTACCCCTTTGAGAGTGCAGCACAGGTTAAAGAGACGGTCAAGCTGAAATTCCACGTTGAGCTAAAAGTTTGCTTACACTTGGTAAATAAATTCGACTTGGTCACAAAAACAGTTGGTGCGTTTTATGTCGTCACAACCGTCGGTCAGTTCGCAACCAGGTCCAGGACTTGAACGTCGCCAACGTGCTGGCGCGCGAGGCACCTTGCAATGGGCTAGGAACCTGAAGGTCACACGCTGCCAGGGTTGATACAGCATAGCTGCAGTGACGCGTGTTTCGCAGCTAAAGGACGTGCTCACGCGACTCGCACCGCTAAATGCGATGTGCGGACGTGACAGGCTGTACGGGATGGATGACTGCGCGCTTTTCGTAACCTAGCAACAGCAAGTTGCCGTGCGCCAGTTTTATCAATGAGCAGAGTAATTTGACCGACATGTTTCCCGCGTTTATACGGCGGCGCGTTGCCAGGTGTGGGCGAACTCTTCGACGGCGAACACGCGATTGTGCGGTGAGCGCATGCTTGCGAGTCAGCGTCGTAGCCAGCCCAAAATTGTGCGGGGGGGAAATATTTTGACTTTAGGCGAGCAACGGTATTTGGTTTGGGACACCGCCTCTCAAAGCTTAAAAAGACTACATGTGTTAAAAAATTTTGGGGCATTTCCCCCTGGGCCCCCATGGCTAGACCTATGTTGTGAGCATCGATAATTCTTGTATATCTGTCACTATTTCATTGTCAGTGAATCACTGGCCACCATAAAAAACACGCCAACTGCCAGTCACGCGTTTACGTGTATTAAACGAAGATGATCTGATGAACTCTTTCATCTGCCATACCTGGTTGGGTAAGATTTTGTAGCCGTGATTTTTGGCAAACAGCTTCCCAACTGAAACCGTGATAGCGAAGCTGACAATCGATATCGAGAATGCGTCGGCAATCAGCGAAGGCCATGTTGACGCACTGGGCAGGCGGGGCGACGGGAGCCTGAAACGAAAACAAACATAAGTCTTCGTTTTCGCGTATAAACTTTAAAAGATTCGAGCTGCTGTTGCCAAGCAACGGCAGTTCTAACAATGGCAGCGCGTCGCTAGATTAAGGTTCCTATTTGTCACCGATGTTTCAGTATTTCTGCTTGGCTATTTCCGTTTTCTTTTCTTTTCTCGCATTCAAACGAAAGGTGTAAGAGACATTCCCTTCTCCGCACGAAATCCGTTTTTTTGATGATTTTCCCAACAAAGCGACGGTTAAGTCTTCGCAAACTACTGGGTTTCGGTAAACAAATTGTTCAAAATGAAATTTATGATTCTTTTCTCCATGTAGCAGCGTTAGCACAGCACGTACTGCGTTTTTAGCAATGGAACTCATGCCCTGAAACACGCTACGACGATGCCAACACGAGGCAACTATGTGGAAAAAGACAAGGCCCATTTTTCGCCCAAGTTCGAAACATGGGCAGGGTTTTTTGAAGGCTTTGCCATGGTGAGTGTCAAGACACTTTGACAGACCGTAGCTACTACTTCTGAATACGGAGATGGTCACCAAAACGTTAAGCAAGGTTTTGGTGTATTTTGGTGGTAGTCTTGGGACGAGTTTCTCTAACTGTAATTTAAGAGACCGTGGGAGAAATTCGAGAGAGACGGTTTCGGTCTCTCAAAACACCTTAAGAAAACACTGAACACGGAGGTTGCTGTTGAATGAGTGAACACTGGCTACGCTCTTGCCTATGGTGGAACGTCGGAGGAAGCGACAGAGCACGGAGGTAAATCTCGACCTGACGCGAAGCACGTAGTGATTTTAACAAGAAAAACTCACTGCCTTCGTTAAGACCAACAAAGAATGCACTTCTTTGCCCGGATAAAGAACACGCGACGACAAGGAGAGCACAACAGGAATGAGCAAAGCAGGTGCCGCTTACCCGGCAGGTATCGCGCCAACAACACTGATCCCGAACTTCCCATGGAGGTCGGCGGTGGTGGAAACTATAGTTGAGATGACAACCACTATCAGTTCGATCGGGATAGGGATGTTGTGCAGCTTCTTCTTGTACTTCCTGGCCGTGCAAACGACAGACGTGGTAAGGTTTCGAATGATAAAGCCAGCTATTCTGCGTCTACGCAATATTTCAAAACGGTGAAAATTTCCGAACAGCACCCCAAAGTACGAAATCGCAAGGACGTGGTACGAAGTGAACGCACTAATCAGTAGCGGTTCTCATGTTGTAACGTCTGACGATCGCTGAATCGCTTTCGAAAAACCTTTGCAAATACTCAACAACATGCGAACGCAACCTTCCGAAAGCATTGTGTCCTATTGCACAACAACGAATCAGTCATTGTTTTGTTTGGACAACATAAATATCACCGATAGAACAACCATCACAAGCTCTCTTACTAAGATGGATTTCTGAATTTGAAGACGAAAAGAAGTTTCTACTTCTGAATGAAACACGTCAATCCGTCACTCCATACAAAAATAATATATTTTTAAGAATTCAAACGTTTATCTTCACACGACAACAGTCTACACCAGTGGGGTAGCGCAGCTAAGTGTCGCCAGGGGCCGACCAAACAAGTGCCGCCCTTTCCACTCCTCAAATTTGCTTACAAGAATTTAAAATGAACGAAGATGTTTCGTGCTTATTAAAGTTATTAAGAAAAACAAAGCATCTTAAACGTTAGAATCAAACACTCATACACTGAAATGGGTTTCTGCTTTTCATTCTGAATAATGGGTTTTGCGTTTTCAGCTTGTAAACCAACTTTCTCATCTGTACTCTTCCTAGTTTTTCTGTCTTCTGAACATACGCATCTGCGGACCAGGAACATTTTGTTAAATTTTCTTCTCTGTTGGCTTTCAGTCTGCGCTAAGCCGCACCACTGCGCTTTAATCGTTCACTCATTCCAGTGGACCAAACAAAAAAAACACAAAAAAAGCAACGGAAGTGATGGCGGCGTACCTACTTCACAGATGTAAACAATTTTGTGTGTCAATATTTTGCATAGAATCCCCGTCTTTAACTAAAACAAAGCAGAACATATACTGCACATAGTGGGCTATAAAAATAAATTTAATAAATCTAATATCAGTAATGCAAAGAATGTTTCACTGTTCACTTCACGTCCCAGTAGTGGTTTATATATGCTAGGCGTCAAACTTCAACTCTGTCGCCACTGACACGGGGGGTTGCTTCTTAAGCTTCGGGGCCATTTTGGCAATAGGTCAAATAGGCTTAAAACCGGCTCTGGTTGAGAAATGCCGGCTTGCAGACTCCATTGTGACCTGAAAACTTGGTCTAGCTGTTGGGTTGGGCTTCTTCTAATTACTCGTGCATAGTGTTACTCCACACCGTCGTTCGTATATTTTGCACAGACGTATATTTGAAAACTCATTACTAAATCCGCCTCTTTGTTGCTCAGCTGTGAATACAACGTCTTTATGTTCAAAGGTAATCGGTAAGCGAACTGAGCAACTTTATTCAGTACAGTCATTGCCAAGTTGTGCAACTGCATCGGTTAACGTCCCTTTCAATAAAAGTCTTCAACAACAATCACAACTGAACATATCGTTTGCCCTTGTGTTAAGTTTTCAGACTATGGTTCATCGCCTCTAATTTATCAAAACGAGAGCAACATCTTTTGTAAGCTTTTCTTGTTGAAATCACTTTTCTATGACTGCAAATATTAAACGCACCGTTGAACAAAGGAGTCAAACCTACATAGCCTACTGACTGGCACTGAACCCACATTGCCTATCGACTGGCACTGATTCTCTACTTTCAGTTCAAGCCTACAATCTGCGTTCTGAATTATCCGCGCAAACACACCAACCGCACTACCTCGCTTCAAGAATGTCATTTTCCGATACTATTACGTCATACAAAGAATCATCTGTTCTATTGAAACTAAGCAACTTTACCTTTGCACAGTTCTTCAGTTCACCCGACAAAATTTGATGTTGATAAGCCCACCTAATGACTAGCCTGGAGCTTGTGGCATTTGTTTATTGAATATCTCCCACTGAACATTAAACAATAGCATGAGACGTGACAAGAACGGTGTGTCGCCAATGCCGACGGGGTATCGGTGATGTAATGACGCCGATGGGGCATTGCTAAAGATCGAACGATAGAGAAAAGATTAAGCTAGCTTTGAATATTTACCGTGGTTTCATGCAGGTCTTTTTTATCATATTTCGAGTGGAGGAACAACATAAACTTCGAACTACCCGAGCAGCAATGTTTGCTACATTGCGGTCGAATGTCCTCTCTGTCCTTACTCAAAGGGCTTTTTGACTGGGGTTGGGGAAATCGCTTTGGCTGGAGAAGACGTTGTAGGGACTGGGAGACAATTGCTCCCAAGTATGTTAAAAAATCCCTGATTTCAAGACAAACACAGGGCTACTTGAGAACACTGGATCTGACCCAGATTTTCGAGAAAACATTTTATCTATTTGCTCACTCCACAACCGCATTTCCTAGTTTTTTAGGCTAAGTCTAGGGATCCTGAACACAAACTGAAAAGACTTTAAAAAATTATTTTTAATCAACAACTCACTGTCCCCCAGAAGGTGCCGCCCGCAGTCTCCAGACCTTTTTGCTACGTCACTGGTCTGAGCTCTGTATGGTAATTCGTAACAAAAGCAGAAATTGGAAAATCGCAGAAACCAAATCAATTGCAAAAACGTTTTTGCAGGTTGCTGTCTAGTAAGTATCGCTGTCACAAGTTTTCATTAAAGATAAATTTTATTCCGTCGCTTACTGAAAACATATTTTGCAAACTCCAACCTACTGGTTTATCAGCTTTACGGGGTAAATGATAGCGATGGTAATCACTGATAAGATCACTTCCGCCGGTTGCGTCTCTCCGATTCGGGAAAATAGTTCCACGTATGTCTGCGCGAAAGGCAGAAGGTGATACGTCCGCGTGAAATGCGAAAGGAGTGGGTGGCAACATGAATGCAAGCAAGAACACGCGTTTACTGGTTCTCAGAGTGAAGCTGACATTGAACAAGCCTGCTGGGCAGTTCACGAGCAGTGCAGAGGACATTGCAACAACCTAGGTCAGTGATGGCAAAACTATGGCACGCGGGTCAATTTGCGTGGTCACGCGCGCTGCCGCCGCAACACGGAATTCGCTATATTACAGTTCATTACTGATTCTAATTTCTGTCTCTTTTGTGATGCAAAAAAAGCGGTGAACATAAATAAGGATTAAAAGCGCAATTTGCTCTTTTGGGCGAAAGGTTCTGTTCATTATATCCATAACACTTGCTAAATTATGACGTTATGTACCGATGCGCTGTCAGGTTTAAGGTCGTACCCCTTGCCAGTCCATTTATTGCATCGGGCACTTCAGTGTTGTGTTTCTGTCGAGTGTGCTCCAAGTCCTGAGTACCCACAGAAGAGTAAAGCAGAGGAAGTATAAACAGATAATGGAAGATCTTTCCAAGAGGCCTGGGCAGAGCCACTGGGGGTGATTGAAAGCAATGCGAAAGCGTCGTGTGCTCTCGGTAGCGATAGCGTGCGTGTCTTGCATGAAGTGTCAAACAACAATTCGAAACCAATCACAACATTGTAGCCACACGTGGTGAAACAAGGAAGAAAGGTATTTCTTGAACGGAAATTAGGGAACTGTCTCACGCAGTAAGCTAGTTTCGGCAGCAACTACTTTCCTGAACCAAATCATCTGACAGCTGTCAGTTTTAAAATTTCATTGTGCATAGCAAAGCATGGTAAGCCCCTCTCTGATGGCGATATTGCAAATGAGACCATGTTATTGGGATGCAAATCCCTTTTCCATGACTTCCCAAACGAGGGTAAAATTGTTCTCTGTCCTTGTTCTTTGAAAAAGACCAGCTGCAACAGTTCAGATTTTACAGCTCCGTAAGTTCAGAGACAAACTTGCATTTCCTTACTTTTCCAAACAAAGCCAAATTTGAAGAACTTGATCATTCCTGCTTGGTGTAGTTGATTTAGAAAACCTGGAAATGGAGCTAATAGAGTTTCAGGTAAATTCCATCTGGAAAAAGAAGTTCAAGGAACTGCCTGAAACGTTAGAAAAAACAAAAGGAATGACAAGGGATAATGCAGTGACTTCTGAGAATGAAATCTTCAAGGTTTGGAATTCGTTGCCAAATAATTTCAATTCGATGAAAGCACTGCAGATCGCTTCCCTAACTTTGTTTCGATCATGTTATGCTTGTGAGCAGCTACTTTCAGCTTTGAGTTATATATATCAATATGATACAAGAAGCAGATCAACAAATAACGTGTGGGCTGCATGCGTTACTCTCGAAATTACAAAATATCGGCCGAAGATAGAAAAACTCTCAGCATGCATATGTTGCAACCTATCGGTTGGCGTTGCGTTGAATGTGTGATTCACCACGAACGGGATGTTCGCGAAGAACAACACCCATATACATGTGGCACGAACAAGCAATAATAGAGTGATCACGGCGTGTGATCTCTGTTGTTGCTTGCTGCCACAGTGTGATGCCGCTCGAGCTTTCCGATCGCAACACGTAGCGACATAAATCATGTTGAATGCCAAAAGCAGGCTTTTAATGAAAAGTGTTCTGTACCAATGGAAACTGCGTTGTTATGTTTTTCGTTAGAAACTATTTATACATAACTTCGTTTTATCCAAGTAAAGACCAAGTAATCCGTGTGAATTGACTTGTTGTCACGTCGTGATAAATAAGTGGGTTTTGCGTTGCAGTTTGGGCACTAGGTCTAATAAAATTTGCCACCACTGACCTAGGTCACGTACCCTTGCAGAGGGAAAAAATCCGTACGTTGAAGACGGCATGCATGCAACGCCGCAATGTTTGACTTGATTTTGAAGATCCGAACAAACGAAATAATCAAAACAAGGTGTATTTATTCAAAAAACAACAAACACGGATATGCAAACTAGCAGATCTGTTGAAAAAGGGTCTTTTGTAAAGCGTTTGCGATGGAAGACGGACAGCACAAACGGAAGAACTACAGCCAGTCGTTTCAACAACAATAAAGAATCATCTTACATAGTCTATGCATCGCTTAGTCACCTTAACAAGGGCGAAAGGAGCGGAGTGACGCTGAAGCGGAATGCCGAAGAAATACTTCACTTGAGCTGTAACGACAAAGACGGCTGCACCTGTTGTGAAGCCGGCCACCACTGGGTCGGAAAGGAAGAGAGCGACGAACCCCAGCCGGAGGAGACCGAGACATATCTGTGAAAGTTAAAATTGCGAGATATTACACAGGAGTCGCACACAAGTTTTGTCAACCAAAGGAACCTGAAGACTTCGATCTTTGACATGGCTGCGGGGTTTCGACCAATGTTGCGTTTGTTTGTCCACGCCGGCAGTTTATATACAGTAACAAGCATGTTTCAAGCTCGGGACATTCGTGTCGGACGTTTTAGAAAGCTACTGCGCATGTCTCGCCGCGCTGCTTCGGGCAACCGACAAGTAAGCACTGGCCCGAGAAGCCTGGAATTACGATGCGTCAGAAATTTCGTGAGTCCAATACCTGCGCAGGAGTATTACACGCGTGGATTGGCATCTTGAAATTGTCTTGCAACGTTTCAACAAAAACTGACCTGGGTTTTAAACGGCTAACAGCCAAGCTTTTTGTTCTATCTTGTCCAGCACGTTTAGAGTCATTGTGAATAACAGCAAACGCACAAGCAATGCAAGAACAAGCATGCGGCATATCGGGGCTGCTTTGATTTTCTGCTGCACCCTACACGTAGAGGTCAAATAGAGGCCTAATAAAGGGATCAGTAATTTATTTTATTTCTCGGTTACAAGGTCCCCATCTGTTTTTCGCAGCGGAAGTTCGAAGAGAAACACCCGCCCTTGCATGGAATACCGAAACTAAGATGCTTCGACCTCAAGCACGTTGCACCGCCATCCGTAATGAAACATGCAACGCCATTTCGAAGTTCTTTTGCCATGCACGTCGCAGATAACAACTGCAGAAAAACAAGGCCAGGCGCATTTCAAATTGTCGGTAAGACAAAAGTAAACGAACAGTCACATAGGTCGCTCCAGTTGCGGGATTCGATACTAGAGGAGTCTTAAAAAATGGTCATATCCTACCCGACAGAAGAATATATTATAGGAACAGAGTTGGTTTATCATTGTCACCAATACCACCATCACGAACAGCAGGGGTAATCTCAAACTAACACAAAATTATATGAGCCTGTGGTCTCGTATCAATGTTAACTGAAAGGCTTCAGTAACCGGGTTGTTTCCACGACGAAGTTTGCGTCAAAACGTATTTGAAAATAACCGGAACACACAGCGGCCGCCCTTTATTCCAGATGATATAAAATTACACTTTGTGTTCTCAGCCAAGTATATCGTTTTCAAGTTCTGATTCTTACACGTCCTCGTTCAATTTTTAATGCCTCGGCAAACCACATGTTTGTGTGAACCTGCATTCTTACGCAAGGAAACCCACTTCAGATCATTTGAACTGCGGACAGCAAAACGCATGCAGCAACGCCAAGCATTCACACGAAAGTGCAAAAAGCAAAGATGCCCTTGTTGTAGGTAGACCGGCGTGAGCGCAAGGTCACTGGGCCTTGAGCATCTTTTGCCAAGCAGCAGATCATTAAGACCGCATCGTTGGTTGTTAGTCGTGCGTCATGCTGTGAGTATTGTCAGATTGCGATAGCTGTTTGTTGTAACCCTTCGCATCGGATTGAGGAGTTCAGGTCAAAGGATAGATTACGTGCAGTGGACCTGCATCACTCATAACGCAGCTGCGAAGAATTTTAAAGAGGATGAGATAACGGAAGGAGTTAGCAAAACTGCGCGGACATCTCAGAGAGGCGAAAGACGCAATGGATGCGCGGAGCTTCGAGCAACCGACCTATTATATTCACTTTCCCGACAAGCTCAGGATCTCAAACGAAAGCACTCGGAAGATCGGTTCCGAAAAAAGGTCGCGCGCCTCTTTTCGGAGCGAGCCTGGAATGAGTTCAAACGAACAGAGAAGATAAACGGCATGAAAAATCACCGTTAAAGATATCGCTTAAATGCTAACGAACAAACACAGTAGATGAACAAAGATGCGAACAAAATTATTCTAACTTTGCCAACTTCAGTTACCAGAGCAGGTCGGATTTCCTTGAAATTGAGATGTTTTCGATATTCTACCAACTGTGCTTTTGATATTTGTATCTGCACCTACATAAAGGTATTGTTTAAACTAGGTTTTTTTCAGTCATTTTTCGGTCACAGACAGATATTTTTTTTTAATGACTGAAAAAATGCAAGTCAATTCGGTCAGAAATGTAGACTATTTAATAGTGTTACGGCAGGTTTTAATACTAGTACAGTACAAATGGCCGAAATGTCTCAGCGAAAAAAAAAGGTTTCAAAAGGCTTTGGTCAGATTTAGTTTTTCAAAGCAATTGTCCACGAGAAGCGCATGTAAAACCAAACGGCGGAATTTTTAAATTCATCATATTGTGAAACAAACTAGATTTTTGAGAGCACAAGAATGCTGCAAATTAAACCGGATATCTTACCTTCAGCAAAAAAACGTCTGACATGCTTAACATTGCTACTCGATGACGTAAGCTGACTTGCGTGGAACCCAACTGTCACGGCCCTAGTTAATCTTATCATAAGAATATGTCTGAACAAGCTTATTTAAGCATTCGGCACTTGATGTACAACAATTCGATTCCCACTACATCAAGACAGGTTTACTTTACCAAGCAAGGGCAGCTAACCACATTTATAATTATATTTTCAGTGACACCGTGAAGAACAGCAGCATTCAGCGGGTAAACTTGTCACGTTTTTAGTGTGTAAATTAAGAGAATAGGGCTTGGATTTCGTTAAGAAAACTGTGGTTATGCATCTAAAGATGTGCCTGTGCTGGTGATGTTGTGGTAACTGATGTGGAGATGCTAAACATGGAATGTACCTAATGGATCCGAAACATCTGCAACAATAATGGTAAAGATACTGAGATATCAAGAAGAAAAGTGAGAACATTGAGAACGACCAATGAAAGAAACCAACAAGATTGACATCAATAATCGGTAACTCGAGTTTTTCATTTGCTATTAAGCGACCAGCGACATAGGAGGGCAATTTCGCATCTGAAACACCAGGAAAACGAGCAAGAAATAGTGTTCTCAGCAGTATAAAGACAGTGGTGACGATGGTTTACGCAGGACAATACATAATGCACGGAAGTGTTTGCAATATGCTACCACAAGAAGATGTACTGTTGCGTAGCGTGCACAGGTGTGCATGCATAACGTGCGAATCACAAGTATGTCTACTGCAAAGTATACTCTGGTACTTTAATTGAATTGCGGTCTGGCGTAACAGACATTGCGCCCAAAACAATCGATGCAAATTACCGAAAAGATAAAAAAAAAACAACGCAAAAGCGGTCGCTGTTTATGATGGCAACATACTCAAAGCAGTAACGTTTTTATCAAGTACCCAGTGACATAAACCCATCCACGAAAACTCTGCTATTATTGCGATGGCAGATGTTGGACGAGTTGGTGACACACTATAATGGAGAGTTTACAGGGTGGCAAAAGCCAGTAAGCGAAGCAAGGCTGAGCGAAACAGTCAAACGCATGGCGCCGGTAAAGATGAGGGCGAACACAAAACATACAAAAGACGTACTTGTACTATTCCGGTAAGAATCGTGAGCGATGTGACGATGGCAAGCTTGTAGGAGACGAACTCAGACGAGGTGGCAAGTTGTCCTGCATGCACAATCAGGAAATTATGAACAGCTTCGACAGGATAGTCTTAATTAGCATAGTAGAATCGCGATCGTGTCTTACGATGTACGATTGATCCAGTCCAGCGCTCGGCATACAGACGGTCCGCGAAACATTTTGAAATGTTACATTATTCCGGTATTTAGCTGAAAGATTTATTTGAAATTATACGATTTGGAAATCTAATGATACCTAATGAGCAAGCGCAAGGTTTCTATAAACACCATGTGTTGTTTTTTTTTCATGTTTCAATTTTGCCGTTGTTGTTTTACCGCAATAGCTCATAGTGGGCCCCGCAAAAAATTTACAGAAAAAGTTGGTCGCAAATTGAAAAAGGTTGAAAAGCACTGATCAAGTCAAAGTCAGTTTGGCGGAACCTGAGTTGCCAGCAGATGCAACTCAGCAACCTTAACGATGTTACGCTGAACTATAGAGATTATTCGGCGAACAGCAGTGGACAAACCAACTCTGCAGCAAACTGTTGAAACTGCAGAAAAGTATACTGCATTAAACAAAAAACAACTGCCGCTGTACGTTGTAATCAGAAGCAAATAAACCTTCAGTGTGACAACACATTAAACACACGCAGTGAAGACATGGGCACAATTTTGTTTTAAGGTGTGTGGAGGGCAGCATGGTAAGAAACCAACGCAGTTTTCGGGTCGATCCTGCCGTGAAGCTTTGTAAATACAGATTTGCAATCTTGGCTGTTGGAGGTGTTTTGAAACAAAAACTAACCACTCTTCGCTGTATCCATTCAGATGATTAACAAATAAATAAATCTCATGCTCAAATTTGTTACTGCACACCGTACTGCAGTCCAGAAACATGATCAGTATTCGAAATTTTGGCAAGCGCATAGCGTGATCACATGTAATAACATCTGCTGTTACACACAGGGTAAAGTCACGAACTTGGCTAATATCAACACTCAAGAGTAATATTTAAAACTAATAGGCTACTAATTGACACTTGTGTTCATCAAAAGAATAGCATGTTTGCTTACGCATAAAATGATAATTATGCTGGACTTTATGAATAGGCAGCTAACGCTACATGCATGCAGACAGGCATCACACCAAACGCACTTGCATACCTAATCTAGAAGCACCCAAGCATTTCTCTACTCATTTACTGCAGCAAATTTTTCAACAATTATTTTTTTATTTTAACAGTTTTAGCCTTTCTCTTTGCGTGTGGCACACCATCATATGGTTTAGTCTACCCTGTGACATATTACAAAACAGTCGTACTACCATGCTCAGGGTTCTGTTCGAAAGTTTCTAAACGGACTTTCACAAGGATCTAGCTCAGGGTCTCAAACACGCGGCCCGGCCCATATGGCCCACGAGGCCGTTTTGTGCGGCTCACGATGCCATTTGGGAATTCTAGAATTATTAACATTTACGTTTTTTGGTTTATTCACCGGTTTTTAGAAGTGTTCGGCTAGCGAGTGAACAAGTTCCTTTTAAACAAACATAGGAACGGCTAGAAAATATATTCCTATTACTCATAATACCTTACGCAGGAAATAAGATGCTAAAACTGTATCTAGTAAGCCTCAGGTACCTTCATTGTTGCGTCAGCGTCATAATGCGGCCTGGGGGTAGTCACAATGCTGCCCTCTGGTAACTTTATAAGTCCTAATCTGGCTCTCGAAGCAATTTGAGTTTGAGACACCTAACAGCTGGTATGGCTCTGTGTCTAGCATACTGGAAGTCTGTTGTCAAGATCAGGCCTGCACAACATACAGTCGTGGAAAGCTTTTCTTGCAGTCCGCGAGAGCTTTCTCATTGCAGAAAATGTTTCAAAAGCCCACTTCGATAATCGATTGCCGTTCCATAATTTCTTCAAAACTACAATGAAATAAACTTTACGGCCGGTGACAAATTTATGTTGATCAATTTGGCCCTTCGAACATTCTGAGTTACGCAGGTCTGAACATATCTATTGTGGCTGCCAGGTGTAACGTATAGCATATTTTTAAAGGTTCAACCGGCAAACGTTCTCAAAACAAATAAAACAAAATGACACCGACTTTTTGGCCTGTCAAGGAACGGTCTTCATCAGGGAGCAGGACAAGACTCAGCAGTACTCATCGCTTTTTAAAAGCGCAACGCAAAAAAAAACAATCTCAGCAATGCCGTCATAAAAATATGCCCAAAGCACACCCGGGCCTGCAGGTCAAAGACAAACACAAAGCACAAATGGTGTGCGCAACAAACCGGTCCTCCAGGAAGTGCTGAAAGAAAACCCTGTCGCGCAAGTCCGATTGTTAGGACAAACCATTATTTACAATATTACGTTTCACACCAAACGCGGATTTATACACAGGGAGTGTGTCATTAGTTTCAATGCACATTACCATTTATAATGAAAGGCTCGCGAAAACGACTTTCCATAAAATAAGTGTCATCTGCAAAGATTTTTGTTTCAGGTCAATCGGTGGTATGCTTTGCTGTGGTGGCGTGCGCTGCCAAGGCACTGTATTTGGCATGACATTTCTCTGTGCTAGTTTTTTTTGTTTTTGTCGAGTAAACAGGGATCTTTTGGTTTCACCTATGAATTGTACAAGACAATCTTTACATGGGATCCTGTAAACTGCCTCTTGGTGTTTAGAGGGGGGCTAACTTGATCTTTATTAGTTTGTAATTTCTGTAAGTTTGGCAGTTGCAAGAAGCACCAGCTCTATGGAGTTACAAATCACTTCTGAGGAGTTTCTGGTTATATAAGCAGTTTTACTGGGTATGGCATGACTTCTTAGTACAACATAACATGCAAAATAACAAATGAACTTGCCTGGCGATCCTGAAACATCAGATGTCAGCACTTGGCTAGTAGCAGCTTCAGCACTTGTTACCGCAAAGGAAGAATTACTATGACTAGAGGGAACAAATGGGTTGGCAGTCAAATATTTGTCCAAGGCTGATCCAATCATTAAACTGATCACAGCAAATGTCCCTGACAAATAAACACATTTTGTATAACATACTGTTAAAACCTGTGGTTGGTCCAGAACAGGGATCCCATCCTGGGGTTCATGAACCCTTAAGGTATGAACCCTTAGGGTACATTTGCTATCTGAACAGGTGCATTGAAGTTAGGAATAGAAGGGAATATAATATTATTCATTTCCAAATATTTAAACATATATCAGCTAATATTCTTTTCAAAATCATTATAAGCTAATTGTTAAATACCTCATATATCAACTTTGAGACACAAACACGAACTCCACCTTTACAGTTTCAAGGATCTAAAAATTCTATTAAAATTCAGTAGATTTATGTTATTTTACTCAGCCTTTTTTTGTCATAAAAATTTATAGGGGTACATGCTCATTTGTCAAAATGCTGAAAAGATACATGGCCAGAGAAAGGTTGAACCACTGACCAAGAACATGCCAAGCCAGCAATACTTAGCAAACATGGCAGATTTATATGCAAAGTTTGCATTGCAAACTATCCATCACTGCATATGATTGATGAATACTCAAGAAAGATCCTGTTTATGAAAACATGTCAAATACTGCATAGTCATTATTGACTCAGTCAAAACCACATTGCTAGTTCAACTTGCCACTGTTGGCAATTTTGTGATGATGAACAGTTATAAATGCTGCTGAGTACAACTAGCAGCAGCATGCAATTTCCACAGCATATATATTGTCTGTTTCGTTGTCACTGGTTTTGCCATGTACTTACCCACTGACACATGTTTCGATGTTCCCAGAAACAAGTACGTCAATGGGGCAAAAAATGCAACATACATTCCATTTATTGGATCAAGGCCAGCAAGTAATCCATAAGCTAAACCTGTGAATAATTAATAAGGTAAAAAATTTCTTAACCTTGCTTTTTCAGTAAGTTTTTACTACTTTTTTTAATAGAAATTGTTTTTAGCAGCAGTTTTAATAAAACCAAGCTTACTGAAAGTAAGACTTAAATGACTGGGAAGTCCCAAAAGACACACCATCTTAAAAATCTGATGTCAATGGACTGTTTACACTGTAATATACCATCCTGCACTAAACAACAAAAAATTAACAACCACGTTAGTACTTTGGGGAATTCGTATAATGGCAGTGGTGATTCCACCAATGATATCTCCAGGTAAATCAGTTTTAATTCTGTACTTCGGGATCCATTTAATAATGGGAAACAAAGATAGGAAGAAGTCCAATAGGCAACTTTTATGACATCGTACAGATTCTTTCAGTTGCACACTGCAAAAGAAGGACAAAATTAAGTTAAGGTTTTAGCTTGTCTACAGCTGCCAATTACCATAGATTCTTTAAACACTGGTTTAGGTCATCTGCAAAAGAAGTATGAGAAAATCAAATCTCCTCAATATAAGTGAGTAAAGCTGGGATAAAAAACAAGCAAAAAAAACAGTTCACAAGCGATTGAATGCTTAATTGTAGAAAGTGAAAGGAATCAATGTTTGTAGAAAAGCCAAACAATGAATACTTACAGATATCTGCGAAAAACTGATTCAAGTTTCATTCTAAATATATAGTCAAAAATGGCTTAGTCCCAACACAGCACAAAAAAAAGCTTACATAAAAATGGGAATGAAAAAAGATGTGGACTGCTCACCTATTAAGCATATGCTTAAAATATGTGAGACTTTATCAGAGCAATCATGGCAGCACAATTATATTTCTCAAAAAATTTTAGCAAGCATGGCTAACGCTTGGTAACGTACAGGTAATGTCTAAATGACTGAATCTGGTTTTGGATACCAAAGGACTAAAAAACTGTACCCAGCTTTGAAAACCATTTTCGGTTTCGTGACACATATATTTCTGAGTTCGTGTCATCTGCAGTACACCCCACATGGTCAAGTGGGAAATGTTTGTTTGTACTGTGCAAAGGGTCATGGGTTGGGCTCCCACCATTTTTCCTTTGGCTTCAGTAATAGAGGTGTGTAACTTTTAACATTATAGGATTAGTTTACACTTATATGTTTTCAATTTTTTGGGAGCACTTTTGATGTACATTTTTAAAATGTTTTGAAAACCAGACGCAGGTTTAGATTTAGGGTTATGAATTTTGGATTAGGTTTAAGATTAAGGCTCAGGGTTAGGATTTAGAGTTAAGGTTTAGTGTTAGAAAAACTATATTTTGTTTTTTTATATAAAAAATTAAGCCTTAAGCCAATTCAACCATTTACTCAAGAAACAACTTATATGCAAGAATTGGTCAGATATTTTGCAGAGGTCAGCAATTTTGCTTGATACGCTTTTTAATCCTTCCAAGGCAAACACCAGATATGGTTGTTTTTAAACACTGCCAAATATATATAATATATGTTCCATACATGTTATATTATATGTAAATATATATGTTATACATATATATGTCACACATATATATGTTCAAGGTTAAAGATATTGTGGAAAATTTGACTACCTACTTTTCTAATAAGAAAAATCAATTACCATAATGAAACAGATTAACGAGTTACAGCTTGATTTTGCTTGCCTAAGACTTTGAACCAATAGATAGATATCGGTTGAAAATCTTTGATTAAATTTGATTTTTGTTTTTTTGTTGTTTTATTGAATTGTCTGAAATACTCGAAAGTTTTAGTGATTTTTTTAGAGTCCTACAGGCATTGTTTAATGAACTTGAAGAGTTCAATTCACAAAACAACTTCACACTTTTCATATTTTGTCATTAAGAGAGACCGTTCATTGCTACTGTACCTGTAACTAGCCATAGGCCCTTTGTTTGAGTTAGAGATCTCCTAACTATGGCCCTCAGGCTAAATCCAGCCCATGAAGCTGTTTCATCTACCCAATGAAGCTATTTTGTCAATAATGAAAAATAATATATTTACAAAAGAACTGATAACTTGGTTGAATGTAACGTATCACAAAACAATTAAATTACACAAGATGTCCAGCCCTTGAACAACTGTTGTGTAATAGCTTGTGTAGTAGGCTTTGACAAAGTTTGGAATACCCATGGTTTTGAGTCAGCCATGTCCAACAAACATTGCTTACTGATCCAACATTTATGTCACCAACTTAACCAGGGCCAAATATTAATGGACATATTAATGAGGGCTGCACACTTAATGACTTATATACTTTGACCTTAGCAAAATAAGTTTAGTTTAAGCTTATGTACTGAGAGCAGTTGAATCCTACCTACAATGGTAAATAATTGTTTGGCACCTTTAACCACTCGACAAGTATGATTTCATAGGCATGTTTAGTGTCAATCGAACCAGGGTAGAAATCCAAAATCTCTCATCATGCAATACAAATGTGACAAAGTAGCAGTGAAAACCACCTGAATCAAAAATGGTTATTTTAATATTATCAAGGACATGTCAACAGTATGCAGGCTACTTATACTCAGGGACGGATTTACGCATAGGCAAAATAGGCCATGGCCTAGGGCCCCGCACTTTTGGGGGCCCCGCGCAACTCTTCCTATGACGACTCAATATCAGCTAAAAATTTGCGAAACTGCACAGAGGCATAACTTCACAATTTACCTTGAAACGAGTGGAAATGCAAATGTCTACTCTAGACTCTTATCAGTACAGTAACAACACTACAATGTTGTGAATCTGGGTGTGAGAGAGATGCAGGCCCCTCTGCATGAAAGTGGTTACAAAAAATAATGAAAAAGAAAAACAGAGTACTTGATTGATGTTCAATTTTCCACTGACAAAAAGCTTGCAACAACGCAAAATCGCCAGACACTTCAAAACTCCGATGAAAAGCAATATTGTCAGTATTGGATCCTATGTTTGGTTGTTTTTACTAGATTTCACGCAAACAGAGATTGCTTGTTGAAGCTCTATATCGTAGCTAAATCAGCTAGAACAGTTTCTCGTGAGTTTCACTGGGAAAAATGTGTCTATATTCCACTTACTTCACATGGTTAGCTGATCAAGGGTGTTGCGACAATACTTTGCTGTGCAAAACTTGTCTTCATGCTTTTTACCATCGGCCTATGGCATAGAGCAGGGCTTCTCAAACTATGGGTTGTGGCCCCAAATGGGGTCGCGAAATGTAATTTTGGGGTTGCAAAACCAATTGGCTTGACAAATCAGATATAACAACTTTTGTAAAATTTACAGGAAAATTGAAAGACCTGCAGTGAACCTATTTCTACTGCATTTTTATTTTTAGGGGCAATACCGTAGACCTACTTTATGCTATCAGTTGTTTACTATGATGCCTGCCTGAGCTATCAAATGTTAATAAAATCCAAGCACAACAAAGAAGTTATGCGTTGTTACATCATGATGGTTTTAACATATTGACCGATATTGACCTTATTGCATTCATTCCGACACGAAGGCATGCTTCTGTTTAGACTCTAGGTCTACTCCAGGGGATAGGCTTACTACTTTGAGAGCACACCAAGTACTTAAAATCTTCATACACAGTTTCAGAAGCACTTTGGACTGTGATTCAGAAGTTGGATCCACAAACCATACACACACCTGCCATGCCCAGGATGAGTTTGGGGTGTTATTAAATGACAAATGTTTGCAACTGAAATTTTCAAAACAGAGTTCAGGACTTTAGCCTATGTCGTTTTTAGATAGGACAAGAAATGAATTCTCAGTCAGTCATTTCTGATCTAGTCATTCATAAACTCTTAGATTTTTGCACAAGATATTTGTGTGAAGCAGTACTCTTGAAATTGATAAAATCATTAAGTCCAAAAACAGATCCTTTTTGGAAAATGTTAAGAATGTCCTTCGTCCCGCGTTGTCTTGTATCATTCTACAAATATTGATTTGTGCAAAAATTATCAAGTGCATTCATCCCATTAGTTGTGCTTGATACCTTCTAATAAACTGAACTGTTTTTTTGTTAACATTTTTCTCCTTACTGTTTCCATTACGTGGTAGTTTTATTACTGTGTAGTTACTTTCATGGGTTGTGTGGATTTGCAGGATTTTGCCATTGACAAAAATGCATCTTGAGATTTGTAATAAGACATTGACACGCATTATCGGGCCCGTAACCAGCTTGGGACAGAAGGAGGGATGAAGAGTTTTCTGAGAGAGGCTCAAATTTTTTGAACTATGTTCAATATTTTTAAACTATGTCCAACACATTTTTCCAGGGGGTGCAAAAAAATTTTTAAGGGTGGCTTTGCCCCCCTACACTCCCCCTGGTTATGGGCCTGCGCATCATTAAGATCTAGGTCAGCTTTGTCCAACCCAAATTCCTTACCAAGCAAAAATTATGTCAGTCTGAACCAGGGCCGCAAATTGAATGACATATTAATGAGGGCCGCACATTTAATGGCTTACTTTTATCTTAACAAACTAAATTTAGCTAAAAGTTAGTGCACTGAAAGCATTCGAATCCTAACTACAATGGTAACAGACTTGATAATGTGGCATTGAGGACCACCTGTATCAAAAATGTCAAATTCAAGATTATCAAAATAAGGACTGGTTGTCAGTATCGAGTATGCAAGACACTTTTACTGCAGCAAAAACCTAAACTGGGACACATGCGGACCGCGGGTTGAACATAGCTGATCTAGCCCTATCCATCAATGTGGTTGCATAGAAACACCTTTTTTGAAAATGGGGTCACAGAACAAAAAAGTTTGAGAAGCCCTGGCACAGAGGATTGAAACACTATATTTTGTAAAGCTTGGAAAATGACAACTTCAAAGCGGCATAAATAAGGCAGCATCTGGTGTTTTTTGTAGCTTTTTTTGGATGTGTACATGTTCATGTGGAACCGTGTTGCCTCTCTTGAAAATGTTGTCTAGCTGTCAAGCTCTGTGTCCACTGAGTGAATGGATTGTGCTTGTTTCTTCCATTAAATATGTGGTTACGATTACTATAAAAAAGGAGTTTACATACAGGCAATCAGATCGACAGCTAGACAATAGTTTCGAGAGAGGCAACACGGTCCTGCATGAACATGTACACATAAAAAAAACCCAGAAATCACGGAAATTTAACGAGAGAACTTCTGAACTATGTGAAAGAGCTATAAATTCCAAGACAAGATCGCAATGCCATTTGTCCTTTAGAAGAATGAAGGAAAGGCTTTAATTTCTATTGCACACCTAATGTAGAACCAAAGTTGCCAGAATAAAAGATAGATTTTTGAGGTGGGCACTACACATAACAGGGGCATACTTTCACACTTTTCAGACAAACGGTCAAATAGGTCACATATGCTTGGGGCCCACAAAACTAAAATGGCCTAGGGCCCCACGCTCCCTAAATCTGTCCCTGCTTATACTACAGCAAAAACATAAACTGGGTCACACAAAACCTGAGACTGGGCCACATGCAGCCCGTGGGCTGCGGGTTGCACGCAGCTGGTTTAAGCAAAAAATAATTGGTGTTTCATAGAATTAGGTTAATCGGCTAAAGTTTCTTCTTACAAGAAAGGTTGTTTTGGTAGGGTGAATGAACTTTGGGTTTGTGAAGAAAAGTTTGAAAAACCATAAGTTCTAATAAAACTGTTGTTGTTGGTTTAGTGAACATATTTTGGTGAAAACCAAAAATTTTAAAGAATTCTGAATTCTAAAATTGCTTAAAAAGCACCATAATTTCCAAGCAGTAGCTGTGGTCAGGGGAAATGCTGCCAGCATATTGGCATATGTGCAAGTTTGATCTAACTTTACGTGTTCTTTTCCTAGTAGCTGCTTTTAACATACTGATCACCATCACTGCCTACCACTTGCCCCTGTATCAATGTGTAGCTATTGCCTTCTGAATCCTCGTTCTTTCTGTAAGATTTATTTTCCCTCAGTTGTGCAGTGTTACCTCCTTGTGTATTGGTTAAATATCTTGTCAATCGCATGGCCATTTTCACTACTTATGGTAGTAATTTGCATTAAGTTTCATATACATCCTATAGCTCCACGATTTTTTCAGCTGAGATATTTTCATCTGTGACATTTCAGTTGTTTGCTCTTGGAACTTGCCATAACAGTGTTCATCAATCTACATTTTCAGACATTGTGACCAAAATGACTTATTTTTTGAGTTATTAAAAAAATTTGGTTTATGACCAAATCCTATGGATCCGAATCCTTTAGTATTCGAATCCAAGCTACCTACAGTTGTCTGAAAGAAAATGAGCTTTCATTTATTCACAATTTTACATACCTGAATGGTTTAGATGCAGGTTTTTGATAACCATATTCTTGGCGAAACTCAAGTTCAGTCAAAGTAGTGCTGTATTCCATTAAAAATTTTACTTTGACAGACCTATAACTTATACTTATAGTATAAGTTGTCGAGGAAAAAGTGATTGCAGTACTTACTACACATGAAGATAAGATTAGATAAGACAGCACGACAAACTTCAGTAGATCGCATACAACAGTAGCATACTCAATAAACATGAAGTCATGAAGTACAAACACACGGGCATAGAAATCATAGATTCCGCCTCACAAGGAAAACTATACCCAGACAGAACACACTCACACTGCACCACAAACATGCGCTCACAACATCTGATCTGCTCAGCCAGCATTGATTACATAGCCAAGCCAACCCCAGTGACGGGTTCATTTTCAATGACAAAAAGATGTACAAATCCACCAGAGCGTTTCAGGTTTGAACACTTTCGGTTTGGCACGCCAGTCAGTGCGATTTGTTCAGCTGATCCAAAGTTTGGAAGTCACGTATATGTGTCAGTGATGATCGGATAGCGTTTTTTTACTATCCAAACCTATACTGTTTTTGAAAAGGCAGTGACTAGCCGTACGGCACCGTACGGCCAGCTTCTGTGGTCAACCGTACGGCAATGTCATCAGCAGGCCCTGTGAATGGTGGAAGCGGTGGTGTGCAGCGGTGCGACGCGGTTAACGTGGTGAAGAGTGGTAAAGAGCATCTTTGCGCTGAAACGCGTCGTTGAGCAATGAGAGTGAGCGTGAAGGAGCATCTTTGTGCAGCGCTGAGCAGAAAACCAAAGAGCACTGTGCACATAAATGTATCACGGTTTAAGGTGTGCAAGGTATGCAGGCATAAGAATCATAAGAAAGTTTAAAAAGTCACGGTGTGAGTGAAATATGCACCGTTGTGTGTGTATGACACTCAGAATCTTTGCGGCTGTACGCTGTTGGTGGCCTTGCAGTATCTACAAAATCTGCAGCATAAAATGCATGCGATGTGCATACTCTTTATAGGTGTGCT
>JGI24159J19872_10001193_pt1 | contig 27830 bp, 21 predicted proteins | sample Ectturendosymbi4_FD_19872 | JGI IMG/M metagenome (IMG submission 19872)
ATTCAGGAACGGCTGCGGTAGCGCCGCTATTAAATTTAACAAATAGCGGTAGCGATAGCGACGCTATTAATGAAGTAGCGGTTGCCCACCTCTGCCATTACAATTAACTCCCCAGCACGACTCATTCAAAACTAAAATGACTCCCAAATTAGCTGCAGCAATCAGATATCTAGTTTACAAACGCATCACATTCTTCGGTAGCAAAGTTAATCGTGTGTTGCCGACCGAAACAGTACTGTAATGGTTGTAATCACACTTAAAACGATTTTGAATGAAATAGTAGGCTATCACTTTTGCAGGTAACAGTAGCGCAGCCAGAATGAGACCGAAGAGGCCATGGCCTCCCCCTAAACAAAATTGCTCAGATCTTTGCTGGTACTTTGTATAAATTTTCAGCTGTTAGAAAATAAACGAAAGTGACAGTCGGTCTCAAGACGACGTCAGTGACTGACGACGTCAAAGTACAGGATCAGTAATGTTTGTTAGCCTGCGGTATGATATCATCTCTGTCGTTTGTTCAAAGGGCTTTTAACTGGGGTGGTGGGAAATGGCATTGGCTGAGTAGGAAGATGCCCAAGTATTTGATACAGGCTTTTGAGTAATTATTTCATCAATTTGCTCACGCCACAACCACATTTCTAAGGTTTTAGGCTGGTGATTCTATGCACAAAAACTGAAAAGTTAAAACTGCTTTCCAAAGATCAACAACTTGTCTCCCCCCGGGACCCCTTGCTATGCCATTGGTTAGATAAGTTGTTATTTTCATTCATATGCAACAAGAGCTGACTTAAACAAGCCTCTGTAGTCGGTCTGAGTGCGAATGAGTGTCGGATAAACATGCACCAATGCCGAGTAATAGGCCTTTTATGCACTCCAGCATCAGGTCCAATGTCGTCTTAATCCGGGGTCCTGAGTAGAACACCTATCGAGGCAACTTGTAATTCACTCTACGATTACCAATGCAGTCAACTTAGCCAGGAGCTTATGAACCAGTACAAGAGCAAGCGAGTTTCTGCTTTAAGAAGAATGCCTAAATGTTGAGCAAAACCGACGAGATAGAATTCTTTTCTGAAAATAATTTGATCATTTGTGAAGGCTAGCAAAGCTTATGTTATCACAGAGTTGGTCAATGTACTGCATCCGTTTAAAGCTACTATGTCTCAAGTTGAAGGAGAGAGAGATCCAACAATCAACAGTGTTTGCTGCTGTCACCGGCTTCGAGACATCATTGGAAAAGATGACATTGAAAGTGCACATCTGTCAAGTCTTGAACCAGCGTAACATGTGTAGCAGCCACGCTTGCTCAGAAAGACTGCAGCTTCGAACGAAAGAGTTTTCATTCAAGAAAATTTAAGAACGAATAATCGTGCCTACGACATAAGCCAAAAGAGCGCACCTCCAGCTCCAGAGCTAGTTCTACTCCTAGACTTCTGTGCTTTCGACTTCCCTCGCGGCGCTTCGCACTTCCATTGGGAATGTTTACCAACCTCTACCGACATGTGACCGTCCCACATGGCATACATCTACCAATCTTGTCGGGAATGTTGCAACAATACGCAGCTTTATGACAATTCGTCCAATCGGGAGTATACCTATCAGGAACAGATATACCTGTATGCAAGAACATGCAGCAAAGATGCTAACAACAGGTGCTATTGGGTTTTGCACGCAACGAACTGTATATTATGCATTTACCACTACAAGCAATTTTGCTTCACATGAATTTTTGCAACTGTCATGTGACAGCAGCACTGGTTGGGAAAATTTCCCATTCTTCATACAGCTTTCTGCGTCCGACACTGGAAAGCACGTCTGACGAGCTACCTGGGATACTAAGCGACTCGACTCGCAGGCAGTTTTCAGAATAACCTGCAATTTTGTATTGCGTAACAAAACGGGAAAAGACCACACGAGAATAAGTAAATGATACAGGCATTTACAAATGCGCGCGCAAGACGTCGCAACACGTTCGCTGAACAGGCATTGCCAGAGACGAGATGAAGAAATAAGTCGCCGAATAAACGAAACACCGCCGAAATGTAAAATTCGCGCATTTATATTGTCGCTAAGGCAGCTTCAGACTGTCAGACCACACGAGATACAAAAGAAACGGCATGGTGCCGTTGGTCAAACACACAGTAAAACTTTGCAGATACGCAAAGGAAGATGAAGCGAAAACAAGCGAGTGCCTAAACCTAGTGACTTACAAAAGTATTTACCGATAATCCATGTTTTCAAGTTGAGCTTTGTTTCGTCAACAGCCTGACAGTGACACCAAAATCCATTCGAAGCGAAACTTCTATACGGTAACTTTAATGTACGGACGATTATATTGACCGGGAAAAAAAGTTACGAGACTTTGGACACAGAGATGCGCAAACAAGCATACCTTACCTTCTACGAGTAACGTCAGCTTTCTTCGGTTCTAGCCCCTCAAATACCATATAACCGTCTAAAAGGTGACGACCCTTCATGCACCCGCACGCAGGATGCCCAACGAGTCTATCTTGGCGTAGTACCGTATATTTTCGCAGGTTGAACACATTTCCGACACCACGGACAAATGGTTCTGGGAAGTGCAGCAAAAAGCTGCCATCACATGATCTCGTTGAGAAGGAAAAATAATCAGGAACAGGGGGAACACGTTTCAGAGCATCACCGAAATATTTTGAGTATTGTGAAAGCGTTATTGAAATGTCGGTTTTAGCGACGACCGGACCTTCAAAAGATTCTTCAAAACGGTTTCAGTGAACTTTGACCCGAAAGTTCTCACTCGCATCGGTTATGGTCGAGCGATATCATTTCGATGCTGTCTCAGAAAGGCAAGGGACTGAATTCTTCGAGCTACCAATCTACACGCTTACCAGGACATATCGACGAAATCGCTCTGGTAGAAAAAAGCGGCTTGGCTATTATTGCACGGTGGATAACGCAGAGCAGGCAGAGCAACAGTCGAACGAAAAAATCAAAGAAAAAAACGACGGCACGGTAAATATGGACGTATAGCAATAAGTGCCGACGACAACTTTTCAGACAGAACCTGATTATGTAAGAGTCCGCAACAACAAAAACGAGAATCAGTGATTATCTACACGATCTAAAGTCGAACGAATACGGGAAGAAGGCCTAAAGCGCTGTTGGATCCGGGCGACCGTCGATGGCGGTCGGGACGAAAATCCGGTTTTATTATCACGGCCGCGGAGAGGTGGAGTTTGTGACGCCCTGACGAACGAAACCGAAAGTGCTATACCGCTGTGACAAATGCCTTTTCGTCAGAAACGCTTCGGGCGGGAAATTTAGCAAGAAGTATAGAAGCGCAGTTGATGCTTTACTTTACTAAGAAGCAGCTGCTCGACACAAAGGCATTGCAAGTTTCTGAACAAGCATCGGATCATCGTTTACGAGGGAGCGCGCCTGCGCAGAACAACAGCGAAACGTCATTTCGGGCGAATAGCGCAACGTAAATAAGCGGAATGTCAATTACCACAGTTTGTGTTTGTATAACCACCGGTCCGGCCGCGTCGCGCTGCAACGAAAAAAGCTGCAAATTGCCACGAGCGCAGTCTGTCATTTCAAGCTTGAGCAATCGCTTCGGTGGGCCTAAGCGACCAGCGTCCGGTGAAACGCCAGGTGTCAAAAGGCGCGGGGGGAGGGGGGGAGACACCAATGCAAACAACTAGTGTGTTCGGGACAGGATTTTCTTGAGACAAAAACCCGCCGGGACGATCCGAGTGCGAAAGAAAAGACACAAGTAACTCGGACGTGACCTTTTAATGCAGGTCGAATAAACGGTAAAGCAAATTACCTTTGTGCAGCTGCCGAAGCGCCAGGGTGCGATCGCTGCCGGACAATACAGCAATGAGAAGAACGGCATTTTACTTGACCTGATTCCAGATTCCCTCAGGACGCGAATCAAACGCAATCACGCGTGAAATCATCGATTGTTCCGAGGCGGTCACGCGCGCATGTCTAATTTGTGACGCTCTCGCTTGGCAAGTTATTTACGGCAAATTATTCCGCTAAGCATTATCTTCATTTTGCTTCGCTGACACGCCAAATCCTTTTGACACGTTTTTCGGAATTCTACGCAGCATGCCTTATACGGCTTTCGCTATAACACAACTAAATAAACGCAACTTGTCGACTTCGAATCAAAGCGTGAAGTTGCCTCAATAATTCAGGTCTTTCAACAACAGTTAACACGTAACTACCATCGGTTGAATGACGGCAAAAACACGCACAGGACACCAGGCAAGGAGCTCAAGAATCGCAGAAGACGAGGATATAGAATGCCAGTTGCAGGACGTTCCGCACTTATCTAATGGATCGAATCTTAGTTTTGCAAACGAAACAAGCTGCTTAAAAGTTAAACAAAAAAAGGGGAAGCCTCGCTTTAGCGAAGCTTGACTAACGGTCATTTGGACGCGGTACAAATCTGCAAAGCTTCAGAGTTTGTCGTTCATCGAGGCCGGATGTTTTCAGTCAACTTAAAAATAAAAAAGGTAAAGCACACGAGCGCGCACGTTCTGCAGTGCAGTGGCAATCCGAGATGTTGAACCTCGTCCGACATGCGCCGCAAAACCAGCAGCAACATCCGCGGCCGAGATTTCAGCTGAAGTCGCTTTGTCATGTGAAGGTCGGAACGAAGTTGCGCAAGATCTGAGCGGCGATCGACGAATTGTTGTTGGCGATGGACAGCGCGCGATTAACGTCCTCGAACGAATAGCCGAGCTCCATCAAACGCGCTATGTCCGCGTCTATGTTCGAAGACGGTGGTGCGGGCGGCGGGGGGGTGGACACCGGTGGCACTTGGTGCGACATTTGCGGCATGGCAACGCGTGATGGAATCGGAGGTGCCGGCGCCGTGCTCGACTTGGGGGGTCGGGGCGGCGGAAGTGCGGGGCAGTCGGAGCCTGGATCTTGCCCTTTGCTTCGCGGCGGTAGTTGCGGCACCGGGGAGGGCGGTTGCTCGAGCTTTCGGGTAATAGCTGAAGGGCGCGGCGAAGACTTTACAGCAATCGGGTGTTGGTGAGCGGCAGCAGCCGATCCTGGCCGGGGAGGGATTGCAGGAGCAGCGAGGTCGTTCTTGGCCAACGGGTGGCCACTGATCTGTGTTGTTTCTGGAGTGCTTGGGGGGACGTTATCGTGGGGCCTGAAAACAGAGAAAACAGCCGGCGTATGAAGCAGCATAAGCTCATTGACTGCAGTCACCGTATAACCGCATGCACGATTTGACGCTCAAAGCAGGATGACCGTCCCCTTGAAATGAATACACGAGAAGCTAAACTTCTCCAAATGCGTCGGAAATAGTTTAGAAGCGCAGCGTACGCTGGAAGAAAACGTTTTAGTAGATTGTTGTAACAAACATGTTCTAGTAAAGCCCTTTAACAGCGTGACCCGCTGCTGCAGATAGCTTGCAGGGAAAGTTTTAAATAATTCATTGCTAGTGTTAACTTTCGGTCGCTGTAGCTGTTTGTATGTCAAAATGCTGCAATCTGAATTGAAGACCGGCAAGAAAGAAGACAACATAAAGAACGCATAAAGGTACTGCAACTCAAACTCGGTCACAAGGTTCTTTGATGCAAGTTGTCCACACGATGGGCTGCTCAATGTTATAGAAAAAAAGAAGACCGATAGTGATCGTAACGAATCGGAGAAACTGTCAAATAAAAGAGATTCACGCTTGGCCTGTGAAAGGAGCGTAACAATGCAGATACAATCAAGATTTCTTGGTCAGTTGAGCACGTGAAGAAATAACGATGACGCCATGGCGACAACCAGTGAATTCGTTGTCGCCATATATACGAGTTCTGCACTAAAAACAGCCTTCAGTTAACCTGCGACTTGGTTCACGACAGAAGCCAAACTGCACTAACTGCAGCGCACAGAAAACCGCTGGAGCACAATGCTACAGCTACCTGACAACGACCTTCAAAAACAGGTTGTTACACGAAGCCAATGAGCACGTTGTTACCGTCAACGAGATCGTGACATGAAAGTTTCGTTCCACGATGATCATAATTTTTGTGAAATCGTTGGAAGAACGCAGCTGCTTACCTTGGAACAATCCAGTCATATTCGCTTGGAACACGATGACGACCCGGTCGTTCCGGAGCTTCGATCGGAGGGGGAGGTATTCTGCCCGAAGCCAGGGGCGGTTGGCTGGCAAGGGTGACAGGCGGTCGCGGTACGACTGGAGGCGCCCGATTGTTTGGCGGAATTTCGTCAGCAAAGTCGTAAACATCAGTGGAGAAAGATGGAAGACAAACGTCTGCGTTGTCGGATGACTGGAAAACAAAGTCACACTGGCTTTTAACGGCTACGCAGATGTTAAGTGCAACCATTCGTACCTTGTGGTCTGTGTTACCAGCTCAAGCACCGGCGTCCAAATTTTTAACAACGCTCCAGTGAGCTTTCAGAATCGTTGAAAGANATTCCTNGATTTCACAGAAGGTCAGCAACCTTCTTTGAGGAGGGACCCATCACTTACTGTCTGCCATAGTTCGACAGGCCGGATTTCTCAGTTCATATTCCATATTACCCACATCATCAAATGAAAACTTAGCGAAAATGTGACACTCTTCTTAATTTTTGGTTGTTTCATAAAGAAACTTTGAATTTCATTTACGTTATTTTATTTTTCCATTCACACCAGTTTGAGAGTACTTTTGAATTAGTTTCGTACCTAAAAGCGAAGTTTACTTCGGCATATCGCTGCCTGTATGTGGTGTATATTATCCTTGTTTTTCACACTTCGCTGAATTTAGAATGCTTTGCACTTTAAAGTGATTTATTATACATTATCTATGTCATGCTGTGGAGGAAACGTACGCAAGCTATTTCTACCAATCGCTGAGCAAAAATACTTCCCATACAACACTCGTGAAAAACGCGTTCACCTGCAAAATAAACTTTCCTGCGTTTCACAATGAGTTTGCGTCCTGTTGCACAAGAACTACTGAAAATGTTGCAGCCCACTAACGTGAAATTTGCCATAAATGTTTCAATCGCTGATCATCAACCGGAACATCGTATATGAAGTCACCAACGCTGCGTACGGAACAGCTGTAGCTTTATTACACATTCTAGTTGCAAAAATGCCAGTGTCTCCACAATGTGTACGCGACTTTTCCGTCTGAGCCGTTTCGGTCTCGAGACATTTCGGTCAGACTATGAAATCTTGCCTGTTAACTTTTCAATGCACACGTACTTAAATCAACGAAAGGTTTTATTTAAGAAAAATACAAACAAGATCCAAAATCCAACAGTAAATCAGAATCAACATATGATTTTCATTATCATCAGCAAGACAAATACTTCAAACTCATAATTACGATTAAGATTTAATCGCAACCATGACTCATGACTCCTCAAAAGGGAGTTGGTATAACACCAGCTGGCGTGACATTTCGCCTGCTTATATAATCATTTAAATAAACATACGTAATCAGTTGTTTATGTACAGAAATGCCGTGACCGAAACGGCCTGTTCCGTCCACAGAAAGAACAGCGATTCACTCCACGACTTTACAAAACGGGGTGGTTTTGTCTCGTGTGCGACGTATGTTTCTGGCAAGTTTTCAAAACAACATTGAGGACCGGGTGGTACGTTACTATTGTGGAATTGGAATCAGAGATCGACCGATATGGCTTTTTTGGGGCCGATGCCGACATATTGATGTACCGATAGCCGATATTTCCAGAACTTTTAAATCTTGTTTTCTGCTTAATTATAAAAAATACAGTAGAATTCGTCATCGTTTAATTCGTCAATTCGCTTAATTCGTTACTTTTTCGTTTATCCCGGCAGAATTCCTATCTTTTGTGTACATTTTTGTTCGTCTAATTGGTCAATTTGCTCAATTCGTCACCTCTTTCTACCCCTTAGAAGCGGTTTGTTCGGCTGATACGTCATTTGCAGTTTCGCTTTTTTGATGTCTAAGCAGCTAGTATGTGTGGGAATTCAAACAAATTAAGGATCATTATTTGAGAATGGTTGCACCTCGCAATCTGTATATCGAATTTAAACACGAGGTGCCAAGCGCGACCCGACTCCCCACTGAGAGAACGTGAGAAGTCTTTGCAGTTTGTTAAAGATTTAAAAGGTGCTAGATTAAATGGAGGAGTCTAGATAGAGGAAATAATTGTTGTATTCAACCATAACGTCATAAACTTGTGTTTCACTGCAAATAAGAGCAATATGTATACGAGTTACTATGATGAAGTACACGAGCTTCTGTGATACAGTTTTCACCTGTTTGCATAATTCGTCACTTCGCCTAATTCGTCACTTTTTTCTAATCTCCTTGAGGTGACGAATTAGACATATTCTTCTGTATTATGTGTTCTATGCCCTACCTTTTTTTCAAAAACTTCAAAAATCAGGATTTACGAGTTAAAAATTTTCAAATCGTAGCAATTTCAATATTTTGCTATAATTTTTCATCAATCTGATTAATGATGATGTTTTTGTTTCGGTTGCCACGCGTGCTCCATGGTTCATCTTGTCTGCTTGTTTATGAAAACGCACCTGCTAGCGTTNCTGCAAGATAATTGTCTTGGCTGCTTTCTTGTGCAAGTTGTCTGGATGCGTGAGGAATATNACAGCGTTTTNCCAACACCTACTGAGGCCGATAAAATCGGCCGTTTTCGCCGATATATCGNCAAAACACAAATATCGGCCGATTATATCGCTCTATCTCTAATTGGAATTAACGCNGCAGCCCGGTGCCAAGCGAAATTTCTGATCTATTGNTGTTTGTCAGTTATTTTGCTTCTCGGAGTAAACGAATAAAGTTGGGCGTTTCCTTTTTTGATGTGTGCTGTGTACATAAAAACTTTTTGGTTGGATGTCAGATACCAACAACAAGCTACAGTACGAGAATAACTGGAACCACTGAAAAATGTTGGACTTATTCTTAGACCTCAATTGTTTTTCTNTTTCTAACCCTACCCAAACCCTAACCCCACACACTTAGCTAAACATTAAACCATGAGCCCTAATCATCAGTTTTCTCAGCGTATTTGATGAGTAGAATATCACTCTGTGCATGCGCACATGGCGCGAAGTCATAAATTTCGCTTGACAGCGGACAGTATTCCTTCGCACGTCGGGTATGGTCCGCGGCCGCAAGTTACCGTCCCCTGTTTTACAGGTAAAAAGATTTCCAGAAATAAGTGAACTTGTGGCCAGGCAACCACACAGTAGACTGTGTCAGGACTTAAATCAGTTTTCCGAAACTGCATCTTGCCTATGGATGCCCCAGCGCAGCTTAACCTTGAACACCGCACAGCCAGTCGACTATCAGCAATCTGGACATTCCAATGCCACCCATACCGTTGTTCGGGAGGCTCTTGCACGAAACGCNATTAATCCGAGCACACGCTTGAGGGAACCTAACCAGGTTGTCTTAATACCAGAGGTGATCACGGAGCCTGGATAAACACCGGAGCTGGAGTGAAACTTTCAGTTTTTATTAAATTAGTTTTCTCTGACGGGCTAATGGTTAGATTGATGTCATGGCTCTTTTCTCTTGGTTATTTTGGACAGTGAACGTTTCAGGGTAGGGTGCTAAGGATGAGGGAGGGACAGGGTAGCAGACTGGCTGGCTCTGTTCTATCTGGCGCATAGCCAATGCTCAATTACTGTATCAAAGAATATCTTTTCTTGATTTTGTAGTTATGTCAGTTACTAGACGTTTTACTTCTGCGCTGTATCTTTTTTAAGCGGTATTTACAATTTGTTGTTTTCAGTGAAATGTACAAGACAACACCGTATGTATCTTTAAAATGTAACAGCAGCAGTGCGGTTTCAGGGAAGCCAACAGTTCAGGCTATTCTTGAACATGCCATTATTACCTTGCAAGTTTACAATATAAGGGAGATAATTCAATTGTGTAAATAAGGTGGCATGAAGTGTTTTCAACGTAGCCTTTGCAGCTTTGTTTGTGCAGGTTAATAAGCGAATTGATAGCAGTAGTTATTTCATTGTGATTGTGCCTAAGAACTCTGGTGGAAGAGTCAAACGATATTTGGTTTAGATGAGAACAATATATGATTCTATTTATTAGTTTCAAGTTTTTGGAGTGTAAACATGAATCCGAGTGTACATTTTTAATGAGCCCCGGAGCAGGAGGAGGATCTGGAGATACTTTTTTGAAACGGGAGCAAGAATCAAAAAAGTGAATCCAATTACGTCTGCTTAACACGTGGTGTTTGCTCGCAGATGCAACAGGATTCAGAAACACAAAAGCACATTTCAAATGCTGCAAAATTTTACACGCATTTTCGGGTAAAGAACGACGAGAATTTTTTGCCTGCAATATCTTCGGGAAAATCTTCATGATTCCCATTATGCAGGCGAGTATTCCTCAACGTATTTTTTCTTCACAATCAAAGACATATTCAAACAAGCAACTTATTTTACAAACATCGCGATTTTCACCATGCCGAGATGTTATTTTGTGCAAGGAAAAACTTCTGCTTTTTTAGGAACTGTCAGAACGGCGCAACAGAATGTGCGACTGATATAAAAACGCCCTTAGTAGCTGCCGTCATCGACACAAGCATATCAATAGATTTTTTTTCAGCTTTCACCGATCTAATTATAACGATACGACAGAAGGCCAATATTTTATCGGCATTCGCGGCAAGGGCCGCATCGTATCGCTACTAAGAGCATGGCAAGGGTCGTTAGAAACCGAAACTAGATTAGCAACAAGCACAGCAACGGCAATTCACAACGATTTCCTCAAAAGCGCAGTAGCGTTGCCGGGTTCTCTGTAACCAGAAGGTGGCCCGTTATGGTCCGACTCTTCCACGCAAACAACGGACGTCCCACAATGTTTCAGAAACCGGAAATTTCGTGGTTTTCCGGATCGTGCAAAATACACACCGAAAATCGCAACCAGGATAATGAACCAGCGCGTCGCCAATGTGTCGCAACCAGAGCAGTTACAGGTCCGCGCACAAACGTTTTGCAAGCAGCTGGTCTAACAATACTTTGAACAGAACAAGATTTTGCATGTTCCCGACCCGGGACAGTTAGACCGGTCATAAACTTATCTATGTAATCATCACATTGCCGGCGGCAACGTTTACATTCGGAAACGTTTTTGTCTTGAGAAAGGCTGCTGACCTCGTGAGAGGCATTTGCATGGTACACTGTTTCGAAACCAAATTTACCGTTACCTCTTACTCACTAACAAGCTGTTTGTCCGTGAGAGTTTGAGTGATCACGATCAAAGCGTGTGAGCAATAAAGAACAAAGTTTAAAGCATCAAAAACACATGACGCGTGTGACGATTCCACTAATAGATCACTGCACTTTAAACAACAGAATATTTGAACGCCTGAAATAGCGTTATAAAGAAATGACGGAAATCACAATTTCAGGCCGGAAACACTTTCCACGGTGACCTCACGAACTCGCGAGACCGTTCGTACAAATACGCACGACCAGGCTTCGCGCACGTTTTATGTCCTCATGATGACGTCGCACCGCCAATTAACGTAGCAGGGAAAATGTCGCATCTGCGTTTTGTCGTTAAAAGGTTCGCTTGAATGCTATCGCACAATTCGTGTTAGGATTATATGTGGGGGAATCACCTGCTGCTCGGTCTGTGAGGTTGCTGTGCGCACGTAATTCGTAGTGCGTTTGTTGCTGCGCGTGTGATATCTGCTGCACACGGAGGATGACTGTAGATCTTTACAGCAATCGCCATCAAAGGACAACTACACGTGCAGCAAAAATTGATGTACGGCGTATGGCCCAGAATAACTTGAAGTTATTCTGGTGGCAAATCTTACGTTCGAAAAAAGCGTCTTACATCACTGGTGGCAAATCTTACGTTCGAAAAAAACGTAACTGATTTTTATTCACGCTCGGCACAGTTAACGCTTCCAGGCGCACGACCTGGTCCAGGCATCACAAGCGGTGAGAGAAGTTACGAACAAACGAAGATCTATTAATACCTTCCCAAGGCAGAAACAATGTGGTCCGTGAGGGCAGCAAACCAACCCATGCATGCAGTGCATGCGCGAAGTAGCTGCTTTCCCTGCCTTCTGAAGAACACTAACCAATGCAGCAATGCACAGCCACTCAAGCGTCACTCACCGCTGCACTGGAATGCTGCCGATCCACGGAAATCTTCACGGGGGGCGTTCTGCGTTCTCGCTCTAGAAGGTGAAAACAAGAAAAAAATCGATGAGCAGCATGCAATATGCTAAGGGAAACGTAAGCGTATTCTTCTTACAACATGAATTGTCACATGGTTACATGTGGCAGAGCAAGAAACTGTCTATTTATATTTCAGAAAGCTGCGTTCGCTTTAATGCCCTACCCTATTAATTACGCAGGGGTTCTTCGCTGCTATCTCATGCACGACTGCACGTGGTGAACGGCACGACACTAGACGCAAAATAATGAGGGTTCGCGGCTGGCTTAGTTTACCTTCTGATTCGCGGCGCACGACCTTCTCATTAACACCAAGTAACCTTTCGCCAACTGAAATAACCTGACGGTGCATTTATGTCTTTGTGAATAGTAATATCAACATTCACCTCACACAATGGTTTTCGCCAATACGAAATAATGCGCGCAACTGCGGATAACTAGCGTCAACAAATGGAGAAACACATTAATGCTATCGTAAAGTTCTGCAACCAGACCACAACTTGAAAAAGTGCCGATGAAGAATGAAAACCGCGGATTCAACATACTGGTGGAGGAAAAATTCAACTCGTTATCGAGAAGCATAAGGTTTGGCATCGTGGGACGTCACATTTCAGCCGTTTTAAGCAAAGCACACAAAACAAGATGCTCATAGGATCAAGTCCCATGACTACTGATCTGACTTGATTTGCAAAAGTAAAAAAACGCATTTGGATCAACCCCAAAGTGAGGAAAAATTGAAGAACACATCGGTGTGTTTCAACAAAACAGTCCTGACATACGCATGCTCGTTCCGTCCAGAACATTCGACAGAGGTCTTTGCTTCAACACTCTCCCGGTTGACGACGATGAAGTGAAGTCGGACAGAACATGGCCAGGGATTTGCCCGTGAGCAGGGCCATCGCTGCGAGGGTCCTTGGACAATACGGCTGGATGTTTCTCTCTCTCCAAACTTCTGGAACAAACACGCGCCACAGTTTTTGAACACATCGACTGTTACCAACAACAGTTGGATCGCCAGGGCTCAAGTAAGCAAACTCCTAAATCCTGAAAGGCAGGGTCACTTAATCGAAATGTTGGTCACAAATTAAACTTGCCGGTTCAGATTGTTAGCATTTTTTCAGCCACTGCTAGATTTAAACGAATCTTGATCGAAATACTGAACATGACGTTAGTCCTCAAACAATAACTGACGTGCGCTAAGCTGCACGCGCCATGTCGCCCGTTATCAGCTTTAAATGGTGAGTTCGCTTGATTTGTTTTAGAGTAGGACGTTGCGCGCAGACGCAGCTGACATGTCAAGTCGTGGGATGGTTCGATTAACACTCGGGTGGAAAGCAGCAAGGCGTGAATATCAGGCATCGCGCTGCATCGATCGTTCGAAGCAAAATGGCAAACAGGCAACAACGACAAAACTCACCTGCTTACTCGGCGGTTGATCACAGGCGAAGACACTTTAGGTGGAACCACAGGACCCGCTTCCTGCAATTACACAAGCAGGAAGATAACGGGCCACGCAACTACATTTCCTGTGGGAACGCACGAGTCAACACCACCACCGCAACTCTGAGTAAATAAATAGAAAATGGCGACGACAGCCGGCACGTGAGCATCACTCGCACAAATACAGCGCAATGAGCTTCTTCCACCAAGAGAAAAGACACTTAAATAGCACAGCGACATTCGTTGGACTGTTCTATTGTCGACAGTGCGGTCGTTCGCGAGTAACTCTACCGCACAATTTTCATGCGATAAAACACGTATTTTTCTCTTAATTTTCAGAATACTTTTGAAGAACCCTCGAGGATGACAAATCAGGATAATGATTAACGGAGTTGCAAATCTAGCGAAGTCGTATCAGAAATGACAACGTCATAAACACAGGTCCACATGAAATAATGTTGGACATTCCGAAGGTATCAGTTGTTATCGTCAGTTGCTGACGACAAATATGGTTACTGTCGAAATGTACAGTCGTTCCAACTTCATTAATTTCTGATTAAATAGCAATCGCGCAATTTCTTTTCTCAAAGGAATGATTCGGCAACTGTTTACAAGTGCAATGTCAAGTTCTTCGAGTAATGCCGACCAAGGACTATTTCTGTATAATTCATTCATTCTGACAACGTGATTGGAAATTAATTGCTTAATTTGACCACAATATACAGGGTGTCCCAGAAGTCGCGCACCACATAATAATCTTGTTTTTTTTGCTTTTTTTTCACCATATAATAATTTATTTGTATTTTTTATGTTTTTAAAGCAGAGGGTGAACAACTTGAGTATCTATTATGATTGTGATCAATAAAATTGTTATTTATATGTATTTTCATAAAAATCTGCATGGTGCTCGACTTCTGGGAACACCCTGTATATATATTTAATATTTTAAAAACTCAAGATTTTTCATTACTGTAAAAAGCAACGTTGATTGCAGTCCCGGAAACTGTGTGCTTTTTCTATTTTCCTGAAATTAGAAAATGCAGTCTAAAGAACAGCGATTTAAATCTCCATGCTCGTTGGCTCACGAAGTCAAACAGCAGCAAACGGTCGCATTTGTTTGTTTTTTTGAAGCCCGCAAAATGGTTCTGCATTCAGCCACTGCCCCAGTGACGCGAGCGCATAAGAATAGCTGGCGCGCGAGTGACGTGCAGGAACCGGGCAACACGGTGCTGCTGCTGCTGCTGAACAGAACGGGCGCCTTTGGCATCATGCGTCACGTGGACACAAGCAAATGGGCTGTCGCACTCCCATGAAGAGGCGTCTGCAAACATCGACCCTAGCCACGCGCTGGGAACGTTGTGACACACGGTAGTGCTCAACCAGCGTACGCTCGACAATGCAAGCGCTTCCGAACAACAGATCACCAGCAACCGACCAACAGGGCACCGTTGTTGCCGCAATGCCTTAAACCAGCGGTCGTTCGCTTGTTTAGAAGCTATGGAAGTGAAGTAGCCACATGCTAGGCGTTGCCAGGCTACGCTTGGCGGCAATTGCTAAAATGCAAGCTAAGACACGACAAACCTCTCCAAGGTCATGAACTGCTAGCGCAGCTTGATGCGCTCCCATTAGTGGGGACTGGGAGCCGTGCGGTTGTGGAGGAGGCAAGCGGCGTGGCATATTGGGCGAGGGATGAGTGCGGTTCGATGACGTTGGGTTGGCAGGGGCCGCGACCGGAACTCTAGCCTAATACACAGACAAATGCATAATTTCAGAACGTAGTGGTCAGTGTGGTAGTAGATACGCCCACAATTTCGCCACAGCTTAGAAAAACAGGTTTGATTCAACAAATAATACCATGAAATATAACAAGAACAATCACTTTCGCCATGTCTGCACATCGCAGATAAATCTACGCAAAGCGGGCTTGCCCAACCACAGTTTCTCACAACTGTAAGTCTTCTAGCTCGCGGTGTTTATGCACTCAACGCTGCTGCATATGAGCAACAACTAAATTGGAGGTATTCATCGTCCGATGGTTCGCGCACCGTTGAACAAACAGTCAGTGTTGACGACTCGTCCACACTATGAAAGCGCGTGAAAATTTCCAACAGTGATCCGAAAACGTCCCGCGCACACTTCCTATACATGCAGTGCTCTACCAAACCCAACGCTTGCGAATCAGCTAACCCAGAATTATCGAAGGAACGACCGGGTAGGACCAATTTGTGTATTTTACGATTTCTTGCACGGAGTTGGCTTTGACCAGTTGGTCAAAGGGTATAAATCTACATAAGTTAAAATATTAAATGGAAGGTACAAATACACAAGATTCCAAGAAACAGATTGATAAGAACTAAAACTATTTTCATGTTCAATGGATACTATACATCGGATAGTTATTCACACAACCAAATTGAACCCGTGCGATAGTAACTGGCCTCCAATGAGGCTGTCTTAGCGTACAACAATTACGTGCACACCACGCAGGTAAATAATCGGGAAAAGGACAAACTGACCCCTGCAGGTGGAACTGGAATTCCAACTTCCCCGAACAAATCTTCATCATCGCAGTTTTCGTCAAAAATTGACGCATTGACGTCGGTCTCTTTGGTTCTGAAAAACAAACAAACTTTCACTAATTCAGCTGCACCTTACACTGCAACAACAGTCGGGTGCGACATATAACATATCTCTAAATTTCATCAACAAAAACTTCGTAAGTTAACTCCTGCCTTTTTATTCCACGACCAACTTGTGATAAATAAGTTTGTTGCTTGCAATCAGCACGATAAGAGTGTGGTTGCTTTAGGATGGCCAAGTGAGACAGGGAACATGCTGATTTCAAAACAAGCCTGTCTTTTTCAGCAGCTGTACAACATTACGCTCATTACTATTTGTAATCGAATGATATCATTGATCTTCTGCCTTCTAAAATTTCAAACACAGCTCAGAGGTAAAATCGCGAACGAAATCACTTTGAAATGTAACCTTCCAATAAACTACTGTATTTACAGCCCAACTAGTCATAGTAGACCTGCCATCAAGGATTACATCGCGCCGTGCTATATTACGAAGATCAAAAGGCTCTTAGCTTTGTCAAAGCATGTGTACAAAGCAACGATAAAACAAAGGATTACTTGACTGCAAAGATTACCGACGTGATGAGCGATTGTTTAGCGAAACACAAAAATCCCCAACAATAAAAAATTCCCACTGTTATTTTTCTTTCATCGTGTTAAGGACTGGTTAAAATGATGCTCTGCGTTGCTCCAACAAAATGCAACTCATTAGTGAAGGCTGAAGTCTAGACACGAACTAATACGAAGGTCACAAACGCCAAAACGTCTTGAATTTCTGTTCTTTTATTTAAATGGCCTGGCAAGTGACGGCTCGAATGGATCAAGGGCGCCCCAGCCGGTCTACGATGAGGCAACCATTTGGCGGTCAGATTTAATTACATATTGTGCTTGCTAACGAGTTACTTGATTTAAGATCCAACAGACCAGCATTTAAATGCAAAATTTCTCCGTGAGGGAAAGAAAGCGACACGCGAAGCTGCTAACACGACGCGAATAATGCGGCTATTTCAAAATTTGCATCAGGTGCTTTTCACCACAAACAAAAATTTTTAACTCTTTCGCTCAGGTTTGAACTGGACGCAGCTGGGTGCTCGTGACAGGCATTTTTCGGAGGAGGAGCGTAGCAGATACTTTCCCAGAACACCACGAGGCAATGTCCAGCGAGCGATAAAGATAATTCTGACCAATGCCAGCTCAGCCCGTCTGACATGCTTCAGCGGTGATACAAGCACCACGACCGTGATAGCAAGCGTAGCCAGTGAATCGTAAAGAATGTCGTCGCGGCAAGAAAACTTTCTCATGCAGCGCAAAAGAAGAAGTTACATTTTGCGAAGCGAACAGCGATCGCCCATGCATACAAAAACCGATCGGAGACAAGTATACAAGGAGCGAGTATGCGAATCGTTCGCAAATTCATTGCTATTTGCTGAGGTGAATAGACTAATGCCTGTTTTATACGAGTTCGGTGTCGGAGGGTCTATTAGTAATTGTCAGTCCACTGCAGCCAAGGAAACTTGCTATATTCTGCCCAGCACTGCGCCCGCTACACACAGTTCGTGTTTATGGAATTAAGATATTTTTCAGTGAGGCAAATGATTCCTCCAGCGACGGTTTAAAACATATTCGCTCCATAATTTTATTTTGATTTAGGTTGAACTAAAACTTTAGGCTGTTTGAATCGATGTTCAGCGCCTTTCTCACAAAACCAATATCGACCACGTGCCAAATCACAACGCCAAAGTAACTTGCAGAATAACGTCAGCAGTTTTTGCAATGACACTGACATCCACTGGTAAAAATTCAGCGCTGTCCATGGAAATGACCACAACCAACAACTTGACTTGGGCCTTTGTCAAAGCAGTGACGTAAAAATTTAACTCTGTAACTTCAAAACCAACCCGTGACGGGCACAGATATAACAGTACACCGCCAATAGCTAAACGCGAATGCTGTAATAGCAGTTAAAAATTTTCAGCTACCGATTGCTTTACCGTATTGTATTTCTAGAGAGCATTTAGGTTTTGGCAGTCGGCGGTATGCCGGAGCGGGATGTGCGCTTCCAGACAGGATGGAGCGCTGTGGCGATTCTATCAGTGGCGTCGTTATTAGGGCCGTTATTTTATTGCTTGAAAACGGTTGGTTACGAGACACAATGAGGACCGTCGACGACAGGAAGCGCACAGCCAAACGCACGCACTTGCCTTTATTTTCTAGCTGTGGTTTCAACCTGAGAGGTCGCTTACCACATTAAAATCTGATTTGGGATACGCGAGCCCGAATAGCAAGGTTGCTTCAGTTTTGACCTCGGTCTTTTCTTTGCATTATGGAGCACACAAAAAATTCCTAGAAAGTTGCTTGGCACGGATGCAAGCAGTACGTGGGGCTAAAGTAAAATAACGCCAAAAATATTCTTGCAGAGAGTCTTTACCCGCACAGTGCTTGTCGAAATAGTTGCAACCCCGAAATCAAAAATATTCTATTTCTTTTTCTTGTTTATGAAGAATTCCCGCTGCAGTTTACTGCAACAAGAACTTACAGCCAACCGCGAGACGGAGCACAAGGCAGTGACGTAATTGACGGGGGCAGGGGTGCGAACCGTTCCCTTGGCAAGCTGAATGTAAAAACCAGGACCCACGAAGCTTATTGTATTTCGGTTTTAGTATTCTTTTGGTTTTCAGTAGGTTGTTTTTTCCGTTTTTCAGAGTATTTTCCGGTGATTTAGGGCTTTTGCATAGGCATCCATATCCAGATTCAGTTTCATTTCTCAAGTTTTTTCTGAGTGTTGTCTAGTGGTCCCCTACAGCGGCCCCCTTCAGCTAAGCTTTCCCCTCCTGGCCCAAACCACTAGTTACGCCACAGGCAAAAGGTCCAACAGCGTATCACGCGGGTAAGTCTTGAGAGCGAGATGCGGTGTTACGCATATCTGTAAAGATTTCCGTTTCCCGGTCCCTTTGCAGTTTCGAGTCCACGCATTCTGCGTTCGTTGCGCGCGTTATTTACTTCAGTAGCGCCTGCAGGAATGGCATAACAGTAAATCCTTTCTAGTTACGTCTCCGCTGGTCATCAATCCTGAAAATATCTAATAGCTCTTTTGTAAATCCTTTTTCTTTGAATTAGGCTGAATTGAATTAAGCCTGGGTAATTTTTATTTCTGCGTTTTTTTGAATTAGGTTGAACTAAATTAAGCCTCGGTAATTTTTCTCGCTGCGGTTACTGTTTTTCGTTTGAACAGGTTATCTGCTAGGTTGGTCTTCTACCGTAACAAGATTGACCACAGCCCCACCCCGCTTAACTCGCTACTAACCAATTTCACGCCAGCTACACTCCCTTTTGCTGTTCAACTTGGAATGCGTAACGCCACAATGCATCAAAACAATCACAAGGATTGTGCTTATATCGTCGGTTTTGATCGGGGAGGGCCAAATTGGAAATAAAACTAGCGGCAGTTGGCAAATAGAAAACGCTTCCACAGATCAGCATGACAGCGCAGCAAGGTGCCCACTTCCGCAGAATAAAATTTATGCACTTTCCTAATGAAATGGGTTCCGTGATTGATCAACAGAGAAACATTTTCAAAATGCCAACTTGCACGTTGTACGTTTAGAACGATCTGCTGCACAAGAACAGTGGACAAAAGGAACAGAGGTGCATTTTTCATATCCCAACATGCTTCAAGTTTAGGATAGCAGAAGTGGAAGTTCATTTCAATGACCCTTGCAGAAGCCACTCCAATCATGTTATGCATGTGATGGAAGAACAGCACAGTTCCACGCGCCTTGACGATTTCGTGGGAGCCGGATTACCTTTTCGCTCAGGAGACTGATATAGATATGAAGGTCCAATTAAACGGAAGTATGCAGTAATTGTTTTTTTCACCTGATATCCGTTACGAACTAAAACGATGCGCTCGGATACTTCTAAAAATTTAGCTATTGCTGATACGTTTGTAACATTTTGAACATTCATAAAAATGACATTGTCAACTTCATGGCACGTTTCCTTTTCAGTATATTTTGTGGTATTGAAAGTTACTGTCATTGTTTTCAAGTCAGTCAATACCAAACATCGTTCAAACCCAATGACCACTCGTGACCTTCAGGAGACAAACTTGAGGCACATTGACAATATAGTTAAATTGCATGCCATGCGGCACTGCTCCAGAAATTCGGTGTTTTCATCACACAAAATACGGACTTCGAACTTCATATATTAAGTTAAATATTACACTAAAACCCTGCCAATATGTAGTAAATTCAAAAGTCAACAGTGTAATGCACACACAGATCAGCGCATGTTCGCGCATTCCCATCACCGCTGACGCAGTATGTTTGAGTTATGGGTGGAACTGATTTATCTTGAGTCAGTGACACAAAACCGTTAACAAGCAAGGCGCCAAAATACGTTGCTTTATCCTATTTTTGTTGAAACGAAAGTGACGCGCAAAAAAGGGGTTCTCGATTTTAAACGGGACGCCATGGCCGTTTACAGTAGCACGAGCAACACGAACATCGGGTCCCTAAAATCAGAGAAAACCGGGTCCCTAGAATCAGAGAAATCGGGTCCCTACAAATCCAAACCAGGTTCCTAACATTTTCCTTAAAAAAACCCTGTTATCACAGTTGTTAAAAAGGTTAAACATTAATCATCAACACAATTTTGGGCAGCAATTGCGTCATTTCAATATTTTCACATAGAGGGCTCTACTAACTTCGCGTCTTCGTTGCTTGAATCAACCGCCGAGTTGCCAGAATCACCTTCCTTGTGAAACGGTTCTATCACCACAGACTCTGTTCCTTTGATTTCGCACCTGCACCACGGGCAAGTAGGAAAGGTGGAGTTGTCCATTTCCTGAACGACAAACAACAATTATTTTCAAGTCAGTTGCAACGGCAACGAGTAGCATGTGTCACACCATGGCCCAATGCGAAGTTGAGCTGTGGGAATGCAGACAAGTGCAAAAATCATCGTGAGCGTATGCGTATTGCTTCCCCGAAAAATATATGAAAACTTTAAGTTAAGAGAAAAAGAGTACACCCGTGAATATTGGGGAGCTGTCGATTAATATAGCCACCATATTTTGTAACGCATACCAGGTACGCTGTGACGCTGCTTCAAAATATCAATTTTGACATTGTTATGTGAAGCAGTGCATCGTCTGACGCGTCGACATAACACGCTTCCACCTGTAACCCCATCCTGTTCGGTCTGTAGTCTTCTTTTGGTGAACTTTTATATTCCACAACGTTATACTGCTTTATTCTGAAGCGCTGTTTTAGAATACCTTTGCCGCTGAGACCATGAAGAAAAACGGTACTCATGTAAGCGAGATCAACGAGAAACTGGCTCTTCTCCGCCTTACATAAGTTTTCGTCAAAAAATAAAAAAAATATTAATCGAAAGCCGGCCTGCAGTGGATTCTTCGAACTTCTCAGTAGAAACCCACTTGAAATGAGTTGCACACGAAATAACCACACAAACAGGCCGCAAGCAACAAAACGAATCCCATCGCATTGTCTTACTTTGTCCGGGAGAAATTTGTTACTTAGCATTCTGATCGGAGGAAAATCAGCTCACACGATACACGATTTAATTATTATCTGTGGCTATGACAGAGTCACTGAGTTCTTTCGCCGTCTTTTCCTCAACCAACTTCTTGTGATAAAATCTAGTTGCATCAGGGCACACACCTGCCACGACTCCAAGCACGACTTGCAAATGAGATGACCGCATGGTTCGATTTTGACGTCCTTGTTGTTTTCAGCGCAAATTTTGCAAAGCTGAAACGTGGAGCCCATCTCGCAATAAAGTTCGTACTGCTCTTGGCTCACATGAATGTGCTCTTCTTCGTCTTCGGCTTGCTCGAGCAAGCTTGTAAGGTCGGGGTTCACTTGCCGGCCGTCGGGAAATAAATAACTGCAAGCATCGCACCAAAACGTATCGCTGATAAGCCAAACGCTGCAGCAAGACAAACTCACCCACAAAAGGTCGGTGGTCGACTTTGTGTCATTCTTTTTCGTAATATCGAATGGAATAACATCATCCGAGAACACTAGTATCAGTACTACCCAACTAACCGCCACCGACCACAAAAATATGTATTTACTAAAACTGGTATGCTATTTTTTAAAGGTGTGGAGAATGGTGGGTGAGCAGTACGGAATGGAAAGCAGAAATTAATATTTTCCATCACTTTCACTCTGTTGTAGAGGACAGCAGCCAACAAGCGTGACTCAGAGAAACACTTACAAGCCTTCTTTACATCCATCAATCAAGGCTTGACAAAGTGACTTATTTTGAGGAATAGTTTGCAAAATTTGTCCTTCGACAGTGACATATCCAACAGCCCACTGACCAAGCCTGGTACAACTCAACCGAAATATGTAGCTGCAATACATAATATCACTGGTAAAAGAAAAAAAAGTTTAGAAACAGTGTTGGTTGGCAGTCGTGAAACAAAAACTTCAACCAAAGCAGGAGCACCAAGCCCCCCAAAAAGATGTGGTAAAATCATGTTCAAACACATTGTCTAAAATCCTTTTGCACAATCAAACGGAGTTATAATGAGATACTCGGGAGGAAGTTTTAACTTGAAGCGATTTCCATTACAGCACATCGCCAACGTGATCGCAGTTAAGTAGCAGGTTCACAAGTGAATTACAAGGTCGATTAAGGGACGGGTGAAGTCTTGTTCGCTGCTTTCCTGATGCAGTGCATACATCAAGCAAATGACGAAGGCAACACCACGCTCAAATAATGCCTTTAACAAAGACATAAACATTGTTCACCGCTTGGCAGGCAGAATTCGGGCTAAAGAAATTTTTTGCTGTAATGCTGTACTTGACGCTTAGGCGACTTCGGAAAACAACCATATATACATATACAAACCGCTAATGAGCCATTCTCAAAGTTGGCGTGAAGCGAAATCATTAAAATTTTTACGTACCATAGTCCTACAAAAGGTTAGCAAGTACCACATCATTTGCTGAACCTTTACATCTAAAAATCCAGTTGTTTCCAAGGATTTAATAAAACCTTAACGAGTGAGCACAGCGCCTGCAGATTCTATAGTACTCGCGCACGTTTAAACTGGTCAGAGAGTAGCGAGCATTTGGTCGCAAAAGAAAACGGAAGTGTAGTTACACATTGGGCATGACCATGAAGTCGCAACCTCAACATACCTTCCGGGCTTGTTGATGTATTTCTGAAGCCGCGCTTTGACTTCATCGTATGTTAAAAATGCCATATACCCTGGGTGAGTGACCGCTAACACATTCCAATTCTTCAACAACGTTGACCATGGCTAAAAGAAACAGGACAACACCTTCATTTGGTGAAGTGCCATTTTCGCAGTACGTTGATCCGAGTAAACAAAAGTTTTGTGAGCCAACCAGCATTGCCGTTACACCTACAGGTCAGCGAGTGAATAATGACTACCTTTTCAAAGTTCCTTGTGCAGCACCAAGTCGATTTTTCCTTTTCTCATGCTGTCACTGGTGACCAGTCGTGTTTTTCTCAATCATGAATACAGTACTAACAACGTCTTGAGTTTCGAATTCACGTAAATGCTCTTCTAAATCTAGCTGGTTTACGCCGCATTTAGATATGTTTTAATGACATTTGACTGTTCAGGCAACAGCACAGCTCATCTTTCAATACACTTTTTGTTTTTGTGCACAATGCCGAAGCAAAAATTTCCACCAGGCCAACACCTTATCAAAAATGGTAATTTTTACCTTGTCTGATAGTCACATTCAACTGTATAAAACTCATTAAAAAACTCTTACTGAGCAATGGCAGCTCACGGGTTTGGTTGTGCCATATGCCAAGTTATTTGCTTCAAACTGTGTTAATAGTGTATAGCAGATTAGCAATTGAAATCGCAAAGGTTTGATCCGCTCAAGTAAATTCATTCCAACCGTTTCAATCCGGTATAACACGTTACATGGGCGAATTAATCCAGCTTCAATCGGTAAATCTCAAGTACTTCATGTCATAAACATATGATGCGATGCAACGTTTACAAATTGCGAAATTTCGCAAGGTACCGATGTAGGCTTATGCTGTTTGTGACTTACCGTATATTTTTCAGGTACTAACGCCTCGAAAAGCATGATTAACGCTAATACTATTTTAGAGTAAATGTCTGTGTGCCTATAGAATCTGTACCCAAATCTGCCCAGTGAACGTAGCTACTGCAACCTTGCTCTCAGCTACAAAGTGTTAACTTAAGCCAGTGAAAGCCAAAGCGCCGACTTCACAAAGCTATTTACCCCAGTCTCTGGAGTTCCACTTCTGCCCATTAAGTCGATTCGCAGGCACTACAGCATAATTAGTCATCGGCTTATGCCGTGACATGCATACCTTAATCAATTGAAGCAAGAAGCATTAAACAGGATGCTTTGAATGGTTGTTACCTTATACCCCAATTCAAGTATTTCTGATTTATGCCTGTTCTAGTTTTACACGTCACAATCAAACTGGTTCTGCAAGTGACCTTTTGTTGTTTGGCCAATCCCACTTCAGTACCATTTTCCCTATAAATGAGAAGGTAAGATTAACTGAATGATCTGCAAAAACGCGCTGATATCATAAGAAATACTTAGAGCACTATGCTCTTTTACCAGTTTTCTCGACTTAATAATAACAGTGCTTGATCTTTATTCTTGTTATGTATAACTTCACCACATACAATCTCATGCTTTTCTTGAGAATTTAAAAATTCGGTTTTGGCAACCAGGAAGAGTAACTAAATCGACCTACGACAAAATACTTCTATTTGCAATACGTCACCTGAAACAATCTTGTGAAAACATCAAACTCGAAATTTGAGATGTAATCATTGCAAACAAGGTCAATGGTTGATTTTAACGCTATGCACTCAAGACCAGAAGAAATCGCATGGACCTTGTTTAACTCTTGTCGAAACGTCTTCCACGGTACAATTGTTCTAAACAGAAAGAGAAATACTCTTTAGCCACCAGATGATGTTTTCACATGTCATCAGCTGATATGGATGGATTTTGATTTTTTAGATTGCATTTCAACTCCGTATTAACAACTTTTAATCATATTAATGTACGTTCGCACCTTGCAACACAAAGCAACTAACAAGTTTGCGGTTGTGGGGACAGCTAAACATATCTTTGATTGATTTTGATGCAAAAAAAACAGACGAGTTTTCAATTTAATTAGACAACCACCTTCAGTGTTAAATGTAAAGCTTTACAGCTCTTTTGAGATCCGATTAGACAAGTGAACTAAAGTTTTTTAGTGTCTGGAAATGAATTAATAAACTTTGCTTCTTGATGCTGCAGTAAGCAACGGACAACACTTTCAGCTACATTTCTATGCACGCATTTACCTTGTTCCAAACGTGTTACGCCAAAACTGCGCCGGTTCTGCTTTGGTTATTCTGTATTCGTCACCGACAAAACGACCGTCTGGAAATTCTGCTTTTAACTCAGCTAGCATATGGCTAAAAACCAATGATAGCTTTGTAAGACTTCTTCTGTGCTGAGACGTTTCATCAAACATCCTTTCTCTCCCTTCTTTGAACAGTTTAATTGCCTGAAACGATAAATTTCTTCTACTTCAGCTTCACTTACACAACGTTACTGGAAATATATTAAGTAATGCAATCGAGTTCTTCTAAACATAGGCTACTCAACAACAGAGTAGTGAAACAATGTATCGTTCATTTACCTCTTTGCACTTCTTCATTAGATTATCTAAAAATATTCTGAAGTATTCACAGTCATTCAAAACTTGCAGTCTATCTTCATACCTGTAAAAATAAAATACAGAGTATTGTAAAAAAAGCTTAGGAATGACACTTTGTACAATCACACTCACAAACATAGTGTGTAACGTCATATGACTTGAAAACTGTATAAAAGAAAAAAGGTTGGCGCTAAGCACATATTTATTTATGCTTGCTTTGTTAATAATACATATTGAAACACATGTAGCAACATGCTATAACACATCTGCCAAGCACAATAGGTTTGCAAATGTTGGATAAATATATTTTTCTGTGGAAATGAGATGCACATCACATAGCAAAGTTGATAAAATTGTAGCTCTTTTTCAAAGTAACATGAATCCATAGAGGTCAGATCAAGGCCAGCTATTTTGTTTGAAAAAATTTCCTTAACATAACATGTGATTGTTGAAATGCAATACAATTTTAGTTCATAACTCTTGATCAAATTTAAAGCTTGATAGTATATCAAATACAAGCACTTTTTACCTATATACCAAAGTTTCTTGCTTGTTGCTCAGGAATGACAATCATTATATTAGTTTTGTACATAAAACATGTTTTAAAATTTTTGAAATCTTAAATAAATCTCTAACTAAATGACTTCATGATGATAAACTAGCTGAAATGTTGGCAGATAGCCAGTGACATGTTTGATTCAAGGAATCCTCATTTTTGACTGTGTTACTGTATCTCGCACTGTTTGCAATACATTGATGTGTTTTCTTGCAAGTCCGGAAAAAAGGCAAACAGATGTGTGGCATTTTCACACATTTAACTAATATTCGGCTATTCTTCACACTGAGCAAAGTTCACACATGCCAATACCTTCCACAACTACAAGATTTTACATCATGTTTGTGTTACAAAACAATAATATTAGACTTGGCTGACAACATCAACAGCAATTTCTTTGTTTTAGGAATCTTCTAGTTAGTTAAAAAAAATACTGCTTTTACAACAGCAAAAGCATTCCTGCTGTTTGCACAATCCAAAGCTTAATCATTTTTACAAGCTATGTCTTTGGCTAGCAATATAGACACGTGTTTCAACATAACAACAAGCTGGAAAGGCTTTTTCAAAGTTGTGAATTCTACCCAAAAAAGTTTCTCACAATTTTTGAAATCAACTTCATTACTTTGTCTATGAGCAACTTTGTACCAGCCCATAACCCAATGGTCAGTGTTTACTTTGGTGTTGGTAGATCTGGAGTTCAGTGTAAGAAACTGTGAAGTTCTGAAGGCTGTCCAAGCATGACATGCAGTCCACTATAAAGTCCAGTGACTGTGGTATGTCTTGCCATCAGCACACCTTGGTGGTGGTGAAATGTGGGTAGCTGAGGCATAGGCAATCTCTGCATCACCTTCAATAAATCTCTGCCTAGGTGCTTTGTCAGCATGGTCATATGTACTTCATTCATTGTCATATGGGGACTATGCTTAAATTTGCATTCAATTAACATGTACAATAACTCATCATCATTACAGGGTATGTTGAAAAAAGAGTGAATCTTAAGATTGACAACAACATAAATTGAATATTTCTAATCCAGCTACGTCAACCAAAATGGCTTACTGAGCCAAAATTTATGTCACTACCTTAACCAGGGCCGCACATTGAATGGATTACTTTGATCTTAGCAAACTAAATTTAGCTTAAGCTAATGTACTGAAAGTGTTCGAATACTAACTGCAATGGTAACAGACGAGAAAAAGTTGCATTGAGAACTACCTGCGTCAAAAATGTCAAATTAAGATAATCAAAATAACGACTGGTTGTCAGAATGTAGGATGCTTTCACTGCAGCTGAAACCTAAACTGGCTGCAAACAGGTGCGTAGCCAGAAATTTTGATAGGGGGGGGGGGGCAAACAAGAA
>JGI24159J19872_10001194_pt1 | contig 27817 bp, 14 predicted proteins | sample Ectturendosymbi4_FD_19872 | JGI IMG/M metagenome (IMG submission 19872)
AAAAAATTATTTTCCAGTGTTGATAATTCAGCCTCACTCAGTGTGTCGTTTTCATCAGACCTGTCGCTACGGGGATGGTGCGTTAATGGAAAGGTAAGCCCTTAAATTAAATTGAAACCCTCAAATTTACGCAAAAATTAATGAAGTCACTAACTTTTATGAATTAAAAACTTAGGTACTCTCTGATTTGATTCTTGAGCCCGCCGACCGTGGTGGACTTACTGTTGGGGGCCCGAGGCAAGGTTGAAAAGGGGCTCCCTGATTACGTCATCATACTCAGCCAACCGTATTAAGACCTTTTGATCAAGCCTAGGAAGGGGATAGCGGGCCACCCAAGAATGCGTTCCTGAGACTAAGGCATGACTGACATAACAGAAAATGCAAAAGGGTATTCATGACACACAACTGAAAGTTGGAAAGACAAAGCTAGTAACACGTAAAATTTAAGCGTTAGCAAGCTGACATAGCTCCCCACTTCTATAGTTTTATAGTTGCTGTTGACGGCCCTACAATTGCTATTGGGGGTCCCTTTGAAAGCAGAGTATTTATTCGTTGCAGTTGCTGTTGCGGGCTCTTTTGAAAACAGAGCTCTTACACGTTGTAGTTGCTATTGGGGGCCCCTTTGAAAGCAGAGTACTTACACATTACAGTTGCTTCTAGCGGCTCTTTCGAAAGAAGAGTACTTACACATTGCAGTTGTTGTTGGGGGTCCTTTTGAAAGTAAGAGTACCTGCACATTATCGTTTCTGTTGGGGTCCCCTTCACAAGCAGAGCACTTACGATCTGCTTTGGAGAATAGGCCTATTAATTGAGTGGATAATATGTTTTCCACCAAAAATGAAGAAAATGTACGCGCGAAAGACCTCGAGGGACGGCTCTGTTTTCCTCCCCTTTAAACACACCACTGCCACCAACGTCCAGCTTGACTTTAACTGTTGCCAGGTCTAGCCTTCACCTAAACCTCATTTTTAAATGCTTGCTCACAACTATACGTCAATGCAATCAGTAACATTAATGGAAACCGGATGTACTATTAACTGAACGACGCCAAGTCTATCAGATGGAAGAGAAAATGTAACAAAATCAGAGAACTGTTAGACTGTAAAAATGAAAAGCGATGAAAATAAAAATGACTAAAAATTGTGTTGAGGGCGGACTACTTGCACAGTAGACGTAGGGCACGTGACTCGAAAATATGCGACGGTCCTGAACCTGATTCAAAGTCTCATACCGAGAATATTTTATCACCAACGTTGAGTCGTAGGCGGAAGGATGAACTGACTTTGTTGAGTGGATCCAAATCTTTGGCCGCATTTTGGCGACCTACTGAGAATATTTGGTAATTTCAGGATTTTCATGGCGTGATTGTTGCTTTTACTCAGTTGTTTGTACGTAGAGAAGCTTTCGACTCTGGAGAGCAAACTGTTGCGCAATGACTCCGTTCTGTCTCATGGTAATGGAACCAATCTTTTACCAACGGATACCGAGACCATTTTTCAATATCTAAACCGAATTCAAGTGAATTTCACGGAGAACCTTCAAGCAGAAGTAGATATCACGCTCGCTGAGCTGAAAGGAATATTACTAGATGGACAAGGAACCATGCAGAGCACTGTAAACCAGGTACGAGCAAAACTTGCTATAAGGCTCCAAATCCATAGGGCTTTGGTTCTGGATTTTTCGATGTATGTAGTTTTTAGTAGTATATTTGTCGAAAAGGGACACACACGCCACGCATTCATCACTTCTTTTTAGAAATTTAATATTCAGTAAAAGATTCTTCTACACCTGCATAGGCGTAGCCAGGAGAAGCCAGGAGGGCCATTGCTCCCCAAATTTCTAGCATATCTTATCGTTTTGTGCTTTGTGAGGCGGTGTCCGAAACAAAATACTGTTGCTCTCTTGAAGTCAAAGTATTTGGCCCCCCCAAATTTTGGGCTGCTACGCCACTGTACACCTGTCAAAGACTTTCAATGCAAATAAAGAGCAGCTAATCTATTTAATAAAAATTAGGTGCCTATTTCAAAGAAAAGTGCTTAGGTGAAGGCCAAAAACACGTTGCAGTGTTGAGGTCGAGGCGAGGATAGTGTCTGTCTTCATGAGCACGCTATAGAACAGTAGGCTGTATTGGATGTAAAACATTTGCATTACGATTGGGCATTTCAGAATTTATTATTATTGTACTGTATGTGCTGGCTTGCTTGTGTCAACCCGTTACTGAAACCAAATAGGTTTTGCGTGCGTATGCTCTGGATCTGACTGATTCCTGATTCGCCGCGTTTTTGTGCGTGCGCACAGGTCTGCTGCGTTGACCTCGTTCCTGGAGTTGAGCTTTGTACCGTCAGCATGCGCACTAAGTTTTCCTTGTTCTGTTACCACGCCATCGTCGAAGTATTGGTGCTGCTGACCAATGACCTCATGTAAATAAAGATTTGCGCACCAGGAAATATGTGAAACGAACTTTGAAAAGTTGATATAATGCCTTTCTTCGGCAACTTAAAATGTCAGGTAACGTAGTCGGAAGAGCAGGGTTAATACAACGACTATTAGCTAGGCTGTCTTATTGTTTATAGCATTTGGGGATTCCAGCAATTCTGTGTGCGTCCAACACATGGATATCTAGAACTCCAGAGAACTCCAGAGTTCTAGATATCTCTGGTGGTCCTACATCGCAACATTTTGCATTCTACAACGACGACTTCCACTCAAGCAACGCTACATTGCAGCAGACGGAAAGATCTCTTTCACTATAATAAGGCCCGTAACCGGCTTGGGACACCAGGCGGGGCGAAGAGTTTTCTGAGAGGGGCCCAAATTTTTGAAACTATGTCCAACACATTTTTTCCAGGGGGAGAAAAACTTTGCATGGGGGAGAAGGCCCCCCTGTGCCCCCCTGATTACGGTCCTGACTATGATTTCGTTAAAGAGACGGATGGCACGTACCGACTACTGATAGCAAACCCCATATCATTTGTTTTGCACAGCTAACACAGAATTGCTTTGTTTTAAGGTAAACACTTTAATGCAAACTCTACCGCTCGCTATTCAATCCGCCAGCGAGATTTCCGCCAATAATACTGAAGAAGCACTGCAAGCGACAAGAGGGGCAATACTGCTGTTGGAACAGCAAACTTCAGAGTTGGAGAACAAGACGAGGGTATTTTTAATGCTGGCAGTTTTTCAATGATGCTTTTTCCTTGTCAGTCATGCGACGATTAGGCGTATGTGTAACCACTTGCTGTTCCCACTTTCCACCACACGCTGTGTGCTCTCACAAGTATAGAATTCATGTTGAGTTCTAGCATTAACGGCCACACGACACATCAAGCTCGCTCGACTCTAATAAAGTATAACTTCATTTCTCCAGTGATACTTTTCTTTCTCAGGTATTTAGTCTAATTGACATACACAAATAATTATGTGCCACAATAGCCTCTGATCGAAAGATTGCACACAAACTGGTTTTTAGTTGTAAAATTTTTACATGCAAGTGCAGATGACCCCATCTGACATTTCGCCTGGGTCAAATTTCAGTTGTTCAAGTTCAGTTGTAATTTCCTATCTCATACTCCCTTCAATCGATCCGATCTGTTCCACGCTGGTGAGGCATACGCAAAATGTTTACCGATAGGCAGCTGTTAGTCCTGCTGGCTTCAATTTTGGACCACATTTTGAGGATTTGGACCTTAACCCTTTTTCAAGATATCGAACTACAGAGTGCTCGCAACATTTTGGATTCGAGACTTGCAGACCAGAAATCGTACATTTAGGCTCATGCGTTTGGTAGAAGAGCAATGTTTGCTGATTCTCTATTAGTTATAGACTGTATCATGCGTCAACTGCAATCCACCTTAATCTGCGGAATGAGTATGTTTTTGAGTGGTCAGAACACGAACACATGTCTTGGTCAGGCCGGATTAAGGTAGCGCGGGGCCTGTATCATTTCAAGAGCGCGGGGCCCTAAGTTTAAAAATAATCTCAACTAGTGTGTAGGCAAGGTATCCGTGTTACTAGTTTTACTCTCTGCGTGCTCTCTCCAGTTCGCGTCGTGGCATGACAGTCTGGGTGTATCGTGCTGACCGCCAGTATTGCCAGATGGTTAACTGTGACCTAAATCTGCTAAATGGTGTCACAAAAAAACTGCTGCATTCCGCTAAAATTCTTGTTACAGATTTTCATTTGAAAACTGCTAAAAACAGTGAAATTCTGTTAAAAAATCCGTTATTTTTAAAATGATTTTAAAAGAAACCTATAGAGTTATACAATATAATAATTTTATGTCCTAGCACTTGCTCTCAGTAAGCATGGGCTGAAAATGCCGGTCTTGGCCAACACACTTTTCCTTCCACAATTTTCTTTCAGTCAACATTTTGAGCAACGTAACTGCAGCTTACGACGTTTGTTGTATGACACACAGTTCTCGACGATCTCTTTCAAACGGTTGCATGTTTTTATACAGTAGAACAATGCTCAGCGATAAACAATCTGAGCATAGCTTCAGCCCTTCAACTTTCTAAGTCCGTGGGTCATTGTAACTTAAAATTTGTGTTACATTAGGGAGCATGCAAAAAGTTTAGTCTTATCTGAGTGCTTTTGCTACCAGCTATGCCTTAGCTCACAATATTTCGCTAAGATTGCATTATTGCAAACTTCCCAAAAGGTTTTTCTTGAATCAGCAGAATAGGCAGTAGGCACTGAGCCAACTTTTAAGTTCTGAATCTTGCAACCATTTATGTCGAAACTTCCGCCACCTTTGGTTTACCAGGAAGTTTTTTTACCAGACATTACTGCAATGCTTGCTAGCGCAACTGAACCACTTGGAAATATCGTGCCGTGGGATAAAAACATATGCCACTGTCTTTTAACCCCAATATTGTCTTTTAACCTAACGCGCTCACTAAGCACACAAGCAAATCATTTAGATTTCATCAAACCATCTAATTACTTGTTATTATGATACAAATATCTGCTTCTTTGCATCATAATAAAAATTCCAAATGTTTGCAGGCAGCTGGTTGTACTTTCTCCTGGTGTTACCCAATTAAAAACGTCATAAAAAAGGGAAGTACTGTATACTTTTTGATGATGAAGGTGTAGAAGCTTTCAACTGGAAAAACTGTTGAAACAGGTTTTTGGTCAGGAATTTGTTACCTACTAAACCTGTCAAACGTTTGGTAAAATCCTGCTAGAAAATCGGCTTATTTCTATATTGAAAATTTTACAGCTAACAGTGAGAGAATCCTGCTAGATTCAGCAGGAAATCATCTAAAATGGCAACACTGCTGACCGCAATATTATATCTTTTGTTACGAACTGTACAAAAAGAATCAAACAAGAACTTCCGGACACAGACAGCGTTGAAATGAAAAGCTTCGCTTACTACTTAAGCAAATTTAGCAAAATACTGAGTCCTTAGATTGAAAAAAATCTTATATATAATGCAATAAGTAAGATTTATTACAGAAGACCGCGGGGCCCCCAAAAGCGCGGGGCCCGTAGCAATTGCTACATTTGCTACTATTGTTAATCCGGCACTGGTCTTGGTGCTTATTGACAATCGCCAAACCTTCATCCAGCATAGATCCGACATCTGATTGTAAAGAAACTATCAAATCTCTCAGGAGTTAGAAAAACGTAATTCTTAAGGGAGAGAGGTTCGCCGTTTGTTTGTCACGTATATTTAAGGTGAGCTCCTATTGTCTGTCCCAGTATGGATCATTTAGTGCTATATTAGCGTAAGTTTTTTACCTGTCCTAAAGTATTGTGCCATATGTCATTTTATTCAACGGATTTTGGTGATAATTTGCAGGCGATAATATTGTAGTATTTTTGGACTCGGATTCGTACTAAATTTCAGCCTTTTGTGAACGGAAATAAGGGTATATTTGCCTATACAGGACTATGAAGTTTTTACCTCCATTTGATGAACGTTGCATATCTACAACATCGTTCGTACTTCTGCACGTGTTTAGTTTGAACAAAATCTGTATGTCGATAAAATATGCTACAATTAAAATGTGTGTTTTCTGTTAAGTAAAGAAAAGAATAATAACTAAATCGATAGTTTTCTGTATTTTCCAGTAAGCTTGCGTTTTTCAGATGGAAAATCTATCAGTTATTTCTTATACAAGTTATTGGTTTTATGAAATGCTCTTTTTCCAGAACGATTTTTCAGCAAGACTTCAGCATAACTTGAAATTTGATTTAATTCGCAATCTCTTCTCTGTATTCAAAATAACAACTCCGGGCGAATTTAAGCTAGTTTTGTCAGCCCTTGGTCGTCATATTGAAAGGAAAGCTTCAACAGAAACAAAATGAATTTTACAGACACAGGCGATCTTTTAGGGACTAACTTTTGGAAGGGAAAATATTTAAAATTTACTGCAAACACACACTTTCAAATATTTTTGTATATAGAATTTCAGTTTTTGATTAGATGTTTTTGTAACTGAAGCTAGTCTGTTAGCCAATCGCTCTTTCAAAAGTAAGAAATTAAAAAAATGTCTGGAGGCAAGGAAAACGTAAAACTTGAAACTTTGCAAACAAATGTTTAAAGCAGTGGTTCTCAACCTTTCATGGTTTGTGGCCCCCTTCCAAAGACTCTCAACACTTGTGGCCCCCTGCTCATCAATAGGGTTTTGCAATATCACGGCAGAGCTATTTGGTAAAGGTCTCCGCTCGTAGCCCCTGGAGAACCGCTCCGTAGTCCCCAAGGGGACCGAGAGCTCCGGTTGAAAAACCCTAGTTTAAAGGATGCATGGCAGTTATCGAAGGTTATCAAAACTTTTTTACTGTTTCTGTTCACTCACCAGCTTTTTTCCAATAATCATCAAAGCAGAACGGCCTACTAATACGCTTTGCAGTGCATTGTAAGCGTAGAGAGTATCGAAAACGCTTTTTTTATTTCCTGAAGGAAACAGACCTACTGGTCAAAAGCCTCAACAACGAAAACGTCCAGCTGTCAACAGAAAACCAGAGGCTTCAAAATTACAATGAACAACAAGATGAAAAGGTGAATGGCTTGTTGGAAATAACCTATGTGGTGGATAGAGAAAAAAGAAAGTGCAAGCAGTACTTCCGCAAAATTTGGAAAATGCAACAATTTTTGCGCATAAACCAACGTACAAATAATAAAGGCGGCTTCACACAGAATCCGGTTACGGCAGTCTTCCCATATGCAGCAAGAACACCATCACCGACAACACTGGCAATCCAGCTTACTTAAAACAATTTTAAGTAAGCCGGAAGCCGGTCGAAATCGAGAAAATTTACCCGGGTACGGCCAACGGAGCATGTGTGAAGACTGCCGTTGGCCATAAGCCGGATCGTAAGCCGTAACCGGATTCTGTGTGAAGCCGCCTTAAGAGCAAACAAAGCTGGATACTTTGTTAATTTTATACTATTTGGTCTAAGGGTGGCCTGTAACCAGACGGGGCGCAGAGAAAATGTGTTGGACATAGTTTAAAACTATTGGACATAGTTCAAAAATTTTGGCCCCTCTTGGAAAACTCTTCGCCCCTCCTGGTGTCCCAAGCTGGCTACGGGCCTGCACCCCTGGTCTAAGCTGTGAAATTTCTTGAAATACTGTGTTGAGCCATTTCTTCGAATAGGAAAATCCCATCCCAGCTTCGATGTTTCAGCCATTTTGGCTATAGGACGCCTCAGGAAAGGTTGGCGAGACAGGTTAGTCTGGCTGCATCCACGAGAAAGCCAGCCAGATGTCAGTGACATGGCTGAGTACATATCTCTGAATTGGTTTGGTCACGCCTTGATGCGGGCCCAGCAAGACGATCAGAAGTCTCTACCCCTTGACGCACCCTAGAATAATGCGTGTTCAAAAACGAATGAATAAGTGTTTCAAGCTCTCATAATCCGAAGTCATCGATTAGCTGATTTATTCAAGCTTAAATGGTGAATTTTGAACTTAAAACATGAAACAAAGTATTGCAGATGCAAAAATTTCACTTCCTTGTCACAATGTTATATAAGCGCCAAAGTTTTACTCTCCTTAAATTCATGTCTTCAAATAGACGGTGACATTTTTTAGATCAAGGCATTACAAGCAAGAATCAAAAGGTTGGAAAAATCCATCACCGCTATTGAACAAACACAAGAAAATCGCGACCAGCAAGCTTTTCCCAACCTGGATCCACGTCAATTTGAAACAGCTCAGCGGAATATTGACCAAGCGAAAACAGCAGTGGCGGAAGCAATCACTAGAATCGACCGCCTTGAACATTGGGTCGAATCGGCCAGCAGCGCAGCAGGAAACAATGACCTACCTCCTCTGGTACCACCAACAACGTCACATCCTCAACCTGACACGCCGGCAAGTGGTGAGTTTTTGCAAAATTTTTTGAACTCTCAGCACAACTATTTGCGTACAATCCAATCGGCCCGCTAAATTGATTGCCATCACACAAAACGTTGTTTTAGTAACAATGTGGACTGAGATATGGAGAAAATGCACGCAATATTATTGTTTTTAGTTTGCTCAAGTTTTGCTGAAATAGTTTAGTGTTTGTCAGTAGGCCATCTACTAATTTCAACTTCTAGTATATTAATTTTCAATTAATTAATCTAATTAAAAATAAAAAGTTTCAAACTTTGTTCAAAAATATCGTGGTGCATCTGTGAGCATGACTTCATGGCAGCTTTCTTTGAAAACAGTGAGGCCGTTATCAAAGGTGGAAAAAACGTAAGTTAATTACAAGTGAGGTATCGCTTTTTTCTACTATTAGAAAATGTGTTTTCAAAAACAAAGAATAGATTTCGCAATGGCGGATCTAGGGAATAATTCGGCTCAACTCCTCCCGCAAAAGACCACGGTGCCCCTGAAACGGTGCTCTTTTTCAGAATGCTACTCCTAAAAAATAGGTAATATTTTTGCTCTTCACCATACTTTTTCCGACGTTTCGCGCTCGCACATTTTTTCTACTGGTTCCCCCCAAACAGCACCCTTAAATCCACCACTGATTTGCCAACTGTTCCCACTTTCTGACTATATACTTATAGGTGATCTCACAGGCAGCCTGGTTCAATCGCAGAATGTGGTTATGCTCTCTGTTTATCTTTTTGTTTTGTATGTATATACATATACAGGCACGAGCAACAATGCAAAAGAAAATATTATTCCTAGTTCGAAAGGGGTGAAGTGCATAATCATGAAGGATTTTTTAACAAAAGCATTGCAATTTTCACTCATTGTCAAAAACGTTTGAACAAAGTGAAAATGGTTTGCCTAGCTTCAACATTCATTACGTTGTTCATGCGCAAATATGTTGCATTACGCAGAAATAAAGAAAGCCGCTACAAATTCTACCCGGCTGTATTCAGAAGACATCTTGATAGTTCGCTGTGATTTTCATCGCGCAAGGGTAACAAATGCAACACTTCAAGCTTTTTTGGCGTGGGAATAAACTCCAGCAACATAACTTCTTACGCCAAGGTTGCTGGTGTTCAAAAACATTGTTGATAAAGGTAATTTTTTCAGCAAAATTTTAATATTGACATTTCCTCGAAAATACTCTGTTATGTTTCTGAAAAAATCGTTGCCATGTGACTTCTCACTCGTGCACGATTTACTTTATTTCGTTCTAAAAACTTTTGTCAGAAAAGACGAAGAAACGCACAACGTTTTAGAAGTGGGAATCTTCACACAGGGTCCCACACATTTTCAAAAACCATTTTCTATACCTTTTGAATACATTTTCAATACTAATGAAAAAACTTTAATGCCATCACTTATCTTCATTTTTCGAAAATTTTATTCATGGAACACAATGCAAAAAACAGCTGCAAAACTGTCATCAGCGGTAAAGAACAAAATTTGAAAAAAACAAATGGATGAATTTGGAATTTTCATACTATTTCAATACTTTTGTACATTTTGGCCAAATTCAATACTTTTTCAAGGTCTTGAAAACCGATTTCACAATTCAATACTTTTTCAATACTGTACCGCACGGGAACCCTTTTCGCATCTCTTGTGTTTTAATTGATGGTGAGAAACAGAAATAGTCATTTCGGCAAGCAGCCATTCATGGCAGCGCTTCATGTGAGGGTATAATAAAAGCTAATCGGCAAATAAAGCCGAGATCGGGCAAACGAAGGTAAAGCAGAACAATAGCAGCAGTGCCAGTCATAGATAAAGGAAAGTGTTAAAATAAACATCAAGTGAGTTTCGCGCCAAGAAGTGCTCACATTGAATTTATTTTGAAAAGTTTATTTTGTTCTTGAGAAGGCCAGCGCACAGCAGAGGCGGTAAAAAACAACACTTTTATAAGCAGTCTCGTGCCAGTATAAACCAAGGTCTCACAATATTGTAATCTGCAGCTTTCGGCATAACGCTATGGGTTGATATTGAGCTATTGCCATGTGTGCTCTTGGTATGCCAACATTCTTTCATGTGTTGTTAATCTCTGTACCGATATATTTCGTCGTTGTTGAAATTACTGGAACTTTTAAAATCATTTTTACTGTAAACGTCTGTACATTTTCGCATTCAATTTGCAAACATCTGTGGTGGACATGTCGAACGAACTGTGCAATACGCCAAGTTAACAGCATGCAGAGTCCTGCTCGTGATTTTAGGCCATGTCACAAGAGTACCTGTCAATTTACTATAAATATGAGCATTGACAACAAACCTTTAATTGATTTAAATACCAGTGTAACCAAAAACATGGCAACAACTTGTAGCCAAACACATCCAAGAACCTTAAATAAGTGATGCACTCGGAAACACGGATAACAGTTACGTTAAGTAGGTAATGTTTAAAATGGTCACAGGTATGCTTTACTCATAGAAAGCAACAGATTATAGCAAATAAATGCCCTCACTCGATTCAAGCCAACGTTCTAGCTTTTGTAATGTGCACAGGAGAGAATAAAACGCTCTTGAGCAGCACTGTTTTTAGCTTGGAACGATCTGACCATAAAGTAAAAAGAGAACAAAAGTCAAACCCAGTCTCTGTAGGACAATCTGAGCGGAGTTCTCTTATGACTTGCTATGACCTACTGTTTTCATCGCGTACATTGGTACTTTCCGTTGCGCAGTTTTTTAAACCATAAATTATTTGCTTGGTCAGATGTTTAAATTAAATCAAGGGAAGGTATTCTGAAGAAACCTTGATTCACAAGCAACAATATTTATTCATAACTGCAATAAAAGTGTTTTCAGCAACTGACAACGACTTTGGGCAATTAAGTGTCGAAGCCAATTTTAAAAGTACTTTGGGGGTCACGTTGCATTAAGATGATCACACTGTTCAAAAGTAACCAGCTACTGTATGGTTTGGGGTTCAGTACAACGTTATGCACGCTGACGGTTCCGCATGGGCAGCAACAATCTCGCCAAAAGATGATATAATGGTTGGAACCTTCACGCATACATCGAAACAATTTTTCAAATGAAAATTAAGCGACCTCCTGCTCAGCATGTTAAAGGAATGCGGTGAACAATTAAATGCATATCATAAATATTCCGCCAACAAAGTTTTACGAAAACTTCGCCACAATGCTTAGAGGTTGCTCAAGAAAAAAGTGATATTATTAGCTCCATTTTTTCGAACAACCTCCAATTTCGTCATGATAAAATCTTCTAAAATCTCCGCATTGCGTCTTGAAATCCTATACCATATAATGTACGAATAATTTCTTCCGTTTTCACAAACGACAAATTTTCTCAATTAACTCTTTCGAATAGCTACGATGGGCGTCGCCGAAGCGCCGCTAGGAGTCAAGTGCCTTCATTATGTAAGGACTGTAATCCTCGCGACTATTTTGCACTCGAGATCGAGTGGATTCGCTCAGATTGTCTTTGCTTCGAGTTTGCATTGGGCTGGCAGTCGCCGCCCTTGGGCGACGCCGAAGTTTCATGCGTACGTGCCGACAAACGTTACGAAAACTTCTACCACAGTAAGTCGTTTTTAAACGAGACAGCGATCTTCTAAAGAGTCTAGAAATGGCTTGTCGAAAATAGGGCATCCTAGCCCCGTATATCAAACAGTTCCACAGGCTATTCGAGAAAAGTATTGCCATTGTCAAGACAACCCGACTGACGTTTTCTTTCAGCTGGAAGGGAGTTCTCGCTGCTTCGACCGCAATGCAAATTAAAACGATCAGCAGAGGGAGAACAGCTATGGTGATTGCAATCACCACACCGAACAGCGTTTTCGCTATGTTCGACTCAAACGTCTTTAATCGAATAAATTCTCGAGCGCGGAACACCGACGACTTACGTCGCATGCGCGTGGGCGTTCGAGGGTTGCGAGCAGCACATTCGCTTTTCCTATCAGTCGGTTTTATGCTCGCCGCCGGTGTTGAAGCCTGTGCTCCTGATGACCCGTCGCTCAGCTGGTGCGCCACAGCAGTAGTTTTGGGAGGCGACGAGGCGTATAAGTTGGATTCATCAATGGAGCCAGCCCAACTTCCTCGTAGCAAGAGTCGTTTTGCAACGAAACTGCCTTTTGACTTGCTCATCGTTTGAAGGTTGAAGAACTCCGTTCCGACCGGCAAGGAAGCAGGAGCCTTCACTGCTGTTACGTCATCGCCATTTTCAGCGAGTTTTTTGATCAAGGTTAAGTCCAAGCTGGATGGTCGTCGCGTGCGTCGATGTGGATGCAAGTCGCTTTTCATTGTCTCCTTTCTCTTGTTAATCGGGGTTACATCCCTTACAGCATATTGAGGAGCACGCTGCAAGCCCTTAAACGACCCGTTTAAGGGTTCTGAGACCTCTTGAGGTGCGCTTTCTGAATCGTTTCGCAATGTCTTGTCTGTGACACTAGGAGTAACATGGCTTTCGGTTACGCTGAAACGGCTAAGTTGATTGTTCATCCGATTTCGAGGTTGGCTTCTGTGCACCGATGAATTGCGTCTAGTGCTGATGCCTTTGGCTGAATAAGTGTTCTTCAGTCGTTTTTTTCGACGCCAGAGTGTAATGCAAATTAGCACACTAAACATCCACGTTACCACTAGAGGCAGACCCAGTGAAATAGTATATCTGCATAAAAGCATAAAACATTGCTTTGAATTTGACACGAGAAAAGGCAGCACTGGCGCCCATACAGTTTTTATTTTGGACAAAAATAATGCTTTGTTCGTCTCAAAAAGTTAGCACTGTAAAACTTGACGGCAGAGTTCAATAACCTTTTCCGCGCTTGCAAAATACTGTGCCATTTGTATATCTAAACAGAGATTCGCGCCACTACAGATTTCTCCACAGCTGGTGGACACCTAATTAATCTACTCTGCACGTTGAAACACTTCAAGTGAATGAAGCAGTGGCTCTGACGTACGAACCGCTCGAAATCCCACTTTTTCGAGAGCATTGTAACGAACTTAACTTGTATTGCCGAAAGCCCGAAACGACAACTAAGGGCCGCAGGCAAAGCAAAATCACTGCAGGTTAATACAAACACGCGCTAACAACCGTCTTTTGATATAATGCCTCAGGTAAACGAAGTTGAGCAAGCACGGCAGTCGTAGTACATCGCAAAGTTTCATCATTCCCGCAGCCAGAGTGAGAATCTATGCTACGTTGATGCGCCATTGAGGTGCGAAGTCGTTGCTGAACCAGAGGGACAGAAAATTGTTTTCCCCAGACGTTCCTTTGTATGAGCACCAAATCAGATATGAAGGATTGTTTTGGTCACGCGTGTAACAGGATCTACAACCCAAACACTTGCACACTTCCAACAGAGGTCCGTGCAATTAGTATAAAAGTTTTGTTCAGTACAACTAGAATTAAATCAAAAACATTTGATGACTGAGCCTTAATCGTTTGAAGTACAAAAAGTGTAAACTTAAAAAAATCGACATTAAAAAATCATGCGCGATGAATCGTACCATGCGTTCTATGAGTCACTGACTTGGTTCAAGTCACATTTGCTAATTACGAAACAAAAGCTTGAGAACTTAGCTTCTGACACATTGTCCTATCGCAATGATACGGAAGAAAACTAGCATACATGAAAATAGGCAGTCAAAAAGCTCTTGCTAAATAACCGATTGCTGGCACTAGAACTCTTGAAGCTTTCTATTTGCAAACAATTTTACTTCAATTTCGCGCCCTTTGAAGACAATGCCTAGAGGCAGTTGCCAAGTTCTGCGGTAGCGCTAGCCTTAGCGATAGAGCAGTTCCTTTCAAGTTAGATCTCATGCAGCGATTGCAGAGCTAGCTATTCTGGTAAACATTGAAGTTAATAGCAGTAGCTCAGAAACGGCCCTGCAATGACAAGTAGGTTTAAGCTTTTAAGTGCAATGTTTAAACGTGTATGAGCAAGTAATCTTACCCCAAAAAAGTTCCTGTTGCGCTTGCATTTGCCTTCAAGATAACAAACATGTGACCAACCGCCTGAAAGTGCAAATCCGGATGCATAAACAGCGGCAACATTGAGAAGGCGATTCCCAACATCCAAATTACGACAACAACGACCGTCGACCGCCTCACGTTAATGCAGGGATCTCGCGATGATCCATCAGACGCGGAGAACCCGCTCTTGCTGCGGAACGATGTGCTGCATAACAGGAAGCAGATCATTTACTGATGCGTCGTAGTCGAATTTCATACTTGTTTGTGCAGCTTTAGCGACATTTGACCGGGAATTTCACTGCCGCATACAATATGATAAGTTCCCTGTATAAATACGTATGATACGATAAGCTCTTTGTACGATGCTATATGATACACAATATTCAATTAAATAGTTCTCTTTCTGTGTGATTAACCCATCCCAGCTTCTCATTTTCGGATATGATACCAGAGAAGCGAGGTCATACCAAACGAAATGAATGGCTTCTGCGTCTTTCTATTGTGAGCACTTTAAAATTTGAGTCTCGCCTTTCTGCTCCTTTCGGTCACAGACCAATGGAAAATACATGGCTGGTCGTGGTTATAACCATATCAGCCGCAACCAGAATAACTGAAGCCTAATTTTTAGGGGTTTGCTCCAACTAAACGAAAATGGAAAAAGCTGTAAAATGTGTTTCCTCTTCGCTGTTTTTCTTGGGACATGGTGATAGATTTGTAAAGATAAAATTCGTTTTTATACAATTATTCAAGTGCTTCCAAAGTAATCTCAAAACTTTTGACCGCCGTTTTTTATTATTGATTTGCTTGTTTTTTAGACTAGAATTACTTTGTTGCGTTAACTCGAAAAAACACGACAATTTCTTAGTTACCTAAGCATCACGACGCAAACAACAATTCCGTATTCTTAGTTACGAAACAATGTCAACTAAATGCTGAGGAGCATTTGTGCAAAATGAATTACCCCATGTCAATGGTCCAACCACCTTGGGAGAAACCATAACGCGGCAAAAGTACATCTTAATTTTGACAAATAGTTTTCTTTTAGTTACTCAATTTCCAAAATCCACACTCACCGATTACTTGTTTTATTTGTTTAATACAAAATTCAAACGATAATGTTTTACCAAATGAAGGGTAGGACAACATTGCGATATAAACGTATGCTTATTTAAAAAATTGCTCTTTATTTTTGAAAACTTCCAACACATTGCAAAAATGTCAGGAATAGACATCGGTTTAAATTCACTTGAAAAGTCGACATTGAGCTATATATGAAGTAGTACTAAGACAACCATGTCACATATATGCAAATACTGCAGCAGCAGTAAGATACTGTAAGACTCACTTTGGTTCATTAAGTCGAAACATAAAACCCTTCAATGGACTATTTTAAAATTATCTATTAAAGGACTTTTCTCAACAAGGACTTAATGAGCGCATAACAAGACTCTACCTCTTGTTTATAAACATTCAAGGCTAAAGCACAGCCCACAAACCTGCCGAGGTAAGCCAAAACGGTTATTTCTATCTAGGCAAACAGACGAAATCTGGGCATAAGTCAACATAAAAAATAGTTTGTAGCAAAAATTTACGAAATTTATCTCATGGAGCTGCAAATGTATGTATCCGTTGAGATCTAACCATGTGATCTAACATGTTCATTGAAAATTTTTACAATAAGTGTACTAAATTTTACAATAAAATTTCGTCTTCTACGATGCTAATTTTTTGGCTTTAGAAACCGTTTCTGAAAGTAGTTGAATAAGCACTTTAAGTGATATTGGCAGAGATGCGAGAGATTCTTATAAATATTTTGAATTTCAGAAACATCATTAGTTGCCGTTTGTACTTGCAAAACAATAGTGGGACAGATGTTGAGTGAAAATTATCGGTATTGAATGTCAGTGAACCCGAGCAATCATGCTATGAGAATGATTGACCAGTCAAAATATGAGATGAATTATAACTCGTTAAACTACCTAAATCAGATAGATGCTGGAAGCTTCGAAACGTTTTGGAGGCGCCAAAATGTATTGTTTTGTTGTTGCAACGCCTTACTGCAATTGACCTAATCAGTCTCTACAACTATTTTTCATCACATGAAAGCATTTTGCGATGGACATCAAAAGAACCTAGTAACACAAAACATTGCAATACACCTCAAAAGGCTTGGCTAGCTACCTCAGAAGGCTTGGCAAACAATTGCTACAAAAGGCTTGGCTAATTATAGGGCGCTTGAAACCATAAAAATTACAGCTGTTCCAGGTATATCCTTCACGCAGATTCAGAAATGACGTACTTAGAAAACCTCAGGCTAGGTAGATTCATCTGAAATCTCTTGTTCTACTTGAAAACATGCCGATTCAACTTTAGTTGAATGTACACGAATGTAAATTTACTGTGCGTAAGTCACTGTCTGTTTGTCGTAAGAGTGCGCAGTTTCGACAGCGCGCCAGCCACTTAAAGTTACTGTGACATTTCTTTGGTACCAGATGTATTTGTCGAACACTTTCACGGCGGATAATGCTATGTTGGTGTTTAACTGCAATGCACTCAAGTGAATGACTTGAAAGAAGGGTTTGCCATGCTCGAGTCATAGACAAGCAAACTTTTGGTCGAACTAACTTCAAACTCACACCATGAGATCAGGGAAATGAGCAATTTTCGAGGTACGCGATAATATTTTTGGCATCACATCAGGTTAACTTTGTCCAGAAAGATCGGAGTAAACTTGAGCTGTGCGCTTACGCCAACCTACCAGTAATCATAGCTTTTCACCGCAACTAGAAGAGAATATGTTTCATTCAGCCGATATAAGCATTGAACATTTCCGTGTTTTCATTCGCAATTATTTATTACTTATGTGTTGACATTACATCTGGCAAACTTAAGCTATGGAAACTCATCAGAGTTGGTACTAGGATTGCACGAATATTCGCAAACATCTAAATGCTGGAAAAATCCGTTCAGAGTGCAGATCAAACAAACAGAAAAAAGTAAATCGAAATGCGTTTGCCAAGTTTTGTTTGTTGATTCAACAAACAAAAATGATTTGATTCAATACACACGCTTTATATCTTGAGAAAAATTCGAGGTTTCGTTTCCTGTGTTCTTGCGCATTCGATTCGCATGCAATCTTGATCGCGTCCGACTTGAACGAAAAAACTAGTCGCCGAGTGTCTGGCTGACAATAACAATCTCACTCCGATCATCTTCAAGACTAACGGCAACAACTCACCTGGTCAGTTTTATGGATCGACTGATGATTGGCTTTCTGGAAGTGTAAAAACGATCAGCGCTGGCTGCTGCCAAGGTATACATGGAGACAAATATGGCCATATGCGTTAGTACTCCTACGCAATAAAGCATCCGCTCCAATTTACTCCGATCCGAAGGCTTCAAATAAACGGAGGTAAAATTGGAAATTTCTTCTATCTGCATTGTTCCATTCGTCGTGAAGGTTTCATTAAAACTTCTGGGAATTGGCAATCCTTGTTTCGCGTCGAACACCGCGTCATTTTCAAAGTTAACGTGATGGCGCTGAGCTTTCATTTCTGAATAAAAATAAGACACTGCGGTTGGGAGAAGTACGATACCCAGCAGCAAGTCAGCCATAGCCATGGAAACCACGTATGTGGAGTAGTTCTCCATTGTTGGATTTCTTCTCAACATGCGCCGTGTGCTGGGGAGCAAGTTAGCCAGCAGTACAGTTGCGTTGAAGGTTGCAGTTAAAACGGACAAGGTCAACAACAGGGCAGTGAAGCCTTCCAGACGCTGTTGGCAAGTGCGAGGGAGACATTCCCATAAGACCAAGACTCCCTCTTCTGAGAAGGAACAATTATATTGAATTTCACAAAATGGCACTTGGTGTTCGTCGATATTCATGCTTTATTGCAGCTGTGAATCACAGTCTCGGGCGGTATTCACATGTAAGGTAAATATTTACATCAGCAAAGATCTGTCAATCATGAATTTAACTTCATTGCTTCAACATAAACTAAACTCATTATGATTAACTTGCAATAAGAAAAACAAGGAATGTATATGTTTTCAATAGTACGGAGGAACCTTGCCCTTGCTACTCAGCCTAAAGTACAACGAAGAGTTCGCTTTAATCGCCATTTCTGTATTTTATTATTAGCAAAACCTAAGCCATTCAGATTAATCAAAATACCTGCGGTCTTGATCAGGGCAATATTAACTAGTTTAACTCTAGATTAAAACTACTTGCTGCGGTCTGCCGCTTGCATACACAACCGAGTTACTGGTTTTGGCATCTTCCTACACCGGTTGTTTGGAGGATGTACCCTTGTTACGCTCAATGATATTTTTTGGGAAATAAAAGCGAGCAGTGTGCAACTAAAATGACGCTCGTCACGCACTTAGAACTTCTTGTTGTGTCGCAATCGAGGGTATGAATCAAAGACGTCAACCTTTTCAAAGGTAAGTAGCATCGGCTAAAAGTCTGCTGAATTGTTCTTTCTGTCCAGATGAGAATTACCGCTCCAGTTGATAACCTAAACAAGTTTTATTGGTTGTTTATCGCACTCTTTCCTGTCACTTGGTTGATTGTTTACACTGGCTACATCCTGACGTCTTGCGGTTCTACTGGGGCCAGGATGACGTTGAATACCAGTAAACATGCTTTGCCAGCGTTCCGCTGAATACTGCAAGTTTCTCCTCAGCTGTATCTAGAACAAGCCAAACCGACATGAATGAAATACAAAATCACCTGAGGATGTCTACTGCGGGTTCACCTGTTTAGATGGCGAAATACCGCGATAGTTCACTGCTGGTAACGCGCACATAGTCATTCATTCCGCCGCCAAAACGGGCATGTGTCACGTTCGCTCGCTGTGCGCAATTAAACTAATGTCAATCTTTTAATCAAAGGTGGGTCGGTGCGAGCTGTATGCCTGCGGCCAGTCGAGGCTTCTTCGAAGTGAAATGTCTCGCGCTACGTTTTTATCGCACATTTCAGGAGAAAGTACGACTGCTGACAGCTTTCTTCGCAAATCGTGGGCTGTCCGGGGCGCGTACCGGCTTAAAGCGACTTTGTGCGTTAAATCTCGGCAGATGTAAACCACTCTGTCTATCCGCAAAGTTTTTGAATTTTTCTTTCTGCCAACAGCGCTCATTCTGCAATGGTTTACATTTATTCCTCAATAAAGCTTATATCCTCATCTCTTTCTCTCGAGTAACCTTAATGTATTTTATGAGAAGAACACGGCGCGTGTTCACCACAAAAGATGCAGTAATGTTTATATCATCGTAGCAATCTGGTTGCCTGCCATAGGCCGTATGTAATAGTCGGCACGACATCGCAGCTTTTCTCCGCCTTTCTCGCCGCCATTGGATGACTTGTTGTGATTATCGCATTTGTCAGGAAAGAGACAAAATCTCACCACCACGGAAAGCGTGACAGCAGTGAATCGGTCGTTTCCACTCAAGCATGCACCGAACCATCACACACAATTTCCGCAAATGCCTTGCTGCAGTGGGTGGACTACGGAAGCAAGAGTGACGCCTTAACATCCCACTGCTTCGGTTGCCACTTGCAGATTATTTTACATTCTCACTTAAAGCTGTAATAGTCACCTCCAATGATCGGTGCGACTGGCCAGTCGAATATTTCAGTAACTTTGTGGATCTGAAGACGAGAGCTTTAACAAAAACGCTAAAATTTTCCACTTTTAAACTTTTCAATCTCGCAAAATATGGCATGTTACTGGCTGACAAGCACGGTAATTGCCATCAGAATCATATCACAGAACAAGCAAAGATCAAGAAAAATGTTAAGCAATCTTCTTACGCAAGAATTTCTTATCCAAGGACCCTGTGCTGGTCAAATCGATTCTGGGCGAAATGGTAAAGGTACTATTGACGTCTGTTGGCCGGGGAAAACCTTGGTCGAAATCGCGGGATAAAATCAATGGAGGCAAAGGGTTCAACAGATGTTTTTTCTCTTATTTGGCAGAGAGCACTGCACTCACAGCCTTATTAAAAACCATTCACGCAAACCCTGTTCGGCTTTTGACATTCGTTTGCCAGATTTGATGCTTTCTTGTCTTAACTCCATCTTGTAAGTAAAACGATCCTTAAGATCAAAATTGAGTAACTGATTCAAGCACATTGAGATTTGAGATGCTGACGTAAGCCCGATTTTCTCACTAACTCCACATCAAAAACATGCTGATGTTTGGCGCAGGATTCTTGATCTTTCGGTTGCTATCGCAACCGGCATTTCCGAATCAGCGCACGTTTCCACGTTTCAATGTGCACGCAGAAAACCTTGCGTTAGCAAAAGTGAAATTGGTTGATTTTAAGACCTAACCGCACAAACAGACTGTGTTTTCTGAAATGTTCATGAACACACGTTTTCCATGTCCACTAAATAGCGACAGTTTTTGCACTTTCGCAATAAAATGCATTTCACTTGGAGCCCTGCTGTTTTAATGGCTTGGTAGCTTACAATAATCTACGTCACAAACTTATGAACTGAAGATCTTCCGGTTCAGTGTAGCCGGAGTACAAATGAAACTCTAAATTTTAATCGCGCCGTCATGCAACCCCCGAATCGCCATAAAATTTAAAAAATTCATGCACTAGATTGGACTGCGCTACTATAAAACTGTTATTGCTTCTTTTCATAATTGTCAGCAGCGTCGCCTGTGCAAGGCTGTTTCAACTTGTTTAGCAGCGTTTTTTACTTTCAATTCAATTTGGGTTACACTGAATTGTTAATCATTTTTGTTTTCTAAATGTCAAAGCACTGTTGTAACAAATAATAATCAAATGTATTTTCAAATATAGTCGTAAGTACTTTAGTAACGTGAGTTCGACACACTAATGGTCTTACCATACCAAATGTTTCCCAGGATGCTTTGATTAGTAAACATATGTGCTTTAAGTGTGAAGCGAAAACGTAAAATTATGTTATTCGGCTTTCGGCTAGACCGCAAACAAACGTGTTCGGGAAAAATCCACATGAACCGAAACGGCTAATATTTTTGTGTAATTCCAAAATGAAGTTACAAATCACTTCCGTTTAAGCTTTAAGGAAGAGAAGGTTACTCTCAAAATAACTCAGCGTTTTTGTTTGAAGTAGTTACATCAAATTGGTAAATAGAAAACAAAGAATTTTCAGCCAATAGATGGAGGAAAGGTCATGCTTTGAATACAAAATGTCTGACGATAACGTCACATGAACCTTGGTGTAGATTCGAAAATCAGTCAAGAGAAAAACGCTGCTAACCACGACCGGGTTTTCGGGGTAAATGAGTTTAAATTTCGCAGAGGGTAAAAAGCATGCCCGGTATGAGTTTACGAGACAGGGCACACTAAAAGGAAACCTGCGTAACCGAAGCAGTGATTTACCGCATCGAATTCTGAAAACAAACTTTGGATGAGTTGCTGTGATTCCTTCTGTGAGGTCTTCTGCTGCTCACACTACTTTACTGTATTCAGTGCTGGTGCATGGACCAATTCGATCGTAAGCGTTTGGCAGGCAAGATTCCAGCAGAAAATCCGTGAGTATGACGAAGTCGAATTCGATGAAAAATGCTCTTAACATGCTAAGCGGATTTACACTTGCTCGTGGACTGGTGCTGCGTCAGATCGAGAATGATACGCAAACATCACCTGTGGTTTTGCCGCTTGTTTGTCACTGAGTCACGACAGCGGCTGCGATTTTTGCGGATAACTGTGACGAACACACTAAAGAGATAAGTCATTGAAGAGATAAGTCATTGACGAATGTCACACAAACTTCGGACAACCTTCTGTCTGCATGCTTTCGAAAATCAAAATGTTCCAAGCCTGGTCCTACTTTATTTTGATGCTCAGACGTACGTCAAAGCCAAACTCGCCTGGCGACCGTGCGGCACGTTCCATTTCGGTGGTTTCCTGACCGTCCCGTTATCGATACTCACATTACAAGCAGCAGCGAAGTAACCAAGTGCCTTATATTCAATACTGATTTTGTGTCGAAGTATTACAGGCCACCTGGGTTATTAGCGCAGGTCATGTTCTTTTTGATAAAAAACAGCAGTAAAATCTTTTGTGAGAGCACTACATACATTGAGAAGCACCACAAACCGCAAATTGAAACAGGCTTCAAATTCGGGTTGTGTCAGTATATCCATATTGCAATTGGCTTGCTTTAAGGATTACTGAATGAAGTTCCGAAGATATTTGCAGAGATAAAACCTGCACTTACTTTGTGTTGACCGTGTACTAACTGTGTTTATAACTTCAAAGTCAATCTGTCTATGCATTTTTTCTGAAAATATTGAAATACAAATGCTATGTGTGGTGAGTTACCCACAACCTTGAGTAAAGGGTATTCTTGGAATAGATTCCGCAACTATGAAACCTTATCAACTGCATCCCTTAATTCGTCAGCCAACACCTTCTTTTGCCTAGTCAAATTAGTCAAGCTTCTGCTTTAGCGTGAAATATACTTGCCCTGCTAAACGTAGAATGGCGTCTCGCTTATAGCAAACTATAGCTTTGTTGTCAGGAGGTTTTCGAATTGTCTTACAGACATGTACACTCGAAAGCGTAATTGCGAATGAATGTTTCATTTCTTATGACTGATAACGCTGAGCCCGATCCCCAAAGAAAATTTTTGGTTGTGGTGTGTTACCAGCATTTTTAAAAGTTTTCTGTTAAGACCTGTGTCTGAAACTTTTCCGAGGATGAAATTTTAACACTTTGCAGATGTGACAGAGCGAAAGTTACTCTTTCACTTCTCTCTGACATTGATACAACTTCCTTAATTCCACGTGTTACCGCAATTTACAGCGTTGAGGGCAACTGCCTATATGACGACCTGCTCGAAAGATAGCAGCAACTGACTGACATAGTTTTTTCATCCCCTGTGATAAAACTTCTTAACTTTGCTTACCGACGAGAGTACAGTAACTGACCAGTTGACGTGCGTTACAGTTTGACTATCGTTTTTCAGTGATTTCCGAAATTCAGTAAGAAATCAGTCGGCCATGCAGTACGTCGTTCCACTCTCTAATGACGTGGTATGCTCGTTCTCAGCTCTCAGTTAATCTACCGAAACAAATCTTGCTAAAATGTGTTTATCTTCAATGTCAGGAATCATGAAGCTCAGCTTATGTTATTCAACCCTGCAAATCGATGATACGACACTACTTTCAATTACCCTTGTCAAACCCTGTGAAACTGGCCCGACATATCCAGAATCGTTTGAGGGAAATCTTTTTATGCCAAGCTCCTTCTAGTTTGTGTAATGATTCAACTTGAGCTAGGGGATTCCACAATTACCACAGATGCTTTTGCTTTGACCACATTAAAATCTATTTTGCATAACAAGTATTTTATATAACTGAGAATGCGTAGTGTTGCCTGAAATCGATTTCCTATTACATTATTGATTTATTTATGTATTTTCCTCAGACTCATCGTCCATATCACGAGGGCAATCGAATAACACACGAGCACAAAAATGGTTAGTCACAGCGCATTACAGAATAGTTGTTAGTTGATAAACATAGTCAACACTGAGAGGGGAGCAAAAACACTGAGACAGCGCCCCATCTATAACAGCAGTGGCGTACGCAGAAAATTTTCATAGGGGGGTTTCATTCAGTGGCATATGGTGGTCATTTGTATTTGACGTGCGCTGTTTGTGACGTCACAATTTGACGACATAGTCGTGTTTTCAAACCAACGTGTTGGCGAAGTTGTTGACATAATATGCACATTTTTCAACATCCACTCACCTTATTTTATGTGTTATTGCACTGCATATAAACTATCAGCGCTCCAAGTTAGGCTATCGGAGGAAAATAAACTCAACGCTACGACACAGCAGTTCATAACTGCAAAATATCAGGCTGCGCGTTAAAACACGGGAGCAAAACACGCTCATCAATGCATTCACTCGAGCAATTTACATCTGTAAATGAGGCTGCGTTAATACGAGCAGACGAGGATAGAAAGTGTGCGGCTGGACTGGCTGGCGCCCACCCCGGTTTGCAAGATCGAATGTTGCGTAATTACACATGAATTGAGAAAGCGCATAAAGCACGCAAGAAAACTTTCGAAATTTTGTTATTTATAGACGCCCAGCGAACTTTTAGTTTGCTTTTACCCTGGCGAGACATTATCAAATGCCTGAATGCTTCTATGTTTAACAACTGCTGTTTTTGAGTTCGTGCAACGATTCTATCGTGCTACAGAAATTGGCAATGTAGCCAATGCGGTCAGTGCTTGCGCTGATCAGCCACAGCAGACAAAATAAAGGCGATTGTTTTGGATAAGCAGTGTTTCTCAAAGTGGGTGGAATCGCCCCCTTGGGGGCGATTTTGATGAGCAAGGGGGCGAAAAAAGCAAAGGGGCGATAGGGGGGCAAAAAAACACAAAGGGGGCGAAAGTGCTCAACGACTAATCGATCACTGAGTTCACTTCAGTAGCCTGCTATTATGACTTGTTAGTTTCTTGCAAATTTTAATTTACTATGATAATTGTTGGAGGTGGTTGCTAAAGCCATCTATCTGTTGAATTTTTACTCTGGATTGTATATGTGCCCGGGTACAGGGTGGATTATTTCACGGCTGCGGAGCCGTCGTAAAAATGACACAGTTCAGACTCCGGAGCTCTTCTTTTCATGAACATGGCTCCAGCTCCGGAGATCTTGGTTTTCATGAGTGTGGCTCCGGCTCCGGAGCTCTCTTTTTTCATGGCTCCGGCTCCATATTCTGCTTCTGTTCGTTTTCACACATTAATATTTCAATTGTCATGGTGTGCCCCAAGTTTAATGGAAAGTGAATTAAATCAAGTACACAACTAAGAGAATATACCAAATCTTATTGAGTTTAATCTGGTACTTTTTTATAAGCAGCGTTTTTACCATGAGGAAATCAGCGAAAAAAACAACAATCACAGGTTCAGACGATTCAGGTAACAGTTACTACCAGAAACGTAGCTCAAGATAACGGTAATATAAAACATTTTCTGGAAAGGCAGTCGCTTGTTTTTCCATCAATTGCTGAGGACCTTTTGTTATTTCTTACGACCAGAATCAATGAAACGGCTATTTGGAAAAACTACATTTGTGTTCGAGCATTGAAATGAAACACAGACCTGTACCAATTGACCAAGTGTTTTGCGTTCCTTGCATGCTTTGTCTGCTGCAGTCTTGACGATTCCAACTGACAGCGCTGCTCGGACAAACCATGAAAAATCGCAAAACGCATAGTCGACTCTCATGTGTTCTTTCAAACACGCACACATTTGCATTAACACAAATGCGAAGATATGTTTAAAAGCCCTTTGTTCAAAGAAATAGTAGTTTTGTCGAAAAAAAGACTTCTTTGTTCTTGTTCAAAATAGACTCAATAGCAAAATAGCAAAAATAGCAATAGTTCAAAATAGCAGTGATGAATCGCAAAGTAAAGCACAATTTAACACGCAATGCTTAGGAGAAAATAAGACAGGTTACCGTGCTGGAAACATAGATGGTATCATCTCTTTATCATGCTCCCTGCTAACAGGATGACTACATAGCTACAAAAGCTATGGATATTTTATTATATACCAACTCATTATAGTTCTTTTTAGATCGCTGCACTACTACAGACCCGGTTTGATCATTCTAAGTAGAAAGTAAGATGCTGTGGTAGTTAACGTTTTTATTACTTCTACAACAGTTGTTCTCAACCATTTCGCTGAAGGGAGTCAAATACAGACCTACAATTTTGTTAGTGAGCCGCACAAAAAAAATTACCACAAGTCAGTTGACACGTTTTGTTTTATTGCACTAACGAAAAGTCTGTTACACAAATTATTAGAGGTGTTACTGATAGACACTACCTATCGAAAGGAATCCTTTCCCAGCAAGAATCAGACACTAAGCTCTTACATAGGATACATTTCGCCTACGAAGTAGGCATCATCAGCTCTTATTCAAATAGAATCTGCTAAAGAAAGGTTGCTAAAAGCCACAAAAAGGATGCTTGGGAGCTGCACGCGGCTCTTAGAACAGTGTTTGAGAACCATTGTTCAACAAGTAACACCACGCCTGTCATCTACAATGCCATAGCCTTACCGATAAACCAAAGAAACAATAAATGCTTGCAGATCCATTGTTGCAGTCTGGTGTCGTAACTTTTAACAATCGTGTTCAGTGTGCTATAAAGAGCACACGTAAGTCTATTTATCAAAACCGTTAGTATCTAGGAAAGGACACGAAGCTCTCAAAAGGCCATAACTCCAGACCCGTTCCTAAATTTTAAACTAAGCTGTACTCGGCTCCTGTATTTTAATTTGAGCTCCGGCTGCGGCACCAGGTAAAATGCCCAGCTCCGGCTTCGTAGCCCTGAATTACGAGGTATTTTCACAAGAATTCTGAACGCATTACTAGCGTCGTAATGCAATTGCTTAGTTCAGCTTTTCAGTGGCTTGGTTCAGCTATTTAATACTTTCTAAATAAAATTCTTTAACTTTACTACCCTGTGTTTGCTTTGTCAGGCTTGGGGGGCGAAAACGACGTGTCGAGAGTGAATCAAAACCTAATTTTTACTTTTTGGCCCATTTACAACGTTCCTTGAAACTTGCATGCAAATTCATTCCGTGATATTTGCATTAAGTCGACAAATTAACAAGCACAAAGTATGCGAAAACAATTAATCTCCTATGCGCAGGTAATAAAGTTTTTGTAAAATATCAAGCTCAAGGGGGTGTTTAACTCCAACCCCCCTTGCGTATGTATAACAGCATTCACTCATCGTCAAACAGGAATCCGGCAGTGGGAGAGAAATGAAAATAGTTTAACATCAGGTTTTGAAGTAAACGGTCAAGAAAAAAATCGGACGGGGAGGCTCATCGGCGCAGAAGAGCATTTAAATTGTTTTGATCAAGGTTTGAAATGTTCTTGCGAGACATTTAGCTTGAGGCTGACAACCGTTTGTTTTCACTGAATTTAAAGCAAGATTTGGCTGTTGGTGTTTTACTAGTTAAATATATTCACTTTTTGCATGTTTGGCTTGTACACATCGTCGTCATGTTGGGGGGTGGTAGAGGAATCACAAGAAAATACAGAAATCATGACGCGCCACGAAACACACGGAAGGTTTTTGTTGCTACACAAAGGTGATACTGGTGGAACACAATTACAGAAACAACGCACCAAAAACTACTGCAGTTGGTCACCGTCATACATAGCGTTAAACAGTGGAGGAAAAATGAAGATTTGTGAAAAGCATCAGACATTTTAAGTGATCGAATAAAAAAATTAGATTAAGATGCACATCCAGTGGTCGGTAGCGTAGACAGCCCAAAAGTGTAGGGGGCAAAAAAATTAGGGGGCCACAAGTTTTGACTTTAGGCGAATAACACTATTTTGTTTGGGATACCGTCTCTGAAAGCACAAAAGGACTATGTGTTCTAAAAATTTTGGGGCAGCATGGCCCCGCAGCCCCCCCCCCGGCTACGCCTATGCCAGGGATGTAGTGCTAACAAAAAAGGTGT
>JGI24159J19872_10001195_pt1 | contig 27809 bp, 22 predicted proteins | sample Ectturendosymbi4_FD_19872 | JGI IMG/M metagenome (IMG submission 19872)
CGCGGGCCAAATGCAATACAACAAAGTGGATTTTTATGCCCGTCACTAGTACTAGACAGCCTGTGTGAAACGAAGGCGCGGCCTTTAATTGCGTTTGGCCCATCAGCAGGTTTTTTAAGGCGTTTTAGGGATCCGATTCGGGTGCCTAGAATTTTAAATCAGGTCCCTAGAATCAGAGAAATTTATCACCGGGTCTCCAAAATCAGAGAAAATCGGGTCCCTAGAATCAGGGAATCGGGTCCCCACAGATCCATACCGGGTACCTAACATTTTCCTTAAAAAAACCCTGCCCTTCAGTAATGAAGGTTGCACACCCCTGGTATACGACAATATGTGAAACCGGCAGTCTCATTAATGCTTGTGATTTGCATCCCGACGATCACAGATCGCCAGGTGGTCGCTGTACAGCCTCATCATTTTAATAGCTAGTGTCATTGTAACCAACTTGGTGCTTTCACCAAAAGCTGATAGGTGTAAGCAGTGCGCACAACCAACTGCTTCCCAACACTACCTCTGCCTTTACTTCTAACAAGAACGAATTTATTGGTATCTGATACCATCCATCTTCATTATGACATATAGCAAGTGAGATTAAATCTGAAGAGGCTTTTTAAGATTGAGCAAGCGAGCGTTAAACGTATCAAGATTATCCCAGGTTTTTCTGGTCAAAACTTGGAATTAGACTGTCTTAACACAGTCTGCACAGACACACAACAGCCTTCCTTTGTTTCAACTTTACATAACCTCTTTTAAGCAGCTTTCACGAAAACGTTTTGACGTTGAACTAGAAACCTAGCTTCTCTAACTGTACGCATCTACAAAGCGGTTGCACAACACTCCACAGCACATTCATTATGGCGTAAATTTCCCAGAGAATTTCAACGCACAAGGGCAAAGCCAGCGAAGTTAATGGGGAATGTCAAGACTTTACTAACAATCAACAATTGGCCTTGTTCTGACGTAACCACAACTTTACAAAAACTGCTATAGTGTCAGAAGGTCCGCAATTCTTTTTTGAAATCAGCGAATCATGATATTACATGCGTAATCTACCGGCTCTGCATTGAGGGCAAAAACCAGAAGAGTAAAAGTCAAGGGCAGAGAGACGGCTCTAATATACTAATACAATATGTATTGTGGGGCCCCTACGAATGGTCGGGGCATCCCCGACCGGGGGGTACGCGCTGCCTTGCCACGGCACAGGTCGCAAGGTTACATCCACCATCATTACCAGATCTTGGGATTTTAGAAAAACCTGTTCACACCCAATCGATGCAGGTGTAAATGACTGCGAGAGTTTTAAACCAAGGGCGTAGAGCTAGCAAAAGATGTGTGGGAACGCACCCTAAAAACTAACCATTTTCAACAGCACTTCAAACTTATTTGTAAATCAGTATTTGATGAAGTATTCACTTACATTACAAAAACACGAAAAAAGTGTGAGAACGCATTTCCACACCAACAAAAAGTGTGGGAATGCCCGCCCCACTACATCCCTGGCTGGAAGTATTGGGTTTCTCGTCAGTTTTCAACAAGAATACTTGCGTGTTTCACGTTAATGGTGTAGTACGGAGAAGGTCTTATTCCTCCTGTGGTCGTACAGGCATTTTCATTTAAAATAGTCTGATTCATGCGGGATACAGCATTTCTCTACTATTCCAGTATGGGACAGTTTGCGTCGACAAGAACAGGTTCTTTCAATAGCGAACATGCGTATGTCTATGGTAAACTTTTTCTTCGATTTATTTGCAAGTAGTAATGTTTCTATGTGATGCGTTTCTAGTTTCCGCCACTCCAGCTTTTTGTCTCTGGTTCAACTCACGCGGGCAACTTTCAACATTATTTATACATTGACCTTTTGACTTTGTTTATGTTTCGCCTTTTAATGCAGATCAAAGATTGACTTCCGTTTTGTAAAAATACAAAAAACAAGCAGCTAGTTAAGATAATTAAATGTTTTTTCTATGGATACTTTGCACATATGCAAACTACAATTTTGAAAAGCGCATGATGCTGGAAATATTTAAAAAATCCTGCTAGCCCTGATTCATTTGTTTGGGATATTTTTGGTGAAATTGGGAAAGCAGTGTACTGTGACGGCAACGCCTGACCGCGTATGAAGCATGTTGTGCCACGAAAAGGTGCCTTAGTCAGAAAGCATGTAGCATGTTCAAGACCTCCCCTATATAAGGGTTGGGTGCATGGGCGCAATTAGGTGGGGGACACCCCTCCACTTTTTCATACAGTGGGAATATAACATGCATGTCTTCCCACATTTTTCTCTTTAGGTTTCGTAATATATTGGTCTCACACCAAGCTGTCCCCCCCACATTTTACAACAAACTTGCGCCCATGGTTGGGTGACCAAGTTTTATAGCGACCTCGGTGAATGAATTCTATTGCTACTTGAAACAGTGGGCGGATGAACATGTTGCATGCTTGATTTTTGAACGTCTCACCACTTGATGACTCAGCATGTCATGTTGAACATGAACAACTTCTCACAGGTATTTAAAGTTACAACAATTTGAAAAGAGGGGGACTACTCTTCTCTTTTGTAAGTTTTCTTGAAACGGAACACTATAGCCTAGTACGAGCCACTGAAGAAGCACAGCACTATGTTCATGATCATCGAAATAAAAATGTTTTTTACCTCTTATAAGCGAATCAGGTTTATTTGCTCCAATCACAAGGACTTGGAAAAACTTAAAACATTTTGGAGCTACTTTGGTGTTGTAGGCAGTACCGTGCAGCGCATGGTAACATGCAAAAGGCAGCAGAACATGAAGTAGCTGGGAAGTACAGAAGTTCACAATCAAAGCGTAGTTTTTGATTAAATCAATTTTGTAAGCTTATTTCGTCGAGCCCAACTTCGATCCTTAGCGGTGGGGCTCTAGTTCAAGTGCGAGTCCAATACCTTAGGAAAGATTCGAGACAATGTCCCATCAAAAAGCTACGAGCACGGGCCCTAGTTCATAGAACTGAATCCGAGAACTATGGGCAGCGGAACAAAGGAGTTCGGGGAGTCCGGACCCCATCTTTTTCAAGGGAGGATACGAGATACAAGCAGTCCCGTCGCCACGGGGGGCTTTGGTGGGCTTAGCCCCCCAAAAAAACCTCAAAGCTCCCCCAAATTGAAACGTGAAACACTATTGATAAGTGGAGTTTTGGTTAATTTTATAATGTCAATCACCCCGCACAAACGCAAAGCCCCCTCGCAGAACTGCAAAGTCCCCCTAATGAAAACTTTCTGGCGACGGTTCTGGATACAAGGGACTCCCAATATTTCACTGTTTTTCTAGTTTTTCGTTATAAAGTAAATCATCTCTTACATTTTTCTGAGTGACTGACTTTGTCGATAATGTAAGCTTGTTTTAATCTTGACCTCATGTCGTTATACAGTACAGGCGTCGTTCNGTCTTTCGCTGATGGCTTGATACAAAACATCGTTGTAAAATATTAATGAGCCCTCTGTTTGCAGCAAGAAAGCTCGTGATGATCGTGTGCGCAGTGAAACTTCAAAAACGTTACGTAATTCCAAATACTGTACATATTACTTGCACAAGAGATTAATGCCCAGTCCAAGCATGCGAAGTTATACGAACAGATGTGACGGGAACGTTTTCAGATTGTTTTTTGGCTAATATGTAAACCGGCGTGACTTGAAAAAAATGTTCGTTTGACCCCCGGAGAGTTTTCACTGAGGTTTACTTCAACAGAGAATCATGTTTCTTGGGGAGCTATTGGTATACTGACTGAATGTGAAAATAAGTGATATAAAATCACAGCCAATGTAAGTGCGTTATTTGCATTTCGATCTTTTTAGAAGTTGTGCAAAACGGACATTCCACGAGTGCATGATCACCGATAACGTTACACACGATCGATCAACCATGATGCAGGTCAGTGGCGGATGCAGCAGGGCAGTTTGGGGCAACTGACCCCACAAACACTGTGGTGCCCCCTTAAAATAGCGCCCCTCTGACAATGCGCCCCTTTTTGGTGCCTATCGAAATCGAAACAAAGGCAAAAATACTCTGTGTATACCAAACAATGCTTTACACTTCGTTGAACTTGAGTATTTACGTGATGGACTTTGACCCAGCCTCTTACCGATTAGAATCCACATTGCTATTGTTTCGTAAAAATACTCCTGTTCACTTGTTTCTTTTCCGCGTGAGAACTAACCAGCCAGTGTTGCCACTCGTAGGGAAAAATCCCTACAGTAGGGATTTTTAGGCTTTTGTAGGGAGTAGGGAATCCCTACCGGAAAAATCACTATTTTGTAGGGATTCGTAGAGACTTTTGTGTTTAGAATTTTTGTCGCTTTGTTTGTACCTTACACTTCACGGACGTGTTTGGTCAACAATTTATTATTAGTACGCTTGCAAAACGCACTGGAAAATGCGTTTTTGCCACTTTAGAAGGCAATAAATCCTAGTAGTACTGGGTTGTTTTTGACGAAAGGACGGCAGTGTGGCCAAGTTTTCTGGTGGCCAGAATAATGCATTCCGCGGAATGAAAGTCAAGGTTTAGCCTATTAGGTGTGGCCTAGTCTATTCCAATTTGCAAAGACTGCAGTTCAAGCACAATACTAGTGAAAAGAGCAGTCGTAATGCAATGTCAATGTGTTTATAACTGTATGACCTCAAAGCACTCCTGAGGTTGACAGAACTTTCTTCCGCTTGAATAACGATGTTGATTAAAACAAGCTGAGGGATTGTCTGGCTGTATGCACTTTGGAAGCAATAATTAAGTCTAGTGAGATTTGTAAATGCCTAAGTCTTTGGTTGACTTCAAAGTCACCAGAAAAATTCTCACTAAATTGTCGCAAGGGCGCCGAAAAATCCCAACAATGTTACAAGTACTTTCTTAAATACAGTTCATTTACTTCCGAAAGACCTCATGTTCGAACACGGGGGCGCCAAACTTGCTTCTTACCCCAGGCGCCATCTAACCTCGTTACGCCCCTGCATTGTCGGGACTTTTCGGCGTCCTACGCAGTCATCCGTAGCCACCGCAGAGATTCGGNGCCCCCACAGTGATTCCNCGCCCAGAGAATTGTGCCACTTTCGCCCCCACCCCGTTACGTCCCTGTACGTTAGCAAACAACTTGCCGGTTTCTGACAGCGTAGCTTATTGTCCAGATCAGGGTTCTCCAAACTAAGGCCGGCGAAGAAATTTTGTCATTGGTGAAAATGTAATTTACTGTATTTACGAAAATTTGTTGATGTGGTGGAATATAACATACCCCGAAACAATCACATTACGTAAGACGTCCGGCCCTCGCCATGTTCTGTATTACCTTATTTGACCCTCGGACAAAAAAGTTTGGAGACCCTGGGCTGGATCATTCCACGTAAATCACATAAATTTGAGTAGAAAACAGAAAAACAATGCCAATTTTAACTTTTTTTCTGGTATCTGTGGGATTGGCTGAGATTCATGGCATGAGATGGGCTACAGGCTGTTTCTCACTTGTATTTTCTGGCCTGTGTAAAAGCAGATCCATTATCAGCTCAACAGCCATTGGGTTTGGCTTAAAGATTGTTTGGGGGATTCGTAGTAGTATGCACAAAATTGGAAATTGACTTCATGAGAGAGACTAGAGCTTGAGTTTGGAGGTATTCACTGTGGGTTTGATGGTGTCACCCGGACTGGTCCTACTTCTTTTGAACAGTGTAACGCTTGTTCTTCATAATATTGACCAGTGGGATTGATGTTTATTCTTCACATCAGTAGTCCAATGTCAAAATATGTGAAGCAGTACCAAACACTTGATTGAAACTCTACTCAAATTAGTGGCGTTAAATGTATTTCAGGGCAATACGCTTTCAGGCCCAGTGTGAACTTATCATGCGAATATGAGATCGTTTCTCACGATAGCCAGCAGAGGTACCTAAAATGGGAATAAAGTCATAGTAAATAAATGTCTTTCATTTATTGTAAATGTCTTTCATTTATTGTTTGTTGTTGAGTTGCCACTTCAGCAATAAATGTGCTTCCCATGTGCATGTAACTGCACAAGCTTCGACCGGAAATTTGATCGTCATTTTGCTATTTATTCGGCTCCTAACTTGGAAATTGAGTTGCCACCTCGTAGTGTATGAAGATCCATTCTACTTCTAAGCAGTTCAGAATACGTTTCAGACATTGTTTTCTCCGATGTGCGGATATCCAAAACAGCGTCAAACACTTAGCGCGCAGCATGCCTTAGGGCAATGATCCTTAAANCCGGGCCGCAAATTACAAAATGTNCACTAGTGTTGACACCACTCACTTTCTGGGCATGTGATTGGNCGCTTCTTCNCATAGAAACACTGTTGCGAGAGAACTCCCGAGCCGCGGTAAAATAGTCAAGCATTGACCGTTCCGCGGTTATAAAAGGGTTGGGGACCATTGCCTTGGTGTATAACTTTCAAACACTTATTGTAGATATAAAAGATTATTTGGGATACCCATAGCGTTCTCAGTTATGCGTAGCTTTGGAAAGATAGGACCTATCTTTTTGGACCTGCTTCAAACTTTTTGTGATTTATGATCAAAGGCGATTTTAAACTGTGGTGATTCCCTGAAAGATCGCATAGCTCAACCAACAAAACAGCCATTTTCTTGGTCTAGAAAAGGTAACGACTTTTGTTTGATACCCAACGATTGTCGCAGAGAAACTGGGGTATTTAAACAAGTGAAGACTTTCCGGCGACCCTTATTTGACTGCACTCCCAAACGCCTGGTCTGGATCCGCCATTGATGTGGATGTACTCCTTGACCAGCCCCTAGCTGGTCAATTTTTGGGCTCCTCCCGTCTTAGAACTATATAACACTATTGGCATTAACGTCTAAACGAACGTCTAAAATATTTTAACATACCACGCAGGTGTAACGTTTCAGACATCAGCCGTGATAGAAACTGACATACAGACAGGGCTACCATCGATCTAGAACCAAAAATAAGGACGGCTGAGCAAAATTTGATTTTATTTCCTAAAATGAAAACAATTGTTTTTGTGTTTGCACGACTGACGTCAGGTCATAAGTTTGCCTATTTAACTATTTGCCTCAGCAATCTCTTATTCTCGACGCCCTTCTTGTAATCGTCACGGAAAACGTTGTTTTCGGTTGCTTATTTCTTTAATCAATTAACTGCTAAACCTTCGCTACAAAAACAGCTCTCGTAAGAATCCTAACTAGAGTAGACAGCTTACGTGCTAACAATTCCTGATAGTGCGTTGCGTCTCTGTGGTGCAAGATTATACTACTTTTATGACGTCAAAAAGTTTGATTATAAAATGTTTACGATGAGATAGCAATGGTTTGTATGTCTATGGTCTGTCAGATACTGCTTGTAATTAAAATTATTATGCTACAGAAAATAAGAAAAAATAAGGATGCAAGTCACAAATAAGGACATTTCTTAGAAATAAGAACAGTGATATTTTCTAAGACGTAGCATTGCAAAATAAGAACAAATCTTAGCAATAAGGACGGTATGGTAGCCCTGCAAATAGGCAACCTATCACCAGACAGAACTTTTCATCCAGCACCGTTCTCAACGTTCATCATTATGAAAGTTTCCAAGGGAAAAAAGGTCCCAGCGTATTGCTTGGCGATGTTCTACATTACCTTGTTTTGAGTTCCAGCAATATCACAGCCCATCCACCCCGTCACAGTTATCGAACAATTGTGTTAAGAATGTGTCCCTAACGCTGTGGTCTGCCTCCAACGCCGTTGCAAAACATTCTTTTTTTGGGGCAGAAGAGCGCTTATGAGAATATCGCATAGCCCTTTGAGAAGCTATTGAATTAAATGCGTACTTTGTCCGTATTTTGATAAGATTTTATACTTTTTCTAATAATTCACGACGTTTGTAATTTATTTCGAACTTTGCTAATTCAGCCTTAAAATATTAATGCTCACTGAAACAAACATTTGCTTAGTGAAAAAATTTCTAATTTTTCTTAGAGGGAACACTGGTTGTTTTCAATCCCTGTAATGTCTGGGACGAATCCGCTAAGTTTCAGTCTCAGGTCACCGCTCTCAACAATATCCTGTCGGCTTCTACCTTTTGTTAGTATCTGCGCAATATGAATGAAGCCTTGTTCGGCGCGATAAGACATTGGAAAAGCAATGAGCAACACTCTGACAGAGCTCGACATTGCGGTAAATCGTGGAACGTGTTTTTACAGCCACAGCGCTGTGTATCCACGCATTGTTATATGGCTTTGTGTTCAACATCGATTTGCAGGTCAACAAGCTCTTCTTGCAGCGAAACAGGGAAGCAATTAATCTCAACCGAAAATGGTTGCGTAACACGTTCAGGCAATTCAAGAACAATCAAATCGGCAAATGTGGAACAAAAATCGATGACATACAGTCTGTCAAAATGTCACCAGTCAATGTTTCTCCAACTTTGGCTGACCATGTAAACTGATCTAGCTCCCTTCGTCCAGTGCTCTATAAGGTTGCGAGTTTTTTGATAAAACTGGCAACCCCACATTTTATTAACATCATGTTCACGTCGGAATCCTGTAGTTGCGAGAAAACACTGTTTAGCTTGTTGCAGATATCAAGCAGTAATAGGAGAGGTCTCAGCAGACATTTCTGCAAAATGCGGATGGAGCGAAACGTTTGGGGTTTACCTCTGCAGGGCTCAGACGCTGACCTACATGTTTTTTGGGAAAATATTTTTTGTAAATTCATGCAAATTTTTCGTTTTTGGAATAATATTTTCAAGTCTCTTCAAAATTTTTTCATTTTTGAACGTTTTGTTTGTGAAATGCTTTTTTGATATTTTATTTTCAATTTTTTGTTGAACTATTTTTTTAATTTCATGCAAACGTTTCCGTTGGGGCTATATAGTTTTCAAGTTTCTCCAACAAGTTACCTCGCAAACTGGTTTTGTAAAGACATGTCCGGGCAGGTAGGATTTTTGCATCGACTAATCCGATTAAATTTTGTTTGTTCAATTACCATCACCTCGACCTCGTCACTTGTGATGGGGGTGCTTTTATTCTTTAAATTGCGTGCAAGCAAACTTACGATAACAAATTTTACGCGAAATGCTTCACCCATCATTTTAAAGGCAACACTTTGCTGTAGCTTCCCCAGCATATTTGTTTTTTCAAACAGGGGTTGGGAGGAGGTTTAGCGGACGCACTGTAGCCCTCTGAGAAATCTAAACCATGAAGCGACTGAGAGTGGTGATTTGGTAACGTTCATTGACATGGGTTTCGAAAGGATTTTTCCAGAGGCAATAGTGGATTTTCCAGGGGCCGGCCAAAAGTCTTTTTTCCAGAGGGGGGAAACAGTGGTGAAATTTCAATTTACCACCTCACACTGCAAGACATTTTTTTCTAGCAAAACCGTTAATAGCAAATATCGAATCGGAAACTCCAAGGGGAAAATGAACTCCTGCTGCCCCCCCCTTTCGACGCCCATGTTCACTGACTATAAACTGAACTTTTCGGCAGTTACCACTGATCTTGAAAATCAACGCAACGTAATAAATTGTTGCGAAACAAGAAACACACGAGTGGTACGCACAACGCGAGTTTTATACAATCGGAAAAGCATTTGGTGTTTGCTCACAGCAGGAAGTTGAACTAGAAGCGGAAAACGAAAATGCTGCATTTTAGGTGCCTCGTTTCGTGAAAGTATACATTTTTAATGAAAAGAGTGTAACACAAAAGATTTTTTTGGAGGAAGTAGGGAAAATCACTGATTTTAGATTTCGAGTGCTTGGGAGTGTGAAAAGCTACATCCTATCCTCAGCATAGGCCACCTTTCACAACCCAGAGCAACGCAGATGCTTTAAGAAAGGTAAACACGAGCACACATTTCGAGTTTCTTCAGTCATTCAAGTGTCATGCTTTCCGCACGTGTTAACGACTCGCAAATTGAAACCTTTTACAAAAGGATTATGCGGATACACACGAGAAAATTAGAGACATGACGGGCTCCCACGCTTCTCTGCTTTCCGTGATTGTCGTCCTCAGCACAACTCTCACTGGAAAGTTTCGTCATGAAGCACGTCCTTGTACAAAACAGTTATTGCAGTGGCGTAGCCAGCCCATAATTTTTTTGGGGGTAAATCTTTTGACAAGCGAGCAACAGTATTTTGTTTGGAACACCGCCTCTCAATGCACAAAATGACAAGATACGCTAGAAATTTGTGGGCAGCACTGCCCCCTTCTCCCCCCTGCCTACGCCTATGAGTTATTGGAATTTGTTCTTGCAATGCATTCTCCATTTTTCACGATGCCAGGAGAGGAATAACTGCAATTCAACACCGCAAAACCTCCCCATCGAGTTGTTCTTCTTTTCAAAGGAAGGTCTCAGACTCTCAGTCAGCTCAGACTCAAGCAGGGGCGTACCGTGATTAGATGTCGCCCGGGGCAAGAAACAAGTTTGGTGCCCCATGTTTGAACATAAGGTCTTTCGGAAGCAAATGTACTGCATTGGAGAAAGGGCTTGTGACATTGTTGGGACTTTTTGCCGCCCCCCGCATTGATTCGGTTGATTTGGCGCCCGGAGAATTGTGCCTCGCTTGGCCCTCCTCGTTACGCCCCTGGACTCAAGGTCTGAGACTCCCGTCATGCAGTTTTAGTGCTCTGGTAGTATGAGATAGCGGTTGCCGGTGTCAAGCGAAATTTCTGACCTCTGCGAAATTTCTGACCTATTACTGTTTGTCAGTTATTTTGCTTCTCAGAGTAAAGGAATAAAGTTTGGCGATTACTTTTTTGATGTGTGTTGTGTAAATTGAAACTTTTTGGTTAGATGTCAGATACCCACAACAAGCTATACAGCAGTACGGGAATCACTATAACCGCTGAAAAATATTAGTTTTAGTCTTTGACCTCAATTGTTGTTCTTTTTCCAACCCTAACCCAAACCTTAATCCGACACACTTACCTAAACACCAAACTCTTAAGCCCTAATCATCAGTTTTCTCAGCGTATAATATTACTCTGTGCATGCATGCATGGCGTGAAGTCAGAAATTTCGCTTGACACCGGGAGGCCGTACCAGCAGTCAAGCAGCGAAGCTTCCGTGGCTTCGGAAGTTATTACCTTCCATTCACCACATCACGAACTTCTTTCCAGCAAGGCTTACACACGTCATCAGGAAATGACGGTTTCCCCCGTCTGACTCATCGAAGTTTCGTCAGGTCCGCACTTATTCTCAGCAGCTTACATGAACGATTAGCTGCAGCGGGTGGGGGAGCACTGGCTGAAATTCACAATTAGCACTGTTTTGTTTTTAATGGGCAAAACGATAAGACCATTTTTCATTGGGGATGTCAACGCTAGAAATGGCTTAGCTAATTGATTCACCATCACTGCAAGATTTTTCTGCGAAACGATAAATAGGACACGCGCGCCATAAGGGTTATTTTTCAACCGTTGTCGTAGAAATCAGGTTGTTATCTCTTAGAAAACCTGTAGTCACCACCCAAATATGCCTCTGCTTTTCGCTTTCGTCGTTCTTTAAACTATCCACAGTAATCATTCGTGACGTCAAACGAACACAAATGAAGCTCATCACCAACGTCTTTCCAGCGCAAGAGCGCAAAGCTTGACTCTGCTGCAAAATCAGATCAGACGTTTGTTCAACATCACCTCCGTTTCCATGAACTGACTTTTTCCATGCAGTGTTCCTTCCCATCCACCAATGTCAATAACACCAGCTCACCATTGGTCCGGAATGGCGTGTTTGTCTTTCCGTTCACAAAGCTAATGCATTCTCGTGGTCATTGCACTGAGTCAAACTTGCTTCTTGCCCCGGGCGCCATCTAACCTCGTTACGCCCCTGGATGTAAGTGGTAATGGAAGAGAGGGTGCTCGACTCATTTTCGGTTCCACTTAGAGTTCGGATAAGAGATATTCACGACAATTTCGTCATAACAAAACAGTCCAAGGTTCAGGGTTTTTTCAGCACATAAACAACATTGAACCCACTGTCACATTTTCTGCTTATGTGGTCCATGTGCATGTACAAGAATCAAATGTTCATTGTTCATGACTGAAACAGTTTCGCACATTCTGCCCAATTCACACTTGCCTGTCGGAGGAAACAAGGGCATGCACGCTATCCAATTATGGCCACGTGCCACAAGACAGTGTAAACTATACTCTTCACTTTGGTATCAGCGTGAAACGTCACGGCCGAAAAAAGCCTTGTGTAGTCGACCTTTTCACGCTACTTCGCTCTGGCTTCACGTTCACGTGTGGCCTGAAGGTTGTTCTATATCTGAATGTAGTTAAAGTAGAGTGCTTCTAGAGCAGTGATTCTCAGCCTTTTTGAAGTGATGTAAACTTTTGTCAAGCACCCCTTGACTGAAACCATGAGCATAGTAATTAGATATATACCTGTGATTATTGTAGTTTTACGTTCAAATTTAATTATGAAAAAAATTCATTTACCCCTTGGAGAACCTTTGCCTACGCCAAGGGGTGCACGTATCCCCGTTTGAGAACCACTGTTCTAAAGAGTTAAGGACAAAAATGGTGAGAGCGTTTATACGGCATTGCTTCTGCTTGGCAGCCACAAGACGCTAGGTCGCTTTAATGGGGAATAACCTGCGCTGCTACAACGATTAGGTTGACCCCTCGACTAACAGGGCATATCTGTAATCGTAAACTCCATCAGTTCACTACAACGAGGTTCCTACATTGGTTCTCAGACCTGGAATAGTTTTATTCATTGTTCATCACTCGTTCGCATTGAATGTTACGAAAAATCGAAGAAAAAAGAAATCGCAAGTTACGTGCAGTTAAAATTCAATCAAATAATGCTGACACGCTAGGTTGATGGCGCAACAGTGCTGAACAGCTGCCTTTTCTAAAGCGATTAGCTTTAAAATATCTCTGGATATCTACCTCGTCAGCAGCTAATGAGAGATCTTTTTCCAGTACGGTCTTAACTGTTCCCAAATTCCTATCTCATTGACAGGGAGGACATTTGGAAAACCTTAATATGTTGCATTGCAATAAACTTCTGCTTCGATTGCTTTTTTGGTATTGTTGTTGTGGCCAGGTTTTTTAATCGGAATTTTGGAGTTAATTTTTAGTTGGCCAAGTTGTTCAGATAGGACATCAAGTCATTAAAATTTTGATATAATTCATAAACCGGCACACTACGTTCAAAAGTTTGACGACCCCCCGACCCCTATCAGCAAGCTCAGTGTGTTCTTTGTGGAAGCCGAAAACCTTGGCCACGGACGTCGGAAGGATAATTTCCAGGGAGGGAATGCTGGATTTTTCCAGGAGTAGCCAAAGGATTTTTCCGGGAATCAAAAGTTGTGAAATTTCATTTTAACCACTCGAATCGAAAAGAACAACCTTTTTCGCTAAACATTTAATAGGAAAATGTCAAATTTCAAAATCCAAGGGGGCATGGACTCTGCACCCCTTCCGACACCCATGACCTCACCTCATGTCAGGTCTTAAAGAACATTTGTTTTTGAGCTCTGAAATTAAATCACGAAAATCATTTTTGTTTCGGTGATGCCGTAGTATTCAATTCTAAGAAATTTGTTTTATTTTCTTTTTGTAGAGCTACATACCTTGATCATTTCTTTGTGGTCACAGACAGCCCAACAAAATGGTACGTGTTTGGTTTGTCACTGAGATTTTGTACATTTGACGAAATATTTGCCGGTAAAGGTTCAAAGGAATTGGGAACTCAGCATAGAAATACCAATGAGCATGTTTTTTCAACCAAAGTCAGGTATTCCAACCTTAGTTAAAGCTTAAATTAGAGAAAAACTAGATTTTCACTCCACCCAAATATGCAATAAGATACAAATAGCAGAAAAAGTCACCAATGCCGTTGCTTGTGCCATTATAAAAATAAATTTAGCAAATTGTGCAATCGTAAAATTCTATTTTAATGTGGAAGAGCAAATATCTTCTTGAAAAAACACAGAAAAATTAGTTGAAAATGCAGCTGCAAGACATCATGCCTGAAGAAATGTCTAGCAGTGTATAAACTTAAAGCCTCATAGCAAACAAAAACCTCTAGCGTAACTAGACGTTTGAGCCAGGGGGTGCAAAACTTAGCTGAAGGGGCCTGCTGGCCACCGTTGGGGGGCCCACGAGCCAACTCTCAAAATAAAGTTAAGAAATGATAGTGAATCCGAATATGGTGGAAATCTATACCAGCTAAAAAAATGAAAACACCCCTAAAAACGCAAAAAACAACCTAATGAAACTCAAAAGAATACTTTTTATAAATATTTATAAATACCAAAATGTCAGCTAAAAGGGGCCCAGTTTTTACATTTAGCTTGCTAAGGGGGGCGGCTTGCTCCCTTGCCTCCCTTCAGTTACGCCACTGGTCACAATACGTTGTGACCATGCAAGCCCACAGCTTTCAGAAGCTTTTTTCTCTATTTTGTCTGATAAACAACATTTTACACTCGCTTTTGGAAGAAGCACTCATAGTGTTTTGCTTTTTGGCTGCCCATGCATGCATAGAAGATACGGGAAGTTTGAACAATAACTGGGTTAAAAAGAGGGTGAGGATGTTTGACACACTTTTTATTTTTGCAAATAAGAGATTTTGTTTTTTTAACCGCGAAAGTCTTCTCGTCTTACTTATCCATCTAAAAAGAAACAAATGTTTGTTTTCCAGACAGCAAAAGATCCGTTCTTGCAAGAGCTTTCTTGACAAAAACACGAATTGTTGAGAAGCAAAGCAGAACGGGTTAATTGCAATCAACCACTTCGGTTCAAAGCTACCGATGATTGCGTTGATTAGCTTTTACTCAAAATAGACAAATCTGCTGTTGAATTGTAGTAATGTTTGTTTGAGAAGCGCGTAGGTCACAGTCACGAACAAAGTGCGGCGGAAAATCTACAACAGTGTTTCTCAAACGTTTTTATTCCATCGTCCCCTTTTCACTCTCGACACGTTGTTTTCGCTCCCTAAGCCTTATAAAGCAAACACAATGCAATAAATTTAAAGAATTTACTTAAAGAAAGTATTAAATAGCTGAACCAAGCCGTTAAATAGCTGAACCAAGCCGTTAAATAGCTGAACTAAGCAATTGTATTTGATATAATTACGACGGTGATATTACGTTCAGAATTCTTGTGAAAATAATCCACACTATAGCCGAGCACATAGACGATCCAGAGTAAAAATTTAATGGATAAATTGCTTTGGCAACAACTACCAACGATTATCATAATAAATTTAAATTTGCAAGAAATTAACAAGTCATAATAATAGGCTACTGAAGTTAACTCAATGATCGATTAGTTGTTAGAGCATTTTCGCCCCCTTTGTGTTGTTTTGCCCGTGAGGTTCAGGTAGTTGGAAAGAGACCACGGAAAATCGGTGAAGAAGCCGTCTGCTCCAAGTTTGACGAATTCGTCGTACTCACGGTAAGGGTCGGCACCGTAATCGTAGGGCAGGAACATGTATTCGTTGCGAAATACGAACACATGGGTCTTGAAAAGAAAAATAGGCGATTTCATATTCTAACACTTGTTTTATTACATGTGTTCACGCGAACATGCAAGGACGCACAGACGTGAAAGTACTTTCTCACTTTGAGTAGAAACTGCAAATCGTTTCTTGCAAAAGGCCATAAAAATGTCTAAAATGTGAAAAAAGCGTACACAGGGAGATGTAGTTCCAACGAAAAGGTTAGTATATAGCTAGGTCGCTTTTGCTTTCATCATAATCTCACCGTTTTGCGTCAGTTTGTTACAAAACTGGAAAAATAGCTTCGGCCACTCATTTTTTCAATTGAAACTATATTTTGTTGTTGTAGACGATTTTCACTGCGTACAAACAACAAATCCCGATCCTGTTACAACTGAAAATAAGCAAATTATCTTATTTGTGCTACAAGCATCATTTCAAAAGGCTTCATTGTAACTAAGAACACTAAGCTACGTAAGCCCACTACTTTTTATCTTAGAACAACATTTTCACCCTTATTTACTTCTCACACAAAACTGATATTAGCTCAGAATGAGGGTTTGACACCACTGGGGCAGTATCGTAGCCAGCTCAAAAATTTGGGGGGAGCAAAACATTTTTGGGGCCGAAATGTTTGATTTTAGGCGAATAACAATATTTTGTTCGGGATACCGCCTCTCAATGCACACACTGACCACCTGTTTTAAACATTTCGTGTGTCATGGCTTCCTAGGCACCCCCTGGCTACGCTTATGCACTGGGGTGAGCTACAATCATCACGCATCTTGCAGAAGGTAGTGGCTTCCACCGTTTGCTTTTCTAGTCAGTTACAGCCTTGAGTAAACGTGTAAACCGCATTAAAAAGAACAAGTTGGTTTAGTTGAAAGTTAAATCTTGAAACGTCTGTTTCGAAAGCAATTTTTTTAAAGTGGGCATCAAACGAACAAACAGTACACCTGGAAAATTTAGAAAAACACGGAAAGTCTCCTGCCGTTATAGTTTATTGGAAATCACCCGTGAATCCTTTCACTTGTGTTCATTCGTTTTCATCAGAGTGGGTCAAACCTTCGGGCCAGTCAACTGTAAAGAACTCCTTTGATTTTGTACTGGCCAAGACCAACAGGCTAACCTACTAAGGCAAGGTATACCTCTTACTAATCGGTTGCAGTGGGAACAGCATGTTTGGGAAGGAGACATTTGAAAAACAAGAAGTGCACGGTAAGACCACTGTAGCCCACATGGTTCAACCATAAACTCCATTGAGACATCACAATGAGGTCGTTGCCTTTACTTAGTACTGAAAGGCAGTTTTCCAAATTGAAACACAAGCAAAATATGAGAAAATTACCTTCATTCCATAAGATTTAACTCGAGCGATAAAGTTGGTCTTCCTGGCAATTCTGTTATTTACAACTTCCACGACGACGTCCTTTCGCAGCCCAATGCCGTAGCAGAACCTGGCGAGGCGGGCCAGCGTTGAGTTCGGAATAGCTGTATTTGTCAGGAACACCATGGGCAAAGGTGACATCATCGACATGCTCTTCACGCTATCTTCGTCAAAAGACTGAACGAAGCAAGGTGACGAGGAGCTGTTGTAACCATGCTTTCTCAAGGCTGCGACTATCAAGTTTTCCATCGTGGTGTTGTGCGAGTGCTGTGCAAGCCACGCGTTGTAGAACTTGGGAATCTTGGTCTCCGGGTAAATCCCGATGGTCCTTGGATTGCTGCAATTCAACGCAACAGCCACGTGATCATCAAAACTGGCCATTGGAAACATTCCGTTGTAGGACTGGTCTCGGTACGAACGTTCTTGCACCTGCCCAGAAGAAACGAATAGGTTTGATTCAGAGTGATGCAGTGAATCCATCAGCTGTGCCTCGCCTGAGGAAGCTGTTTCCAGTGGCGTAACCAGCCCAAAAATGGGGGGGGCAAAATGTTAGATTTTAGGCGATTAACACTATTTTGTTTATAAAAACGCCTCTCAAAGCACAAAGTGACTATATTTCTAAAAAGTTTGGGGGGCATGGCCCCTTTGCCCCCCCCTGGCTACGCTTATGGCTCTTTCAACAACAAAAAAATAAAAAACTTACGCGGAGAGGCGTGACCAAAAACGATGTCGGAAAGAGCAGAAAGCTTCATTTTTAAAAAATGGATACTTAACTTCAGGCTGTGAAATGTGCGCACGCCATTTTTGTTTAGCTTCAACTAAAATAGCAGCCAGTTGCATGTTTGGGCTAAGCAACAATGCAGTAAATCTTAAAAATCGTTGGGTCTGATGATCAAGCAGATCAAAACGCATTCGCTTCCTGAAAAGTTGCATGTAAATATGTTAATTGCAGTGAATGGGAAGTATTCCACTGGTTAGGTATTAGGCGGATGTTTCGACACTAATTGCACATATTGTTTGGAGAATATTTGTAATTTTTTCAAGAGATCAGAGTACAGCAACCTTCACGCATTTGCATGATGTTACAAAGCTTTATTTATATTCACTTATTAAGAGCTCTTCACACGGAGTTATTTTCAGTCCAAGATTTTCCGTTTTGGCCATTCTTATGAAACCTTCAAAATATGTTTGGAAGGGAAGCTACGTTTTGTGATATGGTCTTGAAGAGTCACAACAAGCTTTTGCGTCTCGCTTGCAAAGTTTTCTGAACTCTGAAGTCTTTTCCAATTCATACTGAAATGAACGATTCTGAGGAGATTCTATGCTTGTGAACAAAACAAGTCTATATACTTTCAGAGCTTTGTCTATATACTTTCGGAGCTTTGCAGAATTGCAAAAGTGTTTGGACCGTAGGAATTCAAGGCACTTAGCGAATAAAAATGGAAGCAACTATAGCAACTTTTAGTAGTGTAAAAAACTGTTCGATTCTCACGATGACCACCGTGTCAGACTCAATATTTCAATGCAACTGATGACTCTGTTACTCCAGCATTTGCACTGTATTGTGTACGGCAGTGTTTGAAATACTGGCGACGACGAACCACTACAAAAAAATGGCATCTGATGGCTCAACATCCTGAGTTCGCTGGAAAAACAGTTTTTTTCGAAAGAAAGAAGAAAGAATATTTAAAGCGGAAAAAAAACTTTTACAAAGCTATTTCTGTCAAAAAATCGTTGAAAGCAGTTTGTTTATTGGTGCTAAGAGTGGTTCGAGCCAAGAAAACTCACCCAATTGCCAAAAAATTAATTCTAACAGGAACGATTAATGTGCCGTGCGAGGTAGATTATCTAGACTAGAATTAGATGGTGAATGCTCAGCGAAGATATTCCTGATTCACAACAAAATTTCAAGAAAGAACAGATGAAAATTTTAACGACACAAAAGCACAGTTACTTGAGAGACAATTAAAATTATTTTCCAATCCAACTGGACGAAAGCACCTACACTGCCAGCGAAGCACAACTGTTGGTTTACATATGATATCGCCGCGGTGGCGAAATGATAGAAGATTTCATGTTTCGTCATCAAATGCAATGCGGAACAACCGGTTTAGAAATTTTAGAAGTGCTTCGTGATTTTTTTCAACCACAACTGGTGGAAGCGATGTGAGACTAGAGTACATGTACTGATGGTGTCGCTTCAACGACTGAAAGCTCTCGGGTGCTGAAGCTCGTATCAGGGAAAAATACCGAACATTACAGAAGCGCTCTGAGTGACCATCGCGAAGCACTTGCTGCGAAACATTTGGGACAAGCACTGTCTGAAGCCTTGTCTTTGTATGTAAAAATGATAAACTCTACCAAAGCTCGTCCACTCCAATCTGGCATATTTTCGAAACTTCGCGATGAACTAGGTTCAGAATATTTAAGCCATTTGCTCCATATAAAAGTTCGAAGGTGGTCCGAGGGAAAATTGCGAAACACGTGTTTGAATTGCGAGAGGACATTTTAGGTTTCTTGCAAGCGCACAAGCCGGCTCTAGTTTTACTAGGTTTTACTAGCAGCCCATGGAATTTGGCTTGAAATGCTTGCAAACCTGGTAGACAATTTTAACTTTCTCAACCAAGTTAACGTGTTACTTCGGGGAAGAAATGAGAATATTGCACTTAGTCAATACCAGTTTTTTTTTAAGGAAAATGTTAGGTACCCAGTATGGACCTATAGGGACCCGATTTCTCTAATTCTAGGGACCCGATTTTCTCTGATATATAGGGACCCGATGATAATTTTATCTGATTCTAGGGACCCGATTTTCAATTCTAGGGACCCGAATTGGGTCCCTAAAATGCCTTAAAAAAACCCCGGTCTATACAAAATAGCAGCATTCATAAAGAACTTGAAATATGAAAAACTGGAAGAAATGGTAATGCTGTGGATATGTTTTCTGTGCTTTGTGAATACGTTGCCAATGAACCCTTCATTAACACAGAGTTGATTTTCTCTGACGTTCAACTATATTTGGGTTTCTGGACATTATAAGAAGTACTTTTCAAGACAGACATATGAGAACTTTAACTGGATTTTAAACCCTTTTGTTGTTTGCAAAACCTGATCTGTCAAGACGCGAAGAAGAATGAGATAAATCATCATTTTATAGAAGAATTGTCTTTTTATCGAAGTTCAACGATTAATTTCAATGAAACAGCTCTTTCATCTTTCTGGTTAAAATGCTGAGGACGAATTTCCATTGCTCTCACAAAAGACAAATACAATTTTATTCTTTTTTGCCACTATCTACATGCGTGACACAGCAATTTCATCTCTTACAAATATGAAGACAAAATGCAGGTCCAGACTTACCGTGGACTCGGGCTTGCGATTTTGCCTGTCAGAAAAAGCTCCGAGAATTGATACATTGTGCAGTATGAAACAGGCCCGTAACCAGCTTGGGGCACCAGAAGGAGCGAAGAGTTTTCTAGGAAGGGCCCAATTTTTCAACTGTGTCCAATAGGTTTAAACTATGTCCAACACATTTTTCCAGGGGGAAAAATTTTTGTAGGGGGCTTTGCCACCCCTGCGACCCGTAGTTACGTGCTGGTATGAAGTAACCCCATTCATGCTATGAATGTTGTCATTTTTGTACTATAAACTGTCATCTATTTTTTGTTTTCTGTAATCCTTCCCCAGTGGTTGGACGGAAAAATTGATGCGCGATGAGATTGGTGTCCGAAAAAAAATTCACAAATGGGATCCGCGGTCCAGAAACGTTAGGAAACCATGGTATACCGAAAACAGCCGACTACGAAACATTTGTGCTAGCTTTCTCAATTTCAACTTTATTAAAGCACGCGACATTCAGCTCCTTTCCTCTTTCGTCTAGAAAACCTCAAAAAATTCGAGAAATGCTAATTGCACAGTAATCTATTTAAAAGTGGCAAAATATGTTTATCTCAGTCCTATTAGTCAGTCGATTGACAGTCCTAAAAGTTTAATGGCTTTTATTTTTCGGTAAAAGTTTAATGGCCTTTATTTCAATGACGAAACGTTACTCAATAGCATTAAAAAGCAAGAAATCTTACTTGAAAAGCGTCAAAAAATTGACAATGCCCAGACAGTTGTAGTTGGACAAACACTAGTGGTGTCCCAAAGGGTAAAACAAATGCTAGTCACGATAATGAGTTTGTACAAACGCATATTTTACAAAGGCGTTTTCTTTAAAAAAGTTTTTTTACAAACGCACTTTATAGTTGTAGAAGGAATATGAAACGGATAGAAACGTACAGTAACAACCAGGGTGCATCTGAGTGTTTTTCAAATTTATTGTCTTCAAACTAACATAAATTTGATAAGTTAGTTGTGTTTTCCTTTGCTCTACACGGCAATTAGCTCTTGATGTCAGTGCTTACCTTCCGAAGGGTTTTCAACTCTGCTAATGTAAATTCAGTGGTGAAATAGTCGGTGTAATTGACTCCGTTGAAGGTATAAGTGCGCAAACGACCATGGAACTCCGGTTTGGAATGCACGTCAGTCGTCTTGTTCAGCCGTATATCATGGGAACACACGAGCTGCAAATCCTGATTGAGAAAATGTACAAAATGTTTCACTTTCTTACCGCAACGTATACCGATGCGATTGACTTCTCAAATGTTTTAGCAAATTGAAGTTGCTGTGCACAGGAGACAATGTGAGCGTAGCGCCATGTAAGTTATTCAGGTTCCGGTGCCACTAGCTTTTGCTACAATCGCTCCTTTGTTACAACACAGTTTTAATTTTTTTTGAGAACAAACAGGCGCTGTACACGACAAGTGATAAAAATGGCAATAAAGCGGCAAAAACTATAATACGCTGATGTTTTGCTTGTTAAGGAATGTGGCTATACTGCAGAGAATTTAAACCAAAAGCATAAACACAAAAATTAGCAGGACCCGGGCCCCTGCAAGCGCTTTTCTAGGCCACAGCTTATACCAGAACATGTGTTGATCCATATGCAGCAGACACACTGCTGCATCGCAAAATAAGTCAAAAGATCGATCTGCAGATTTGTGCATTTTACACATATAATGGATTTTGTCGCAAAAGGTAGACGAAGCAGGACTAATTACTATTATCCGAAGAAAGTCGTACCGTACACTGTGGCACTTGACATAGTTCACCTTTGTTATTTGCACGTCGCATTCAATAACATCTGCACCTTGTTCTACGGCAAGCTGGTAGGCAGCAACTGTATGCTCCGGTAACATACCTAAAATAGAAAATACGATAGTAAAAATGTTAGCAATGCGAGTTTCATTTTGATAGGAAACTTTCACTACTACCTTACAGGAAATAAGCCTCACGAAATATTTAACAACTTAATGTACTTAGAGAATTTGCTTGAAATCTCATCTACAAATCAAACTCAAGCAGGCCCGCAGACCCGGGGGGCATTCAGGGGAAATGCCCCCCAATTTTTTGTGCCCCCCAACTTTTGCTGTGCTTAGAAAAATTTGTTTTGAACATATAATAAAAACAAAAATATTTTCCCCTAAAATGTAACTGCCCCCCAAACCTTAAAACCTGGCAACGGACCTGAACTCAAGCTGTGAGTACAAAACCTATGATTGACGTAGGTCGCTTCGTTTACAGTTCAAAGGATATTTATCAAGATTCGCCAAAATGAGCTTATAACAAAATTGCCGCCTTTTGCTGAATCGAAACTCAAGGTGCTTTTTACCGGTGGAAAACGGTGGAAAACAAAAAGTTTTTTACCGGTGGAAAACAAGAAGTTTCAAATATTTTTAATGAAGCTATGTTTTCAAACATCTTGCGTTTCTCCTCCGTTTCGGCGTCGCAAAGGTTTTCGAGCATCCGACACATAGAGCAACTGTTCAGCAGCGGCACCAGCCTCAGTTTTTTAAGATATTTAATGTAACCCTGGGCTCAACCAAACTGACAGACCTTCATTTTTACTTCGATCTCGAGGTGATCTCGTGCAGGTCTCGAAATTTTTTACGGTCTATGCTGTCTGCTAATCAAAATGTCAATCTATTAAAGTCTAAAAACGACAAATATTTTGGCCATGGTTCTAACAAATGTTGCAAAAACTCGCTTTGATTTTCGTCCAACTGGCTACCTTCAGTCATGCGTTTGGTGTCGAACACTAGGCTATCACGCAATTTCTAGTCTTTTGTCCTGAATTTCATTTTGACGTATTTATCTCACAGCGTGTTTCAAACTTTCGCGGTGTAGCCTTTATCGTATGCTTTTTACACAGTAGCAAAGTAACCTACGCAGATCACCATACGTTTATATACATTGTTTATATACATTTATTTTAGGTCTTCCTTTTGCAACTAACATCAGTTTGGGTCATTGATTTGAACAAACTTTGACGGTTTACCGATAAACATTTGAAGGTGAACGGTTAAAGTTATATACGTGTGAAAGTTTTCTTATAACCGACATATTTTCCCAGGTCGCAGGAACGGGGGTGCATGACGGGGGCACTGCCCTCTGCCCTTTGAAAGGGGGGAAACGGGGGAATAAGTGTCCTTACATAACAGGATCATAAGTAATTTCATGATTTATCAAGATCAACTTGAAACAAATTTATTGCTGTTATTCGCGCACACATAAAATTCATAATGGTTTTCTATACCCTGTTATTATTTTTGAGGTCAACATTGTTGCTGAACATGTAAATGCGAAAAGAATGACTATTTGTGCGCTGTGGCGTGGTGATTCGCCACATATAACATTGAATTCGTAGCAGCAATAGTTGAGCCTCTACAAAGTCGAGTGGGAAAACTCTATTGTCGCTCTTACGCGGAGAGTCGTCGGTTCTCACTTCAGTTGGCTCAGCGCGACGCAGCATTGTGCCCGCAATAGTGCGTTTTTACACTGAACACAAGCAAACAGCTTTGAACTCGTGGTACGTCAAAACCGTGGGCGTTCACAGAGGGGAAAAAGCGGGCATTTCCCCCTCCCTGGAAATTGGGATCAAGAACAGAAGTTTTCCAGAAAACTTGACGTCATCTTTTATTTGCCGCTATGACACTCACGCCGCACAAGAGCCAGGTTCACTGTTCTGGTGTCATGCAGTGGTGAGCTTGCGGTTCACTCACGTCAGCTCCTTTGCCTGCAGAGGCAGGTTGCCAAACTTGCGAGCAGATTGTTTCACTGTTGGTCTCTGTTGTGTACCAATAACATGGCAACAAATCTTCTAATGTTCACTTCAAGTTAAGATAAGAGGCGTTTTTCCGCGTGTGACTATTGAAAGCAGGTATCTTGGCAGATAATGCAGCGAGACAAGCACTGCTGATGGCTGTAAGCAGGGACGCCGGAGAGCGGGGACAACGGGAGCGGATGTGTCTTTTTCATAACGGTATCCAGTGCCAGATGAGGCTTTTAGGGGCCCCGAGACACAATTTTTCGAGGGCCCCCATCTTTTCAATATAAACCAATGTCGCATGGTGTACCCATAATGCTCGTGTTCATCACGCGAAATAACACACTCTGCAACATCAAATGAAAAGGGTAGATATTTAATGCAAAAACGAAAACGGAAAACGTTTGTTCTATCATAAACTCAGGAATACGAAAACGTTCTCAGTTTTTCTCATCATGTGAGTCACTCAAACTATAATAGTACTTTGTGTGCTTTTTTGCAAGCAAATTCATGTATCAGCTTGTCAAAGTTTTGTTTCCGTAATAGTTCGCTCTCACGATGTTTTTTGCCCTGCTCCTTTCCTCTGTGTCGTAAATACGATGCCATACCGTTCTTCTATGATGTCACAAGCGCCTGTAATGGGCAACAAGCATAGTGCGTAGGCAGTCTATAACTGTGTTGAACGTCAGCTTTCAAGATGGGGGCCCCTTGACTGTAGCCCTTGCCTCACGGGCCTCATAGCTAATATGGCACTGACGGTATCACAGGTAATTTTATGGTTCATCAAGATCGAATTGAAACAAACTCTTTTACAGTGTCTTTTATTATTTTTGAGGTCAACATTGTTGTTGAACAGCAGCAAGCATAATTGGTGACGATTTTTTTGTTTTTCAAAAATTTCCATTGCCCTCAAATTTTTTACTGCCCCATGGGCGTCCGCAGAAATTTTTCCAGGAGGGCAACGGCGACATTTCGCTTATCCTTTTTCAGGTTGCGAACGATGCAACACAAATGCACCTTCACAAGTCGCTTTACCCTTTCTACACTACAAAGAAAATTCCCCACGAAAGCACTCGCTCCATTCGCATTTTTTGAAATCGTATTCAGGTGGAGCTGTATTCGATATGCGAAAAGGTACTTTTTGTCATCCTTTACAGCTTTTGCTGAACTGGGGTATCGTCCAATATCATTATTATTGTCAACTGCAGACAACTGAGTCTGAATTTGAACTATCCACAACCGCATTTGTGGTACTCGCATTAGTCTGTGCGGGTTGAACATCACTTTTCAAAATTTACTTAGTCTGAAATGTTTTTTACACTTTGGCTATCAGAAATGATTTTTCTTTTCATACATTACTTAATATCCGTTTTTCGAGTACTTTCCAAAAATAAGGCATACTTGCAGAATAATCAACGGGCAAAACATCAGTACCGGTGAAAAAACACGATTAGACACTCGCAAAACTATTTCAAGCAATGAGAGGTATAACTGTAAGTTGACAATGACTATCGGACAACTTTAAGATGAAACACCACGCAGGCGTAGCATAAGCTTAGTTTGATTCAGCCAGTGTGGTCCAACTACAGGCCCGCGGGCTGCATGTGGCCCGCTCTACCATTTTCAGTGGCCCGCGGAAGCATTCAGAAAAAAACTTCAAATTTGAAGTTTGTTGAAGAGCGTGTGAGGTTACATTTGTTTCATTGAATTGCTTGCGCTGGATAAAGTGTATTTGCACAAGCGCAATGAATAACACCTTTTCTGTGTAACATTATTTTTTTGTTTTATTTATTTATTTTACGATTGAGTTATAAGGTATGGCCCTACCCTAACCCTCCGTTGGAGCGCCTAACTGCACAACCTATGTGTTTTTTTCGGTGCCCCGGCGTTCGTTGTCTATAAGAGTACATCTGGCGCAATGAACTCAATACCGCCAAATAAATCTTGTCTACCTATCAGCTAAGCGCGACCTTCTCAATGTGGCCCTCGAGCCAAATTAATTGCCCATCCCTACAATAGGTAATTTTGATTATTGTGGAACAAGCATAACATCTTTTAATAAAGATGTAGGTTACAATACTAACGATATTAGAGACTGTAAAAGTTTCTGGAAATTAGTCAGCAAAAATAGATTAGCTGAAAAATTTCGCACTAAAAATTCGCTCGATGTTTGGAAACACATACATGTGTGCAGTGGCGTAACTAGAGGTTTGAGCCAGGGCGAGGCAAAGCTTAGCTGGAAGGGGCCCACTAGCCAAAACTCAGAAAAAGGATAAGAAATGATAGTGAATCTCTGGATGTCGTGGATGTCCATACGAGATATAAAAAACGAAACCATCCCGAAAAACGCAAAAAAACAAAATAAAGAATCTAAATACCAAAATGTCAACTAAAGGGGGCCCATTTTTTACATTTAGCATGCCAGGGGGGCGGCTCGCCCCCTTTCCCCCGTCAATTACACCATTTCATGTGTGAGAGTACGTACATTTTCTACGATGAAGCAAGTCAAATATACAGTTAAAACAGAAATTGAATAGCAGACGAAACACTGGACGGTGGTCTCCGACTTGCTGCCATTAAAACCGGTATTGCTAAAGGACCGATAGTGTCAGAGAAGCCTCGCCTATTCCATTGATAGATATTTGTAATAAATTGCTACACTATTTGCTATTGTGCAGGCTAATAATTTCAATGACGTACTCACCTATCTTCCCACTTTTAGTTTTAAATGTTGTGAATCTGTTGTTTTATACATAATTTTATTGGAAGTGGTCCGCAAGTTGTCACCTTTTTTAAAATGACCCTTAGGTAAAAAGTAGTTGGCCCACGCTGGATTGGGCTGACCCATTCACTTAGGTACACTGGTCACACACACTTGTTGTAGGAACTTCCTTACAACAAAATGATTTCAATAAAGAAACCCACAAAGACAAAGCATACGAAACCATAGAAAGGAGGACTTAAGCATTAAAATGCCTAAAGCGCAAACCTTGTGAAATGACAAGAACGACCTTTGGACCTGGATGATATGAAAACATTAAAACAATGATGTAATGAAATAGCTTTGTTCAAGAGTACGTTATGCCAACTTCGATTTAAAAAGAACTATGTAAGTTGGAATTTTATAGACCACTAATTAATTACATATGGAACATAATGTTTAATTGAAGTGAAGACTTAAATGCTAGAATCGATTGTATGTACCGGGTAATATTCGGGTATGTTAAACAAACTTAGCTTTTGCGACAATGTGCCTTGGTACTAATATGAACCCACTCGAATAAAATACGGTACCTAAGTATCTTTTGTCTTGTCGTATGCATCCCAGACCAAACAGTATACGGCAAAGCAACAGATATAACACACTCAGTCTCACACCAGCAATGGATATCTCAAACTTGTGGTTGCATTGCTATAGATTCACTCTGGCTTCTTTACACACAGTATAAAACTACGTGGCTTACCGCTACCAGCAGTCACTGTCTCGCTGCATTATTTATCTCCCAAGTTACCTGCGTTCAACCTGGTTCAACAGCAATTAGCAACATGCGGCAAAACGCCTACTATCGTAATTTTAAGTGAACCATGTCATTGTTACGCAGTAAAGACCAACAGCAGAAGAATCCGCTCCCAAGTTCGGCCACCCGTTGGAGCATAAGCGAACTGCAAACTCACTACGGCAGGGGTGTCAAACATACGGCCCGCGGGCCAAATCCGGCCCGTTGCGTGGTTGGGTCCGGCCCGCGGGATGATTTTGTGAAATAAAAACTTCTTTGTTTGCTTGAGAAGTCTATCCAGTTATACTTCAATAATTGGTGACTATAGATTTCAATTACTTGCAAC
>JGI24159J19872_10001197_pt1 | contig 27793 bp, 22 predicted proteins | sample Ectturendosymbi4_FD_19872 | JGI IMG/M metagenome (IMG submission 19872)
AGGAAACATTTTGAGTGTTTGTATCGCAGAACAGAATTTGTTAAGTTATGGATCTTCCATTACCGAGAACTAAGCCTTGCATGAATTTGCCTCTTCAGAATGAAAAGCATCTGTGCATTAGCAACGCTTAGGTGCACTTGTTGCAGTATTTTTTAATTTTGTGACCGTCTTATGAAAATATCGCGGGACGTGTTTGTCCTGCTTTAGAAAGTTAATTGTACTTAATTTCCAAGCAACACGGACACCAAATGTTTGAGAGCGGTTGAAGTCCAATTTTCCTGATTTCATGAAGGCAATGCAGCAAGCTCATAATTTAAAGCGATCGCTTCATTAGCATTCCAGCTTTGGCTTCATATGCATCTACGAGACCCTGCCCCGTAGCTTAGCTGTACAGTATATGACACTTTGGTGTGTGGTCAACAGTGCGAGCTGGATTGACTTACCGTAGAGAAAATCCATGGCGACATTGCCAGTTGACCCGCGAGCGCAGCTTTCTCAGTTTTAACTTAAGCGGAGTGTTTCCTCTAAACTACCAACAAATATCTCTTGCATCATCAGAAAATTGTTGCTAAAACTGTTATGCTTACTACTGCACTGTTTTCCTGAGGCACACCCCCATGATGTAACTCTGCACCTCGCGTTGGCACGTCGAAAATATATCAGCCATTTTCGTTCTTACACGCAGTTGGTGCATATGCAGCTGGGACGCCAAACTGCATGTTTGAAAGCACAGTAACATAGCCGGAAGAAGGTAATGCACAAAAATAGTGATGAGCATCGATTGTTTTATGGCAGTGTGGATGCACTGCGTTGCAGTCACGAGAAAACGCGAAGTTACTTACATTGTTGTTGTTGTCCCCACAAACGATGTATGGAAATTCTCGGTCACTGAGGCTGTGAAAGAATTTCCTGATATTCGAAATAATTCATTATTTCTGTTTCACTCACTGGTATTGTTTGTGGTCTAACATGTTAAATCAGTGGCGATTCTAAGAAGGGTAGTATTACTGACCTTTCCAGCGCTTGGAGTTAAATAGAGATGCGAATTGCCCATCACTGTGGCTGGGAATAGGATAGAATAGCTGTTACTTCATGACAGCTAGATGATGCAGCAATTTGATGCAGCCTACGTAAAGAAGTAAACACCAACAATACCATTTCCTGCCAAATCTGCTTCAGTTTTGACCGCAATAGCTGAGATTCTTCCATTTTACCGCAAGTATGTTACTCCATGCTTGGTCCATATGATTTGTGAAGCTCTCCTATAAATATACGTGTTTGAGGTTATTATATTGATTCGCTCACTCGTGGTCCATATCACAAGTGCAACCAAATAACACGAGCAAAAAAATGGTTAGTCATCGCGCATTACAGAGTGAGTAGGTGTCGGCTCACGACGAACACTGAGAGAAGCAAAACACCAACAGTTCCCCAATTATACCGTCATTCACTCATCGTCATACAGGATTCGGTAGTGGGAGAGAAAAGGAAGACATTCTGACCTCAGATGTTGAAGTAAACAGCTAACAGAAAGTAAAAAATAAATCGGGTGGTGGTACACATCGGCGCACAGAGGCATCTACATGGTTTTGATGAAGGTTTCAAATGTTTTACAACGCATTTAGCATGAGGCTGACAGCTAATTGTATATACTGAATTTAAAGCAGGATTTGACGGTTGGTGTTTTTCCAGTTACTATGTGTTCGCTTTTTGTATGTTTGGCTCGCACACGCCTCTTTGTTGGAGGTGATAGAGGAATCACAAGAAAATACAGAATCCTACGACGCCACGAAACACAGGTGTACGTTTCACGGATATGGGAGATATTGTCGAGGCTACAACAACGTCATTTAGAAACAGGATTTTCTTACAGGGTCTGGAGTATAAACATTCACAGCAATCTCAATGGTGTGTGGCTTACTGTTTAAAACACATTTTTTCACATGGATATTTCAGTGGCATGACGTGTTGCCGAGCGTATGTAATTCTGTCGTATTCTCAACCGCCGTTGATTAACGCTCCTTTTGGAGTGACGAGCATAACACCACAGTTCAGTTGATACTGACAGTAAGCAAGACAAAACTGCCGATGTAACAAGACCTCACGCGGTGTGAGTTAAAATGTGGCATAATTTTGAGTTACAATTTGCTATGTTCTCCATTAACCATGAAATACCAAGACACCAGACCGCTTTATTTATGTGCCGCAGCGCCGGTGGAAATGAAACATCGGCTCACAGTAGGGTGGGCATACTTTCGATTTTACGAACATGTTGGTTGTGCGATTTAGGTTGCGGTGAATTTTCAAATAATGGCCATGACAATTCGTGTTTGTGTAAATGCATGTAATATCCTGTAAAATTTTCAAACTGAGGAGGGGTAAATGTCTATGAGCAATACAACGGAGGTTTTTGCAGCTTATTTCAGTTGTTTCCAGATGCAACCATGTTGCCTGTCATTAGTCTGGTGATGGGCAAGCAATTGTAACTGATCGAGACCTGACTTCTAAAACTGGGGCTGTTCCCCATCAAACCAGGACCTATGATCACCTTAGTTCACGGACTTTGGGTGTCCAGTTAATCCCAACTATTTACTTGTGTTTGCGTATATTCATATTTGAAGAATAATTGGCCAATAACAACTCAAAACTTAGAAATGCTGCTCTCAATAAATACAGTCAGGTTTTGTTCTATTGCGTGATTTAAAAAATTAATTACGACTTGCGTTTACTTACGGTACAGAACAAGATTTTTCAAGAAAACCATAAAAGACAGATACCGTTTATCAAATTGTAGTGTGGTATTGTGGTAAACATTTGACACATTTCTTATTCTCAAGTTGCCTTTTATACCAAGTTTTGTGTGTTTCTTTATTACCAACTATGCCCACGGAATTTCGGCTTTTCCTAGATTGCGAGCAACAGCACTGAAAATTTAAAGTTGCATAGCCACATTTATAGATGTTTTAGGATCAAGGTTAGAAGTTCTAAATTGCAAGCCGTGGTGGTATTCGCAGCCGGGCGGGCTCGGACTGAAGCTGCCCCTCCTAACAACTTTAAAATAAAATCCCCAAGGTTGCGTCGTTAGTGGTCGTAAGATTTAGCATTCCTGTAGGAAATGTATAGGAAATGTTTCTTTTTAAGAAAACATAGGAAATGTTTCTTAAGGTTGTGCATGTTCAGCCCCTCCATCTGTGAAACCCCTGGCCCTGATTCTGTTGTTGGTGTCTTGCATTTGGTTGGTAATGTAGCTCAACAGACAATGGCTAACGGTTGTTAGTGTGATCTTAGGCAGAGTTTGTGTTGCGGATTTGGATCGTCTCGCGTGCAGGAAAGCCACTGTGCGTACTTACTGCTATTGCGCAACCGCAGTTTTCCATGCTAGTGATGCCATGTCTGGCTGTTTGTTCAAGAGAAGTCCCGTATTAAATGCTAATCAACTTGTGTTTCTAACATTATCGATCTGGATGACTGTCTATCGAGATTACACGTCTTTTTTGGGGTTGCACAATCGAAGTCAATGGTGGTAACGAGATTAAGGAATTCGTAAAATATTGATAAGGGGACCGTACGTTGTTCTCGACGCGACAGACGGATCGCAGGAGGTAGGGAATACTTAACCGCGCTGGCCTACTTTGAAGCTGTTACTTTTCTAAATCATTTCACAACGTTCGCGCGTTGCAGGTATTGGATTGGCCAGCAGCGCTGCGGAGCGACTTTCGTCACTTCGTTCTGAAAATATGATACGAAAGAGCATCACGCAGCAGGCAGTTCCCAGCACGAGGCCGGGTGATTGAAAACAGGCAGCCAGTTGTCAAACTGTGGGTGCTCTATAAATCCAAAGCGGTACTGATACTTTAATTGCTTCGCTACACTTCCTGAAAGACGTGTACTTATTGTCCAGAATGTTTATAGCTAACAAACGGTATTTGCAAGGTTTGCATCATGCCAAGATAATTACCGTAGGTTATTTGCTAGAACATGGGGGCTGAAACAAAGCGCCGGTGTGACATTTGAAAAAACATGGAACTTAAACCCGTAACGCGTCCGCGTTCAGTGCCCTCACAATGATTGTTTTGTAGTTTTTCTTAATGATTTTTGTGCAGTACGACCGAACAATTACATGTTTCGATGATAAATATCGCCAGTACGAATAATATTTTTCGTATGCCGCGATCCAACACCGGTCGCTCCGAGTACAAAACAAGCAATTCGTATGAAAACATCGTACCCTGTTCCGCCTATCCTCAAAGATTCACTTCATTTGACACAAGGTAGTATTTGCGATTGAAAAAGTCTGATAGCCTGCTTAGGGAGTGTTCAGCTTTATCTAGTCAAAAATGTGTGGCGTTTGAAGTTCGCTTTCAGTCGTCGACGTTGCTGTTCCGAAATATGTTTGCGCTTCCACTCCACGAGCATGTTCGGTTGCGAAAAGATAAATTGCCACAAAAGCAGGTTCTCGTGACAAACAGCAGCCACGCCTGTGGACAGCGTGACGCTTGCCGTGCCTTGCATCAATAATTTAACGAAAACTGACTCACCCGTGCGTGCATTCGGTGACGTAACAGTGATGCACCAAGGCAGCCATCCACATTTTACTACGACCAGGTGCCCCCCCAAACTGCAACGTGACAACTTTCGACGTGGGCGAAGTTACTGTTCCGCTACACAACTACCTTGCCTGCTTAACGATCACATTGGGTTGAACTAGTCGGCAAACTGTGGGCTTCGGCCCAATTTACTGTATAGCACATTTCATTGGGCCGCGCAACACTTTGTTGTGGGCGGCGTGGTGTAAGAGCTATAGTCCTGCGCCGTTTGCGTGGGCTAAAATATAAGCTACCGCAATAACTATGGAACATTGATTGTGGCCAAAAGCTTAATTTTTGTGGCCCGCGGAAAGGTCCAGGTTTTCCGTGTGCGGCCAGCGAGTTGTGTAACTCGCAAAGCTTGACACATGCAGCTGTAGCCTGTGGACCAATCTCGTTATGTGGATTTGGCCCGGCAGTGTTGCATGGTTGAACACCTCTGACTTAAACAATCCAGGTGTTTTTGAACGTCATGACTGTATCCTCATCCAGTGTGCAGTGCGTGCGCACTTTCTGACTAACTTTTGAGTAACGCAACATAATTCGGACAATCCCCACACTGCTGATCGTGGCATCGCTTACCTTCCGTTGTGGCCAAGTCATAGATCGTATGTGGAAAGATGATAATAAGAATGAACTCATATGCGACGTACGTATATTCCGCATTTTATCTGCTCAGAACCAATTGCGACTGGCTGAAAAAAAAACTGTCAGGTTTAAGCTTAAGCAAGCAAATATGTTTCATTGATCACGTAATAAACAGCTAACCACAAGGAAGCACGTTATAATGCTGGGAGTTGTAATAAGATTTGCTGTTTACTGTCCTTATGTTGTCATGGAACCTTAGGTTTCTTACATCAGGTTTTAAAGCTTGTGCGAATGCGCAATGCTTTTATTGTGGCAGCAGGTGAACAATAACTAAGAAAAGTGTGATGCGATTTCAAACGTCAGATTCACCAACATGACAATATATGTGGAGGTGATGTGTGATTGACCGTCTCTTTAATTTTACAACGCACGAACTATATTAGCGAATTCATGCTATCTTAAGTAACAATTCATTTTGTAAATATGGCGACGCAGAAAAATTACCTCACTTTTCCTGACCACAGGCTATAAGTTTGTTTTTATTTAAAGATGATATAGATGTGCTGGTATTACTTATGGAGAAAAGTATACATCAGGGGTGGCAAAACTGCGGCTCTTCGAAACTTTGCATTCGGCTCTATGAGCTTTCCGTAAAATTCTTTATTTTGTTTTTTATTTCTATTGCAAAGTGTTGAAAGGCACTGAAGCGTAGATTGCAAATAAATTCGTGTTTTCAGATTTTCATGTTGCGGCACTTTGTAACTGGAGTTTTCCGATATGCAGCTCATACATAGAGCAGGTTTGGCCACCCCTGGTATATATCATTAGCAAACAAAAGTTCATAGTTGAAACAGGAGTGGCAAGGTGCGGAATTGAGGCCTCTTTGGAAAATTGTTTACAAAAAAAATGTTAATTCTTTCAACAGCTGCTGCGTTCAGCTTTAACATTGCGTGTGAACAGTGTGCATTAAATGTAGAGCCATGCAAATATAGTTTGATGCATACTAATATCCAGCTGGGGCGGAACGACAAAACAGTGCATTTTGCAGAATTGTATNGCACCGATGTGGGTNGTTTTAAGTCAAGGTAATTACGCCGACCCTTTACGAGAGGTCCCTTTTCAAAATTTGACATGTTTTTGCGGCAATTTCGTGTTGGAATTGATGTTATTCACAAGACATTGGTTTTACTCGAAGGCTTTTTTCGGGTTGGTGTTTTGTCGTTCTTGCATACTTGTGGTCGGTTGAGTTAATACCCTGTTTTAATCTTAGAGTGAATTATCGTGACCAACACATACTATCGCAATCTGCCACCAGTTATTTTGCATGATATATGGTGCAATCTCGTGCAACGTGCTGGTTATCACCGGCCTGCACAGCCCGCAAAAGCGGGTTTGAAAACAGAAAGCAACTACCCTTCTCTCGTCGTTTGTGTTTGCCATGCCATTTGATTAGACTGCCTGATTAGCGAATATGAAAGTCTAAGTCGCAGTTGTGTCTGACCCAATGACCGATTTTGCTTATTACTTGTTCCTGTCTTATTGCACTGGGAAAACGTTGCTTGTTTCCACTATAATGTGTTAAAACATCGGTTTGCCGTGGCTTGGCATCATTAACTTAGATTTGCTCTAAGTCTTTCGGTTATGAACACCGCCACTATAAAATCATTGCCACTGATCAAGAGAAAGTTGAATGTATTCTGCAGATTGTCTAGTTTCGTTGCAGTTGCAGTTAAAACTAATTGCAGTTAAAACCGGCGGCGCCACTGATGCAACGATAGAAATTAAAGGGATTCGTTTGCTGTCAAGTGCGGGAGATTTTAATGCACGTAAGAAATGCACCGAGAAAGCTCACACATTTTTAAAAATCTGTAGTTTACACGAGCACTCCTTGCGTATGGTATTGCGGCAGATAGCCCACACCACGTCGGTCAATTCACATGCAATCGCATCTTGCTAGAGGTTAATCTCCAAGAGTTGGGTTTGCAGATATTCACCTTATAGAACTTGCGAAAAGCTTTTAATTCCGTAGATCAAACTGGTTGTTTACTTAAGAGGCAATGAAATATTTCCTGAAACACTGCAGCGGCAGCCATGAGGTAAAGCGTCTGAAGCCGCTTTGTGAATGCTTCCTTCAAAGATTGGACAACACATAACGTGTTACCTTAAAACTGTCAGGCTGTACAACAACGTATGATTTGCCAGTTGCCACCAGCACTGCAGCTGCCAGTAAAGACAGCGTAAAAGCCTGGCAAATCAACTCACTCAATTTTCAAGTTCAGTGTTCAGACAAGGTGAAATTCGATTCATAGAATCACGTGCACAGGTGCAGTAACAAAACCAAACCAAGTCTGCGAAATGTGCAAAAATACCGAATTCGGGATCTTTCTGTTTTTGGTAAGTTTTAAATTTCGGCATTTTCGAAGCCGCCATCCTCTGTATCGTTACAGTTACAGACCTACATTTTTGTGGATATGTTGAAAATAAACGGTGACGTGGTGGTTTGACGCAACTGTCTCGGTTTCTTTGAAGAAAGCTGATTGTGAACAAGCTACAGCACACTCTGTAGCAGTACTCCATGCGACGACAGAATTAGAAATATTGATCTCCCACAGAATGAATGGTAATGCCGTGCTCCTTCGCGCATAGTCATTTGCATCTTACGGATTATTAATTTATGTCTTAAGAATTAAATGCGCTGGTTTATGCGACTAAACATGAAAATAAAATGATCTAAATGAGTTTGCAAACTCATCTAGCGTCGGCGGGCTACATTTGACAGCGTGTCTGTTTATCTAGATTGGGGGAACAGCACTGATTCCGCGTTGCAACTGGGAGAACTGATTATCTGTAAATGCTATTGTCATTGTTTTCAAACATCTACATATCGCCCTTGAAGTCGTACGTCGGGCGCATCCTTGCGTTGACTGCTCGTATTTAGTTCAACATGGTTGTGTCAACGTTGTTTCCTGGCTAGTAATCTACAACGTCAATAAATTTGTGCGCACTGACTAAACTGCGGAAATGGACGCCACGACGCCGCAGATCACTCGTGACACTCGTCCGCAACGAGTACAGAAACCGAGTACAAACTGAACTGACTAAACTGCGATAGTTTGATCATAGCTACCTCTTTCAGTGTCTTGCTGCACGAAAATCACGAACAGACAAAAGAACGGAATTTGCTGTCGGCCATTTGCCTTACAGTCCGTTGTCTACTTTCGGCTTATGCTTTTCCACTTCCTTAAATGTTCGCAAAAGTTCTTCGTAATCTTTGTTGCATGCACTGGCAGTACGCAGCTGCAGGCGTAACAAACCTGAATTGAACTAGTGTTTTGAATTACTTGGGTTGAGATCACATGTTTTGATTTGCTGGTTCTTGATTGCTACCACTTGTCCCACAACTTTGCAATTACTCGTGGCCACCCTTGAGCCGTATTCCCTTGAGCGACGGTATAAATTGTTTTCCATCTGGCCACAGTTCGCGTTGGATTGGAGGGTTAAGGCTTGCAGTCGCATGGTATTCCCCATTCTGGTGAATTTATTTTATGTTATCTGTGTTACCCTGTGGAAAGGGCGTTTTTAACAGTCTTTATTGATGCTTTGCCGGTGTCACGAAGGCGAGTGTCCACGGTGAGGGTGCATTTTTGTAAACAGCCGTGTCCCATTTTTTTATCCTTCTCCAGAGACTACGTGCATTGTGACATAAAGAACATCGTCACGTTAGGCCGCAGTTGTAAATTGCTGCAGTAATTATGTCGGAACAGCAAGAAGAAACGCAAATCCCCTCTGGAGTGGATAGCACGCAAGAAAAAGAGCCAGAACCGACTCAGTCTACCGAAGAAGTCGTTCAGTCCAAGCCGGACAGCGAAGAAGTAGCAGCAAGCGAAGAACAAGCTTCGAAGACAGAATCAGAAAGCATGGGTGAAAACGCTCAGACAAAAGAAGGTAGGTTGGTTTTCCATTCGGCTGGCAGCTGATGAACTTTACTTGTGGTCCATTGCCTTGATGTTTTGTAGTTACTACAGCTTTCACGTTGCTGCAGCACAGCATAGCGCAATCTGTTAAACGGTGACCGTTGTGACCAGTAGGCCTAATAATACAACGGGTTGAACCTTGATTAGAACACGTGAAAGAGCATTACTAGATGCAACATGCGACTACATTTTTCCTGCAGTTCAAAAAAAGTAACGAAGGGCACTTTCTGTGTCGCACAGTCTTGACATTAGGTTGCTTGGAATTCGTTATTCAGCAACAGTTCTTTTACGCTTTCGTGACAAATTAACAACTATGTCAGTAAAAGAGTTTTTTTTTGTGCAAATCGGTTATTTTGAGGTTTCCTAGAAGCTGCGTCTACGGCATGTATATTCGCCTGAAAGGTGAAATAGGTAAAAGCAGGTATAGCCTCGGCAAACTTCGCTTAACCTCTGTGGTTTTTATTTCTTGAGTGTTGCATTGTTTGCCTCAAGCATTCCAATTTTCACGTTCCGATTTATTGAATAGTTTCAGCATGCTCTTGTGTGACGTAAAATTACACGTTCAAAATCCAGTGCACATTAATAATAAAAGGTGAAATTATGTCTTGTCATTGCATGCACGAACTTTTTATTTTGCGTAGCGAATTAGATAGTAGTATGATGTTTTATATGTATTTTCGTATTTCTGCGTTGGGAAGTTGTGTTAAGAATGTGTCTGTAACGTGTGATTCAGCTGGCTCCTATGCCGTTGTAAAACGTTCTATTTTGTCTGTTCTTATCGACCTACGTTATGCAGAGTGAGTGTGTGTTTATACTATGGACTTTGTGTCTGCTGACGAATAAAAAAGCTAGAAAATGCCTGAAAGTTATTGTAAGAAGAGAGCCCAAAGATTCCCAATTACAGTCGCAATGATTGCAGACGAAACAGCTCATTTCTGCGCTGGTTCACCAACTTTCAATTCTGATCACTTAAAAAAACTGCATGCCTTAAATTTAATGTGCGTATTGCTGAACAGGCATACAAAGCTGTTCATTCTGATTCGAAATGTAAAGCAAACTTACCTTTTTGAAGTCACGCTAGTACACAAAGGTAATGCCTATAGACCACCTTAAAAAAATGTATCATTTTAATTTTTAACTGTTGGTTCACAAACTGGTTAAAGATTTTTAAAATGTAAAGTACGCTTTGCTGTGACGTGTGTCAAATTTGTAGCTACATGGATACAGTTTAGCATACAGCTGTTTGGACTCGATCTGGAAAAGTGTAGTACAGTATTATGCATTACGTAGAATAGCATGAAATTGACAATATTATCCATCGAAGTTAAAATTATGCTTATGTCGTCGGAGGGTTCCCTCGCGCTGTTAAAAGTATTGAATTATGAAATCGGTTTTCAATAAGGCCAAAATGTACATAAAGTATTGAAAAAGTGGGGAAATTCTAAATTCGGCCATTTATTCAAATTTTGTTCTTTACCGCTAATAAAGATGCTTTTGCATTGTGTTCCATGAATAAAACTCTCGAGAAATCAAGCTAAATGATGGTATTAGAAGTCATTGAATTTGGTATTGAAAATGTATTGAAAAAGCATGGAAAATATTTTTGAAAATGTGTGGGAACCCTGCGTCTGGTACGAGTCTCAGTCAAGTCCACTTTAGAAATGTGTCAGCCTATTTGTCCAGCGCCCGTCTGTCGGATAAATCTTACATCTGTTCAGTCTCAGATTTCCGGTGTGAAGTACCTAGCACGGTCAAATCACGATAACTATAAAAATATCCTGCAGTGCAAACACTTTGNGAGGTAGGTATACACGTTTGGCATTCAGCTGCGATCCGAGACCTGAGTAACGTCCACGTGTTCGGTGAAGTTCAGATTCTGCATAACTTGATGCAGGATGAAGTATATTTTCTACTGTTAATGTATGTGTTTTGGTTGCCCAGCATCTTTGCAACTTCATGTTCGTTATTCCCATCAAGACACGTGCATATGGAAACAATTTAACAATTAGAACACACTAGCTTGTCATGACACACACTTATATGCGCTGAAATTTCGTATCACTGCAGGAAATTAGCCCTTGTCTATTACATCGTCGTAAAGAAACGCTAGTTTTTCAGCAAGATCCTAAGCATCGCTTTCGCCGAATTAATGATATTTTTGCACTGAAGATCTGAATTTTGGCTTGCTCACCTCGGTTATCTCCCCCAAAATGCGGTTTAATTTCCCCTAGAGGGAAAACTGACCTTACTAAGGATCACATCTGCTGTTCACACTGCACAATGTTGGTTGTTTCACGGTGTATTTCTGCATAGTGGTTCAAATCTAGTTTATATTTATGGTGGCAATAATTACATTACGAAAGACCCCTTCAAAAAGGTGCCGTAATTTAAGGCTTTAGCATTGTTAAGTGGGTAGTTGACTGAGCTTCCAACAGCACATCTGCTACAGCTGCTTTATTTTTTTTATAAAAGCGGCGTGTAATGTTATTATCCTGATATTATGTATCCCAGGGATTCTCAGACAGCGATACATTGGCAAGATGAAAATGGTAGTATTAACGTCAGGACAATGAGCGTAGAACTTTAATGTTTCGTGTGGCTGATAATCTACTTGACGTTACGTCGTGGCACAACTGTTGGAAACCTAGCTGATAGCTATAACTCGGATGTGGTGCATAAACCAGTCATCGACGTTCGCTCTAAGTGTTTTTCAAAAATAAATGGTTGGTCTTTGATGGACAAACTCAACTTACGCACTGCTTTATATCTGCAGTCTGCAGGGAAATGCAGTCACCGATGTCGAATCATTGCGGTAGGGCCACATTAATCTTTCACGGCAACTGCATTGACAACTGACGCTCGATTTGGTTGGTCTGTGTCTTTGGGCGAAATGTTTGTTACGTACTGTTTGCTTCACTCACATAGTGACTGGTTTCCTACGCGAACCAAGTCGCATTTGATGCTGCAGGCAATGCATGCATCGCTTGAATAATGGGCGCTTTCGGAAGCTAATAGGGTTCTTTATTTCAGCTTAACCGGTTTGCCCCCATTGCCGTGGCGTAGTCGGACGGTAACAGCTGGATAAAAATGGTGCGAATCGTAACAGATAACGATAAGTCAGCTGCTAAATCTGCTCGTTGTGGATTTTTAAAGTAATGGCGAACCGTAAACAAGGGCACGCTGAATACCATATAAACCAGGTCTTCCCAACCTTTCTCTGACCAAGTACCCCTTAGCATTTCGGCAGATCAGCATGTAGACTACCCCCAAAATTTCTTATAACAAGAAGGCTCAGTAAAATAACAAATCCACTGAATTTGGAATCAAACGTTTACATTTTTAGGAACTACAAAGGTAGGCTCCGTTTGTATATCTTAGAAGTTAATTTGTTGCGGCTGAGCAATAAATGTACCCCTTCAGATGAGCCCAAGACTTTAAAAAGACAATTTGAATCTCTTCAACTGCAGCATGTAAATGTAACAAGCTATGTGATGCCGTTTTCCAGCCACTATTCTGAGCAGAAAATGTGACCGTTGGAAACGACTGCATTTCTAGGCAGCAACAGTTCAATATCTTTCCTGTCATGGGTGTTCGCTCTACTTCCTTGTTCCAGCAGGCGTAAACGCACTTACGTTAACGTAGGTTTNGCTACGTACGAGGAAGTGGAATTTGGTGCCTGCGCCATTTGAAAGTTCGTACTGACCATAACCCAGAANCGCAAACAATATTCANTGCTGGCATAGCATCGAGGTGTGCATGACTCGAGTAGAGTAAGGCAATTCAATTTTGTTTCTGTAGTGGCGNAAAACATCGATTCGATTGATTCAGCGTAATAAAATTTTTTTAAAACTTTGNTTTTTNGTATGGCACTATACCAAACTGCAAGAAATGTGGAAAANTGTTGGTTNGCTGCTTNTAATTNTTTTTATTACCTCTCAGATGCTCCTGCCGAAACTACTCCCGCAGAAGACAATACTCCGGCGAAAGATACTGTTGATCAGCAGGTAATGCTGCTCCTTCACTAAACCCAGGGGTGCAAAATTTTTAGTAGTGCACACAAGCTTTGCCATAACATTGCAAAACTAGGCACTGCTACGTCGCTACAAATCCTGTTCGCGCACTACAGTTTTTGGACGCGCGCCGCGAGTGCACGACCGTATTTTGCACCCATGCCTTAACCATAACAACTTGTATTCGTCATCTGTTAAACATTACTTGCTGTGCTATGACGACTGCAATGCTATGCCATAGCAAATTATCAAATACAGCTTCAGCTAGCATTGTTCGGCAGAAATTCATTTCAGAAACCCAACATTCAGGTCGATTTTTTTGCATCAGGTCGACTTTTTTGCAATTTCTNTCTATCTTATTTGACCATAATGACTTCATTTAATGAAGGCTCACGATGCTTTCATTGTGATTTATGCCAAGTTCTGTAGCCCACTGGAAAAAGCATCATAGTTACCCCTGGTGTTGGGCCACGGTCCACCGGTTGAAAACTACTGAACTAGTTTATTTAAACGCTGGATTCTGTAATGGGTATTGCCATTTCTCTTTGAAGCCACATTTTCAAGTAGGGAGTAAGTTTGTTATACATCACAGAAAGTGATGGCCGCAGCTGTCATTGGGTCACTGCCCCTGCGAAGCAGCTGAAATTTTCGTTGCTGTGTAAACAAAGACAAGCCAACACAACTGAAAATAAAGAATCTGAAATAGGGCCAAAAACGGTTATGGAAAATTAAAAAAAAAGTTTATTCCAAACCAAAGTAAAATCAAGAAACAGTTCACCACACCACACAAGCTATCTACGACAAAAGCACTGCAACCCACATGTAGGCCACACCCACAACAAAGCTATCCGGTAAAAAAGACAACATACCAGCTCAGAAAGGTAGCATCCAAAAACATAGTACTAGCCACTATGTTCATGGATACTATAGTACTAGCCACTATGTTCATGGATACTATAACGTCATCATAGCATGTGGCGTTGTTGCTTTGCAGATTTGAAGAAAGACATGCTTAATATCACACTCTGTGAATTATTCTGGCAACTTATGATTGCATACTTTATGCATGTATTTCACTGCTCTATTAATTATATTTGTAGAATAACGTACTTTCTGCTGTGAATTTTGCAAACGTTACGTGTGGTCCGGCCATTTAACTTATTTATACCATCTAACATAGTTGCATTGTCGAGCCGTAAGTAAGTGTTGCGTAATGCAGATGGCAGTAAACAATGCAGAAATACATCTTTGGAAGCAGATCCACATGTACATAACGCTGGAAGTTATGCAACGTTATGCTACCAGTAGCATCTTTGCCCACATCAGCGATATGTGTAAAACCGATTTCAATGGCGAATCTGCAACACCGTTGTATCCAGTGCGACGGCGTGGTAATCGAACCCATCAAAGTGGTTGGTTAGTGGTTAGGGCCCGTTGATGACTAATTATGGTCATGGGCGCAATTAAGTGGGGGACACGGGGGACGCGTCCCCCCACTTTTCCAGACAGTGGGGACATAATATGCCATGTCCCCCAGATTTTTCTCCTTAGGTTTCCTAATATATTGGTTTCACACCAAGCTGTGTCCCTCACATTTTACAACAAAATTGCGCATATGATTATAGTACTTGCACGTTACTAGGTTCTGGATTTTGTTGTTATGCTTATCCATGGGCCTATAATGCAGCTGCCTTGCGAATGAAGAGCTACATGTTTCAATTAACCTGTTCCATTTCTAAAATTGAAGTTTTACCAAGTGCGATAGCGTGAGAATTCATTTTATCACAATTTTCGCCAAATGCAGAAATATTACGAATTGGCAGTGGCCCTTCTGAGTAACGAAACCGTTTAGTTTGCCAAAACACTGAATCCGAAAAGCTTGCGGATTACTTAGCGCTTAAATGGACTGCAGCCAATTTGTTGTAACAAGCGTACGCTGTTGAAATTACAGAAACTGGTATAATCATGTCTCTGCAGACACGCCAGCATATTCCAGTGAAAGCACCATATATCGAAGAAAATTGCGAGGCGACTTTCTGATCTTGTTCTAACATGCACGATATTATAAATCAAGAAAATAGGTTATTTTACTGCCGTGCTGTCAACATCTTAAAAAAGTGACGCACATTTTTTTTGATTCTTTCACCTTGGCATTAGAATCATCGAAAGTAACTCAGTGGTTCCCAACCGAGGAGGAATTTCATGAGGTCAAGGGAGGAATTTTCTCGTTATAGGTGAATTACCAGTGTTGTATTTCCCTTTTGAAGTTGACATTGGCTTTTCCAATTAGTTAGATCACTCTATATTTGTAAATTATTTAGTGGATTATAACACGCTTTTCTTGACAACTTTAGTGCCATTATTTGACAAATAGTTTTTGTCACATTTTTATTATTCAAATTAATGTTGTCAGTAAAGAGCATTGCATTGCTCTATTCTAATTGTAGTTTATGCTAGTCTACGCACCCCAACAGGGAGGAATGAAAAGTTCCAAAATGATCAAAGGGAGGTTTGCAGAACCACTGCTCTAACTGAAGAACCAACGGTGACATAACACAATCGCATTATTTTGACCGTGCCATGCCTTCCATTTTCATCAATCTTGGCCGCGTCGCTTTGGCAACTCCTATTGCAAATGTAATTCTTAACAATACTTACACACTGATGAATGAAATCGTGATGAAACAACATCAACATGACGTATGTATGGCAAGCCTGGCGAAGAGCAGAATGGCATTTTACCAAGCGAGATGCGCAGTATCGCTAAAATCATGTTTGGCAGAAATTTCTGCCACAAACAACCTGCTCATGGAAAAAACAATTCAGCAGCGCTGCTACCTACTGCCTAATACGATAAATGCTGAAAGGAATATCAATATGAATGCAAACCACATTTCGCAACAATTTTCCTCCGTATGTTTAGCAAGGAAGTCTTGTGAAACGTTGTCATCTTCAGAATTGATGTTGCTTTGTACACTCCGGGCAGGTGATTTCTACAGGTCAGGTATGGAAATGCAAAAGGACAGGTGAGGTAAAGATCCTGAGCAACCGACGGCACAATCAAAAAATATGATCAATATGTCATAAATAGACCGCGGGGAGCGGTGGCAAGCCATCAAGCGCGCCCAGTGTAACCACTTCGTACAACTGCGCAGTGCGGTTGCATGGGTGCAGAGTTCCGCCATTCGGTTACATTTTTTCAATTTGCTTTGCTTACACCTTTTAGGTACTAATGCACAAAATCGCATAGTTTGCGGGGGTTCTAGCTACGGCAAGTACCTGACACTTAACTTGTTCTAAAAGTTAAACGGAGTTGCAGGTGGATCGTTAGAAGTACGGGTTTGGTTTGTGTCGTTTTTGAATTTAGAAAACTTTTTCGTGGCATTGTACGTTGATCTCATGCGAAGGCAGGGTAGTGCTACGTGCAGTCAAACACATACATCTCGTTATCTGTTACTCGGCGGCCGAAGTTCAATCTACCACCTTCTTTCACAGGTGACTGAGGAGCCTCAGCAAGAGGAGAAAAAAACTGAAGAAACGCCAGCTGATGCACCCAAAGACGGTGAAGCGACTGAAGAAGATAAAAAAGAAGAACCAGCTGATGCAGCTGCTAGTGAGGCTCAAAAGCAGGAAGGGGAAAGTTCTGCTGCTGTAACTGGGGAGCAGCAAGACGACAAGAAAAAGGAAGAAAAACCAGCAGAAGAGCATAAAGAAAAGAAAAAGAAAGGCCGACTGTCGAGCAAATCTTTTAGGAAAGTGTTCAAAATTTTCAGTTCAAAGAAACCAAAAGCGGCGGAAGGTAAAAAGTTCTAGTGTAATGGGATCAACAAGCTGAAGTCTGTTGCTTGTGGTATATTCATAGTTTAGCATTTTATTTTTATTCAACAGATAACAGGCTAGGCTATCTGATACAAAGGCGGCAGTTCTACATTTTTTTAACCGCAAATCGATTTCACGTGACACTGCGCATCAATCCTCATCTTATTCAAATAGATTCGATCTGCCTTTGTGGAGACGAGTTACTTAAATACAGATATATGCACATTTGAATCGTCGCAAGAAGACAGCAGAATCCATTCGACTGATTTCTCGAAAGCTTACAGCAACCTAGAGCTTTCAGTACACGCTTACAATTAACGTTCAAAATGCGTCTTTCAGATGCAGTGTTTTCGGTGCAAAGGGTTGCGGGGCAAACGAAGTTTGTGAAATCACGTACCATTCTTAGATTCACGCCAAGTAAGATAGAATGTCCTGAATTTTGTAGGGGGCTTCACCCCCCCTACAAAATTTTTTGCCCCCCCCCCTGGAAAAATGTGTTGAGCATAGCTGGAAACTATTGGACATAGTTTAAAAAATGTGGGCCCCTCTCAGAAAATTCTTCGCCACCCCTGGTGTCCCAAGCTGGTTACGGGCCTGGTGACGAGCGATATACTCGCGAATCTTTGGTAGTGCTCAAATTACTAACAGTTTAAGAGACTCGTTTCTTAACATGCATGTTGGGCATGTGTTTCTTCCCGTGTGAAATATGTCTTGCATGCAATTTCATGCGGTGCACTTATTTTGGTTCGAACCCGACAGTTCTGGACTCGATTGGATCTAGACTTGCAATTTAATCCCGACCAGCTTGCCTTTCATTGGATATTACCGAGCACTGCACGGGTTGGCAGACAACTAAGACGTTTAGTTCTGCAATCCCACCCAAACGTTTCTGGTAGATTGTGGCTAAGATAACATCCCCTTTTCCATTTAGCAAAAAGTAGCAAGAAGATACTTTAGTTAGCAACTGATGTGCAACACCAAGGATTTTACGTTATAAGAGTTTCTTCGCAAAAATTCATTTATAAGTGCCTGCTGTCAGCACATACTGTCCCCATTATTTTTGGCGGCATTGTTGTCTAGATCAAAATTTTCGGGGAAGGTTTGCAAAGTTCAAAGAATGTAGGTATTTACTACTAACCTTCGAGTGCGCCTCTAATGAATTGTATTTTCCGGTAGCCACCCATGATAGTAAAAACAGGTGCGTTTCTAACGTTTTAAATATGTCGTGAGTTTTATCCCGATTGCAAAACCTTATCCCGATTGCAAAACCTTCAGATGCCTGAAACGAGCAAACGGAGCAGTTCCCGCTTACGTTAGTCAATTTTTTTCAAATGAAGCATCGCCGTAAGCGCCCGGGCGCATTTAATTCATATCTGCACTTCCAGCAAAGAGCTGACAATTCAACTTGCCTTGTTTTGAACTTTGCTTGCATCATTCATTCTAGGTGACGATCATGGCAAACCTAAAAAAAGTGAAAAACCTGCTGAAGATAAAAGCAAAGAAACAGGAGAAACAACAAACGAGTGCGACAAAGCTGGGTCCGGTGAAGGCGAAGGCGAAGGCGAAGGTGAAGAGAAGCCGCAGAAGGAACAAAACGGAGGTAGCTTTGTATTACTGCAGCGTATATCTGCGTTTAATTGTCCTCGTCGGTTTGGCGTTTTCAGCGACTTTGACTGGTGCTGAATAGCAGGAAGGAAAAGAGATCAATCATTGTATCACTGAAAACGAGGAAGGATGGTATGGTTTTGAAATCGACAAAGATCATCCAATTTTTTGCTGTGGTGATAGGGTGACTATATTTACTCGGTTCTTCGATGAAAGCCAGGTTCTTTGGAAATCAAGATAGCTGTCCTGAAAAATATCTACCTTCTCCCAAACTCCGAATTTCAGAGAGTTATGGTTTTTAGCAAATAGAACAGGCATTTTCGACAACAGATAGGAAGCCTTTAAATTATGTTNCGGAGAAATTTGCCCGTTTACTGTACGATGCTCTTGGTAAACACTGCGTCCTCTACTTTCGATTAGGTCTTCAAACGTGGAAAATCGCATTGCGTATTGCCACAGTCCTTTCGCGGTCGCTACATNATGCATTGTGATTGTGATTGTGATTGTGAGTCGCATTGTGACTTCTGCCTCCAAATTTAATCAAATTATCCGATTATTTGCCGAGAATGCGATGGTAAATTATTTCTTTAGGGCCGATATGCGGTACTCTTACTTACTAACCTCTTACCTGGTTAGATGTCATCACACACCAGCTATGGAAACAAAACTGAAAGTTGTATTTGTTGTATCGCTCCTTACGACAATATTGCTTTTTATGGCTTGTCGTCACTGATGTGCTGTGACTTCACACTTGTCGGAAGTCGGAAGGGCCGAAATTTGCAGTGAACATTCACTTGATTTATACGTTTTAACTTAATTGTTCTGTTTTGATCGGCTTTAATTTCACGGTTTTGAGGAGCGTGATTCACATTTCGGCATTGTTTTTGGTTTTAGCCTTTAAATCACGAAGCAGCCATTAGCGGCATTTACCAATCCATATTTAAGTACAGTATGCTATTTACACGATTTCTTAAAAATATACGTTTTGCTCAGATGCACCTGCTGCTACCGAAACTCCCAAAGAAAATGGTGACACAGGCAAACCAGCTGAGAGTGAGACAACCGACCCTATTCCAGCTGCTGAAACTAAAAACGTTGAGCAAAATGACATTTCGGCGCCAGACGGTGCCGCAGTTGAGGCTGCGGGCTGAAGAGAAGTGCTGTGAGCATTGTGACCTAGTTGAAACAGCTAAGTCGCCTGCTCGATTTCATTTGAATTGCATACCAGACCGTTCATCCGGCTTTATCTGGACCTGGACGCCATGTGCCGCACAGCTTCTCTCTACATTTTGCGTTATTTGTCATTTGTTGGGTAGCAGCACAAGTTATAACTTCTCTACGTGTACGTTTCTCCTCGGCGAACGTCCGGACTNACAACCGTTCACTTGCGTTGCGATCTGTTGTCAGATCAACTGTATTTCACGTTGTCCTCCCATTTTGTCTTTGCTGAAGTAACACTCACGAGAGTCCGGTGAACTAACCTCATATGGTTACATGTCTGCTTCACCGCCTTTTGGGTCCTTGTCACGTCATCATCGAAGTGAGAACATCAAACGTGCGTGTTTCCCAGTTTACCCACTCACTAGCGCTCAATAGTTTGCGTCCTGAAGCAGCATACCGTTGCGAGGAATCTTAATGTATATAGGCCTAAGTTTTCATCTAACTACCAGCCATTTATTATTGCGGGGAGATCCTTTAGCTTTTTCTCCCACACCGCTGCTCAGGCGTCCCATTATGTCGGCGCTTTCGCCAAGTATGCAAGGTGCACATGAACTTTCCTGCGACGGCCAGATTCCGGCGCAGTGCCTGCATTGCCTAAACTAAACCATTTAGAGGCAAACTTCACTGTTTTGAAGCACTCATGCTTTTCACGTGACGTCCATCAAACGAAATATGAGGACCTTGTGCAGTAGATTTCTTTCTGTTAACAGCCTGGGAGGCGTTAATTTCATTATGCTGGTGAACTATTTCTGCCTGTGTCGGCGTTCCTGATTCCCTTGTTCAAACGTTTGATGATGGTTGTAGCGACAGAACAAGAGACCAGGAATGTTACGTGTATATGGCACCGTAGATTGCGTCCAGCGCTTTTGTGAAAGACCTTCGTCCATCGTCCATCGTCCTACGTTTTTCTGCTTTTGAATATTTTTGTGGGCATTCAGTTTACAAGGATCAACTTTTTGCAACATTTTTTAAAGATCCAAAGGCCACTCCCAAATGAGTTGTAACTCAGCGAATGCGAAGCGTGATAACGCCGTCAGCAAGCATTACATCATTGCGACTGCCTTTCAGCTTCATGCATTACAGAATCGCGCCAGGCGTCACTTAGCTCCCCTCACATCAATAATGCATGTCCCACTGATGTGTTCTCTAACAGCAGTGGCTTCTGAAAGGGCAACGCTGAGTTTGCCTACATATGGTTTAGGTAACTGACTGAGTACGTTCTTCGCGCTTCGCAGAATGCTGTGGCAGACAGCTTGCAGCACGCGCTACACCGCGGAGATACATATGTCGCTTTCGTCCCATCCCAGTAATCTCCAGTTAGAAAAGGGTCGTCACATTTTGCCGTTGGGTTGTAAAAAGTCGCGCAGAACTTAACAATGTGTTCATATGTTTGTATGCCGGAAATGGGTTTGTTGAAACATTCCCTTGTGCACCTCATCTCGTGGTTTTTGTCGTTCGGTTCCTCATCGCCGGGAGGGCCAGCACGTCGCTCTTGTTTATCATTTCGCCATGCAACCAACAAAACACAGAATCACTGAGACCCTACTGCGCCTGTTATTTTGTTGGCCAATACACTACCGAGACGAGTCCTTCTAAAACTTCCTTGCCGTGAATTCTTTCTTTGCATCTTACACTTCCATCGCTTGCTTGGTGTGTAATCAATGCACGGCGAGGGCTACAGCTGTTCGAGCTGGAAGTGTTTTGTTAGCAATCGACCTGTAAACATGATTACTGTACATATTGGCCATATGGGCGCAGTGGGATCGAACTGGGGCTTCCAGGTTCCTCGTGTTTCTTCGGTGTGATGACGATAATGTGCGTATTTGTGTCTTGGCGGTCGATACGTGCTCTGTTAAGCCTTTGAAGGTTTGCAGCCTCGGTGCGTTATGACATTGTCCTGCAAACTTCATCTTTTCATTTCGGTTTGCAAAACGTGTTTTGAAGATTGCAATGTAAAAAATGTGTACTGCTTTGATTGGATCATTCTTGAAATCCCGTTTGTCCGAAGTTGAGAAATTCCGGCGTGTTCGTAGTGGTGTTTCTGGAATTGTTTTATTTTTTGTTAAAACTTTTAAACTTGCTAATAAACTTACGAACAACGCCACTGCGTGTTAATCCATTGAGAGAGTTTACCTCAGCTTGCATACACATTCTGCAGTGATTTTTCATTGGCTACTGATAATCACCATTCATACCTCGTGCTAGTTGAAGCAATTAAACAACATGGGTTAAAATTTAAGGTTTAACGTGGGCACTTACTAAAGTAGGGTTAAAATTTAACGCAGTTTCGCTCTGCACGCTTTGTTACAATTATTAAGAAGACGTCACGTAATTCATCACAAAATCACTGATCTTGATTGTGACACCGAAGCCACAATGTTGTTTGGAAGGTAGTTAAATTTTTATCTTTCGTGATTGATTTACAGTAAACCTCGGTTAATCCGGATTCGATGTGACCGACGATTTTATCCGGTTTAGGCGAAGATCCGGATTAACCGGAGATGGTTTTTCTAGCCTGACGTCATCTAAGTACTGAGATATCGGTGACAATTACTTAAATTGAACACATGACTTTCGCATAAGTAAAATGAATTTAGTGGTGTATTTACAACGGTACAAAAGACTAGAACTTTTGAACAGATTTTACTTGACACTGTGGTGCGTTGGCTGTCAAACGGTGATTTTCTAAAAACATTTTGTGAAGTGTTTGCAAATGTTACAGACTTTTTTCAACAGTTGATTCAAATCTGAAATAACTATTATTTTCTGTAGATGTGACATTTTTTACTTGCAGATTTTTTTGGGAAAATGAAAGAAGCCACGCTCAAACGTCTGGGAAAAGGTATAACCCCGGTACAATGCAAATCTATCATGCGCAGTTTTGCCAAACAAATCACAGCTTTATCGTCAGTGCATTGGAAGAAGACAAATAGATTGCTTTCATCACTTCAAAGTAATTTTTGACGTTGAATGCATTTTGGATGAAAAAATCTGCATTTATACTGACTATTTATGTAAGGCAGCTGACATCTCAGAGGTTTCGAGTCGAGATGCAATAGAACGAGAAATACCAGTATGGCTGTTTTCGACATCATCGCAAATGAACACCCTGCAGATGTTATGGAAATCTTCATGGATCTGCAAATCGATGAAGAAGCTCTTTCTATTCAATACCCACGGTTGGCATGCTATGTGGTTAAAGTTCAGCGATCGATATCAACTTTAATGGGAGAAAGTAAAGCTGTTGACTTTGGCTTTTCCACGTACTTAAATAGCAGAAGAAAGCTTCAGCGAGGTTCTACATATGTGTACTAAACGATGAAACCGATTGGATGTAACAGCTAGTCGTGAAATCCGTCTCAAGCATATTTCTACCGAGGCTGATGTAATCAAGTTTTAAAATCATCAGACCCAAGCATCACATTAACATAGCAACGCTTCCCTCTGATTCTTGAAATACCGGTGCTGGCATTGTAGAAAGGGTATAAGAACATGTATTTTAGTATCTTCGTTTGGAGAAAAACATTGTAAACTGCAGAGGGTGTTTGTTCCAATAATCCGATGTAATAAAAGCAAAATTTCAAAGGCGATTTTTCATGAAAACTTCAGGGGACGATAAGACAATATGTGACTAAAAGTGGGCGATGACCGGAAAAACGGTGGAGAAAAACTGCCCTGTAAGGACTGCGAATCGCAGCTAAGCACAACGCAAGCATCATCGTACTAAGAGATAGGATTCAAGAAGCTTGGCATAAAGCTTGCAACGACATCTCTCGGTAAATTGTCTAGGTGCTTGATAGAAGCACTAGCGGCTATGCCGACTTTTGAGGCTGTTCACACTTTCAGAATCATCCAAAGTGAATCTTTTCAATTTCACCACAAACTCGCAAGTGTTATGGAGTTTCTTTCAACAGTTGATTCAGTCTGAAAGAATGTATTATTTTCTGCTTGCTGTCACTATTTTATTTTCTCGTCTCAGGTACCACGAGCCATTTACTGGCAACGAGAACTTTGAGACTCTAGACTTGTGTTTGTGGTCTCAAGACCTATTTTTCTGAATCTAGTCTTGCTCTCGAAGAACGCAAGTCTCACCTGCCTCGAAAAATGTAGATATGGGTCTTGAGCCCTTGTTGTCGAGAGGAGCAACGTTGCATTTTTGCCTGACCAGTGGTGTCGTGCCTAATTTTCGAACCGCAAAACATGTCTGCATTGTCTTTCGATGCTCACAATTATCGGTAATGAGATGGGCAGTCTGGTGCGGATGAATTTTAGGCAATTGCGGTGCGCAAAAATCGACAACCGTTTTCCTCTTCGCTTCAAAAAAAAGTCTTGGGAGCTTCCCTAAATTCTTCGCTAGCACGAAACCCCTGGCCCTGAAATTTTGCACGAAACATCACGATAAAAAAGCATGCCTCGGAAAACCGGTTGTTTGAATTTAAAACTGCTAGTAACAAAACCGGTTTGTTATTTAATTGATTGCGTAGTGCAGAAAGATAAATAGTGAACTTATTCATGCGTGGTCCTGTCCGCAAGAAAAAACAAAACCTTGTCATAAACTTTCTGAAGCACCACAAATGAAGGCAAGCATCAGTTCTCAGCCGAAAATTTTAAGATCGCACTTTTCGTCTCATTTTTTCCAAGTATCAGTCTCGAAGTGCAAACCAGGTCTCGGTCACGGTTTCGGACAGTAATGGGCAACCAGGGCAGGACCCATGGCCATTTGTGTCCGACCATGTCAGTGGTCCGACGAAGTTTATTGAAGTGAGATGAAACTGTACGACAATTTAGTCATTCAAATCAAAACGAATGTGGGTGAATTTAACTACAATTTCTATAGCTATGTTCAAAACTGCAAAGGATTGTTGAACGAAATATCTTCGTATTCAAGTCAGAAATAAGTAAAACCAACAACTGTGTGAAACGAAATTAAATTAGGGCGGAAAAATTTATAAGATTTTTCGTAATTGCGATCTACCAGGTTAAGTGAAAACAAAACTTAAGCGTCAACTTGGCATTCATTTGAATTCATCCAAGAAAGATGCCAATAATAGTTTGAAATTGATGAATGATTCTCTCACGATTGGTCTATTAGGATTTTTTTGCATGAAGATAGCTTTAATTGTTTGGAATATTATTGCTCCAATAAGGTTTATGAATTGTAGCAAATGTTCATCAAATCAACACCATTTCCAACCTCTTTGCAGCAAAGTTGTCATCAGCGGTGTGGTGGTAACAGAAAAAGCGGAAAGCTTCAACGTTTAATAAAAACGGTATCTTTTACCACTGCTGATCAAAGAGAAAAACAATATTCTGGGAACAAAACAATTTTTTTATCAGCAAAAGATACTCTTTAGATTTGCGCAGTATGCAAATAGAAAACAGGAAATAGACACAATGCACAGTAAACTGCCAGGTCTCTGTCTCTAGAATTTCTAAAATTAGCTTACACTTAATTTTAAGAACGCGTTTCTTCTTCGTCGTTTGAGCAAGTTGTTACTGTCCACTACTAGGTCACATTAGATCTCGGGGCAGGTGTTGAACAGCCATTCGATTGTCTCATCGTGCACGAAATAAACAAACCATCAGGCCGTACGAAACAAAAAGAACCGTCAGGCCGTGCAGTCCATGAGGAGGTCGATGGATTGGACATTGGAGGACAACATGGTCGACGGTTTGTCCTTCTGCGCCACACTCACAGGCTGCAGAGGAGGCCATACAACATTTGTGCAAGCATAGGAGGGGAAACGCTCGACACCGGTGTAGAGGCGGTTGAGCCGAACCCACGCTGTTCTCGGAAGGGTCATTCCAGGATGGTGGGTGCCGCTGTCGCGGATGCAAAAATCTAAAACATTTTTTTGGATATAATACCGTGAAAAGTTACAGAAAATAAAAGAAATACTTCAATGTAATACGTTACTTGTAATTAGCCTACCTAACTTCAAAGACAAAGTTTTCTTGCCTTTTCTACTGCAAATTTATCGGTTATTTCGCCAAAAAACTTGTTGAGTTTAAATGTGTCACTTGTATTAACCTAGGAAATATCTAAGACCAGTGACGGTCCATGAGACTTTCTAGCAATGGTGGAGGAACCTTTTTTAAAGTAGGGGCCACAAATGCACGTCAAGAAACTATGGAAAAATTTTTTCATTAAGCGATTTACTTTAACAATGCACTCCATACTAATTGTGTTGCTTAAACTTACTAAAGAAAAATTCGAAATGTAAAAGCAGGGGGCCTAGGCCCATGCAGCCCCCCAGTTCTAGGTTAGCAATTTTGTGACCGGAAATTCGACAATCATGTCCACGGAGATGCTCAGATCATAGGTCGAATTAACACAAAAGAACGCCTGTAGCAGTAGCTGAAACGTTCACAATTATAACCAAATATACTCAACGCTGTTGCACAGTTGCACTTAAAATCTTGAAAAGGTAGTTGGTATTTATTTAGATATCCTACAAAAAAAATCATCGCAACTTCTTTCAGAACCATATTAAATCTATTTCAACGTGAAGTTTGTCAAACCATCAAAGCTCAAAAAATTACCTAAACATGAGATTCTGTCGTCGTAAAAACCAACGGCGGCGGAAGGTAGAAACGATTGGTTGGCCAGAGGGGAAGAACTACTAGAAAAAAGCGAGTGATTCGTGTTTGATATAACATCAAAAATCAACCATAATTCTTTACTGAACAATGTCACAAAGATGCAGAGTCGTGCAATCAGAGGACAAAAAAAAGCATAAACAGACACACGTCACACTTTCCCAAAAGCATTTGGCGTTTCTGAGTTTCTGATTTCTTGAAACAAACACTAAAACAAACACCTTCTACAATAATGATATTCTACGGTGTTCCTATTGCATCTATTACACATTCAAACGTTCTGTAGAATTTATATGAACAGACAAAATCATTAGGTGATTCAACCTTTGCGGTGCACACTCATGGTCATTCGGAGGTAGCATGTTCAAATGACCAATAAAAATGAAAAAGAACGCTTTGCAGAAGCAGTTGCAACTGGAAGCACGCACAAAAGTAGCAGAAGTTTCATCAGTTCAGAAAAAATGTTGCAATTCGAAGTAACTGCAAGAGTGCTAGAAATTACGTCTTTCATTTTCCCACTGACACCTGATACTGCATCACTCAGAACAGCCAACTGAATAGAAAACCCTAGAGCATCCAGATCGTCACCAAAATGCTTTTTCATGGTTTCCAAGTTTTCTGCGCTCACGCACGCTTGCAGCCGAAATCAGCAATTCCTCGCATTTTGCATAAAGATCAAAATTTTCCTGGTTGAATCTCTTTTGTATTTCACCAATGACGCTGTCGGCAACGTCGAAGTGTATCATAAGATAATAATCTTTTGAGGAACTGAATGACATGACCTTGAGCCAGATTGCAGGGAGGTTAACGTGAATAAGTGATCCGTTGGTTGCAGGCCCGTCGCCAGAATTTCCCAGCAGGGGCGCCAAAAAGTCACAAGGGGAGCCACATTTTTTAAAAACCATGTTGGATGTACCAGCAACCGGGGGGCCAAACATGAAATGGGGGCACATATTTTAAATGGAAGGGGCGTGCACCACTGGCTCCCCGCTGGCGACGGCCCTGGTTGGTTGTAACTCCTAAACTTGCTGCACAGTTTTCTCCAAAAATGAGGAAAATGTAGCATCAGATCGAAAGCGCTGAACAGCACTGCATGTTACAGTACTTCAGCACATTTTTTGGCTTTAGTTGCAGTGATGTCCCTACAGCTGATCTGTTAATGAATAAACTTGGTGCAAACCGCTATGGCAAAAAACAAACCAAACGTCTCAAGCTTGGCATGAATTCCACTTGCTTTCAGGGGCGCAGCCAGGATTTTTCTAAGGGGGGGGGCTGAAATTATGGAAGCAAAAGCTATGAAAAGGAAAAATTACTTGTGATAAGAATAGCCAGGAAAGCACATATATTGTGGATAAACAGTTGACTGTACTCACCACGAAACCTGGGGTCC